>Ga0224534_1000521_pt1 | contig 24159 bp, 37 predicted proteins | sample 714E12024metaG_FD_172012 | JGI IMG/M metagenome (GOLD analysis project Ga0224534, IMG submission 172012) | Peat soil microbial communities from Stordalen Mire, Sweden - 717 E1 20-24 | ecosystem: Environmental > Terrestrial > Soil > Wetlands > Peat | place: Sweden: Norrbotten County, Stordalen... | reverse complement strand
TAGGAGCATGTCGGCTGGGGGCACGGTTGCGTGGACGATTCGGTTGCGCTCGCCCTGCAAGCCGGGGTCAAACAACTTTCCCTGTTCCACCACGACCCGGACCACGACGACAAACGGATTGCCGGACTGGTCAAGCACGCGCGCCGGCTCGTGGCCAAACAACGGGCGAAATTGCGCGTGGACGCCGCGCGTGAAGGAATGACTATTGATCTGCCGCTCAAATCGGTTTCTTACCGTAGTTAATGGCCATCGCGCCGCCGAGGAAATTGATGACACGCACATTTACCAGCTTCAGTTCGCGCATTTTGGCCGCAACGGCCAGTTGCGCCGGATAATGTTTCAGCGATTCGAGAATGTAGGCGTAGGCATCCGCGTTGCCGCAGAACAGACGGCCGATGAGCGGCACGGAGCAGCGCAAATGACCGAAATAAATTGCGCGCCAAAGGGCGTTCGCCGGTTTGCCAAAATCAAGCACAACGAGCCGGGCGCCGGGCCTGGCCACGCGGTGCATTTCATCCAGACCTTTTTCCCAGCTCGTCAAATTTCGCAAACCGTAACCGACGGTGACAATATCAAATGATGCATCGGGAAATGGAATTTGCTGCGCGTCGCCCTGAATAAAAGTCGGGTTTCGGGTCTCGGGTTTCGGGTCTCGGATTTTGTTTCGAGATTCGGCAACTTCGAGCATTTTTTGGCTGAAATCGAAACCGGTGACCTCCGCACCGCGCCGCGCGAGCGCCAACGCAAGGTCACCGGTGCCGCAGCACAAATCAAGCGCGCGATTGCCGGATTGAACGGCGGCGAGTTCAACGACGCGGCGTTTCCAGCGCCGGTGCAACCCGAAGCTCTGCAGGTCGTTGAGCAAATCGTAACGCCGCGCGATGGCGGCGAAAAGGTCATTGACCTTTGCCGCGCGTTGGTCGCCGGGAGTATAGAAAACGTTGCTCACGCGTCAGTTTAGCACATTGGCAGGCGCAAAAGTCAAAGCGCATAAAATTGCTTCGCGTCAGCAGAGGTGTCTGGCAGGTCGGCATAAAATTGGCTGTTAGAACGAAGCGATTGTTGTTTAATCGTGGAATTATGAACGCCGAATCTGCCCCAGCGAGCCAGAAGAAAATCCTGGTGGTTGATGACAACGAAGTCATCCTCAAGACAATTTCCCTGAAACTGCAAGGCACTGGTTTTAAAATCATTACCGCCTTGGACGGTTCCGAAGCGGTCGCCGCCGCGCGCAAGGAAACTCCCGATTTGATTCTGCTGGACATCAACTTTCCGCCGGCCGTGGACGGCGTGCCGGGGGACGGTTTTCGCATCATGGATTGGTTTCATCGCCTGGATCCGGCGAAGAAAATTCCCATCATCATCCCCGGTCTTGAAGATATGAAAAATAAGGAGCGGGCCACTTCCAGCGGCGCAGTGGCGTTTTCCACAAGCCCATCAACCACGACGACTTGCTCAAGGTGATTCGTACGACGTTGGGTGGTTCGGACAATCGGACAAGCCAGCCTGAAATCGGGCTTGTAAATCCGGCGGGTTCGCCTAGACTGTCTTTTTTCTTCTGGAAGCGAGCGTAGCTCAGCCTGGTAGAGCATCACGTTGCCAACGTGAGTGTCGAGGGTTCGAATCCCTTCGCTCGCTCCAATTTTCAGTCAGTTCTGGCACGAAACCCGCTGGCTATCACCCAAACATAAACGATTATTTCATCATGGCCCAGCCTACCAAACCCGTCGCCCTGAGCATGGAGCAAATCGGCGAGTTGAACAACAAACTCTCCGCGTTGCGACACGACCTGAACAACAGTCTTTCGCTGATTGCCGCCACGGTGGCATTGATTCGCCACCGGCCGACGGTCACCGAACAAATGTGGAACACACTGGCCGAACAACCCCGCAAAATCGGCGAATCTTTTTCACAATTCTCCCGCGACCTGGAGGCAGCGCTCCACATCACGCGGTCTTAACCGCCCGGATTCAAAACGGCTTTTGACTTTGGCCGGGACCTGTTTTTTGGCAGACTCGCGCGCGATGGAACAAACCGAAGCGGATCTGATTGCCGCAGTGTTGCGGGGCAATGCCGCCAGTTTCGAACCGCTGGTGCAAAGGTATTCACCGCGTGTCTTTGCCACCGCCCGCCGTTATGCGCGCCGCGAAAGCGAAGTCGAGGACATCTCGCAGGAAGTCTGGCTCAAGGCGTTTGAAAAACTCAAAAGTTTCCGCGGTGAAGCTCCGTTTGAACACTGGCTCATGCGGCTGACGGTGCGGACGTGCTACGATTTTTTGCGCGGCCATCAGCGCAACCGCGAGTCGTCGTTTTCGGATTTGACCGAGCCGGAAAACGACTGGCTGGAGCGGTTCGTGGCGCAGCCGGAAACCGCTTCCGAAAACGCGGATGCGGCAAAGTTGCTCGTCGAGCGCATTCTGGAACAGCTTTCATCCCCGGCGCGGCTGGTCATCACGCTGCTCGAAATCGAAGACCGTTCGGTCAAGGAAATCGCCCAACTCACCGGCTGGTCGGTGCCGCTGGTGAAAGTGCGCGCGTTTCGGGCACGGGCCGAAATGCGAAGGATCCTCGCCAAGATGGCAATGGACAAGTATCTGTAACCCGACCCCGCAAGGCGCCGTCTAAAAAACCGGGGTTTGTATGAACATCGCTGAACTGCAAAAGAAGTTGCTCGCCGCCGCCCGCACCAATCCGCCGGGCGACCGCGTGCCGTATGCGTTTGAAAAGCGCGTGATGGCCCTGCTCGCGGCTCGCACCGCAACCGATCATCTGGTGTTATGGATGCGCGGGCTTTGGCGGGCAGCCGTGTCGTGCGCGGTAATCGCCTTGCTGCTCGGCGTGTGGGCATTTTTCAATCCGACGGTTTCGACCAATGCCGACGATCTTTCCCAGAATTTTGAAAACACGCTGCTGGCGTCCGTGGACCAAAGCGATCAGGCACAATGAATTCGTGGAAAATCATTCTGGCGGCAGTGGTGATTTTTGGCGCAGGCGCGATGACCGGCGGTTTGCTGGTCAATAACGTGGCGCAACCGCATCCCAAAGATATTCAGCGTCCGCCAGACGAATGGAACCCTCATCCACAAGCGAATAATCGCGACCTCGACCAGCCGCGCCCGCAGGATTTGCCCAAACCGCGTCCGCCGGAAATGCTCAGCAAGCAATTTGTGCAACAGCTTGACAAGACGCTTCATTTCACGCCGGAACAACGCGCCGCGATTGCCAAAATCGTCGCCGACGGCCAGGAACGCAACCATGAGATTTGGACCAATGTCGCGCCGCAGATGCACAAGGTGCTGCAGGATGTCCGGCAGCAAATTCGCGAGCAACTCATGCCGGAACAGCGGAAACAGTTTGAAGAATTGCTGAAACGGTTTCGGCCGGCAGGACATCGTCAGCAACCGCCGCCAAATTCGCCGTCACCCACCAACAAACCGCCGATGATGGAGTCAACCAATCCGCCACCAGGCGTTTGATTTTTATTTTCCGTTCAGCAACGCTCCGATTTTTTTGCGCAATTCCCCGGTGACCGAATCCATGGAGCGATTGGCGTCCACGATGTTGAAGTCGTAGGTCTTTTGCAAACGCCGGAACACGGCCTGAATCGCGGTCTGATATTTTACAAAGCTGTCGAACATGTCGCGCGACAGGCCGAGATCCATGCCGCTTTCCCAATAATCCAGCGTCGCGCTTTTGGCGAGATTGCGCTGAACCAGCTCCTCCGGTTCGACGGAAAGATAAAACACCGCGTCGGGTTCGAGCGCGATGCCATAAAGATTTTTCAGCCACGCCTCATCCATGCCGCGCGCCATGTCGCGCGCCATGAGCGTGTAAATGTAACGGTCGGCCAGCACGATGAAACCCGCCTTGAGCGCCGGCAAAATGATGTTTTCCAACTGGTCGGCGAAATCCGTCGCGTAAAACAAACTCAGCGTTGTCCGGCTTAAAATATTTCCTTCCTGCGCCCCTTCGAGTTCGGCACTCACGAGCGTGGAGCGTTTCAAACCGACCTGCACCGTGGCGTGGCCGCCGGTTTCGAGGCTGTACACCAACCGCGCAATTTGCGTGGAGCGGCCCGAACCGTCCGCGCCTTCGACAACAATCAATCTGCCCGTGAGGTCCTCAAGTCGAACGCCGGGAATGCCGTGTCCGTAAAATCGGCGGCATTTGTTTGTGGGTTTGGGATTTGTTTTCATGCGGCCGAATCCTCTTCCATCTCCGTTGTCTTGTCGTCGGGCGGAGCCGATGGCGGCAACGGCAACGGGCTGCGGCGCTTAAATTGTTTCAAATCAATGCGTTCGCCCACCAATTTGCGCACGAGCACCTGCTGTTTTTCCACGTGCAGGTTGGCGTCCATCACGACGAAATTGAATTCGCCGCTGAGGGCCATGTATTGCTCCAAAATGCGGCCCTGAAAAATGCGGAAGCTTTCGTAGGGATCGTTCGACAGTCCCAAGTCCATGCCGGCCTCGAAAAATTTCAGCTTCGGACGGCCTTCGAGAATGCGGTTGAGCGACACTTCCAAATCCGCCTTGAAGAAAATCGTGAGGTCGGGCTGGGCCGCGAAATTGTAAATGCCACGCACCCATTCGGACGGGCAGCCGCGCACCACGTCACGCGCGAACGCGGTGAAAATGTAACGGTCGCACAAGACCACGTAGCCCGCGCGCAAAAGCGGCAGCAAATGACGTTCGTAGCGGTCGGCGAAGTCCGTGGCGTGAATGAGACTGAATGTCGTCGGCGTGAGCAGTTCGCGCTTTTTGCCTTTGCTCGTGGCCGACTTCACCAGTTCCGACGAGTTCCACTCGCTGAAATAGACCTTGATGCCTTCGGCTTCAAGCCAGCGTTTGAGCAGATAAATCTGCGTGGACTTGCCCGACCCGTCGAGGCCCTCAACAGCGATAAGTCGTCCCGGAAAATTCAGCTCTGCAAAAGTTTTCATCATTCAAGCCGGCCGCATTTTTTGATTCTATGCAATCTGACGCGGCTCACAAGCGCAAGTTGATAACAGAATTGTCGCACGCGTTTACTTCGCTCATTCTTGCCTCAAGCCCAGGATTTCGGCTATGCTGTGACTTTGATTAATTGAATTATGCCACTGACCTCGCTTGAAAAAATCATTCCGATGCTCCAGGTGGCCATCGGTCCGGTCATCCTCATTTCCGGTGTCGGCCTGTTGTTGCTCACCATGACCAACCGGCTGGGGCGGGCGATTGACCGCGCCCGCCAGTTGACCCAGGGCCTGTCCGAACGCAGTGACGAAAAGCGCGGGCAAACACTGGCGCAGGTGTCCATCCTTTACCGCCGCGCGCGGATGATTCGTTTGAGCATCACGCTCGCCGCGCTCAGCGCGCTGCTGGCGTCGGCGCTCATCATCACGCTGTTTCTGACCGCGCTGCTCCAATGGGAAGCCGGACTGCCCGCCAGCCTCATTTTCATCGCCTGCATGGGTTCGCTGTTCGCGTCACTCCTCGCGTTCATCCGCGACATCAATATGTCGTTGCACGCGCTCAAGCTGGAATTGGAAAGCATCAAACCCGACCTCGACTGAACGTCATTGTTTGGGCAAGCCGGACGGATCACGCGGCTGGAAGCCGCGCTGACTGGCAGGCAAGATGCCCGCCGCCACGGTGTAGCGGCACGCTTTCCAGCATGCCAGCGATGGCGGCTTCCAGCCGCCAGTTGAGTTGGGTGCAAGTACCAGGTTGCGCGTCCAGCCAGGCAGATGGTCTTCAATTTGACTTGCCCGCCCGCCGCCGGGCGCGTATTAGAATGGCCGCCGAATCGTTGTGCCCGCGTGGCGGAATTGGCAGACGCGCTAGATTCAGGTTCTAGTGGGTAACACCGTACAGGTTCAAGTCCTGTCGCGGGCACCAACCTTCGCTTGCTGCGCGAGCTACGGTTGGCGGGCCAGCCTTCGTTTACTGTACACCGCGAGCTACGGTTGGCAGGCCGCCATCTTCCAGATCGTTAAACCGTTAAATCGTTGAATCGCATAAAACGAAGTTGGGGAACACGCCCGCCCGGCGTCGCTGGACGCGCCTCGCGTCCAGCCGTTTGGTGCAGGTCCGTTTTTTATGCGTGCGAATCTTTTCGGCGCGTTCGATGTTTTCCGCGAGGGCGCGGAAAACTGCGCCCGAGGCGGGCGCGCTCCCATTTCAATTATGCAATTATGGTTTTCGAGTTAAATCGCGTAAACCGGTGCAACGGTTCAACGATTAACTTTCACCAGCTCACCGGCACGGTCATCTTTTTCCCGAAGCGATTGTGATAATGCACCTGCCGCCGTTGCTGGCCGTATTCGTGGACCAATTTTGTGATTTTCACGTCGTAGCAGCAGTATTCGGCGATTTCCGCCAGCTTGCCTTCCTTGAACCAGTGGATGGCCTGCAGGCCTTCGGCGGTTTTTTCCACGCCGAACGTCGCCGTCGCAATCGAATCCAGCGACAACCGGTGTTGCAATTTGTTCTGCAAATCCACCATCAGGTCGAGCGTCGGCAACTGGCTCAAATCAAATGTCGTGTAACCGTGCAACACTTCGTAATCGAACCGCAGAATGTTGAAACCGACGATGAGATCGGCGCGCTGCAAATCCTTGAGGAGGTCGTCCACCTGTTTCTCGCTGTAAATTTTGTAATTGCCGCGCCCGGTGCTGAACGTCACGCCGATGCTCATGCCCATGCGGGCGATGTTGCCCCAGCCGCCCACTTCATCGGCGGACTTTTGCGTTTCGAGATCGAAATAAACAATGTTCTTCATTACGTCCGACAAACATCAAAACCGCACTCGCCCCCGGAAACAAACCAAAAGTTGGAGTTCAATCCCGCCCTGCGGGATTGTTCCCGACACCCTCAAGCCTGAACTCCAACACTTCCCGGCTTGCGAAATTCCGCGTGTTGTTCCAAATTCCGCGCATGTCACTGACCCCTTCCACCATGCTGCCGCTCGGCACGACAGCGCCCGATTTTCGGTTGCCGGACACCAACGGGAAAACCGTCTCGCTCGCGGATTTCAAGGACCAGTCCGCGTTGCTCGTCATTTTCATGTGCAACCATTGTCCTTACGTGAAGCATATCCGCGCCGGACTCGCGCAACTGGCGCACGATTACCTGCCGCGCGGCGCGGCCATCGTCGGCATCAACGCCAACGACGTGGCGAATTATCCCGACGACAGCCCGGCAAAAATGGCCGCCGAAGTCAAAGCCGCCGGTTATTTGTTCCCGTATCTTTACGATGAATCGCAGGCCGCCGCCAAAGCCTATCACGCCGCCTGCACGCCAGACATCTTCCTTTTCGACCGGGGACGACGATTGGTTTATCGTGGCCAGTTCGATGCCAGCCGGCCCGGAAACGGAATTCCCGTCACCGGAAAAGATTTGCGCGCCGCGCTAGACGCCGTTCTGTCCGGGAAAACCACTTCAGCATTTCAGGCGCCCAGCATGGGCTGCAACATCAAATGGAAGGCCGGAAACGAACCAGGACATTCTTGAAGGCAACGGGCGCCCTCGACATCGCCACGGGGCTTCGCCTTCCTGGGAGCGCCGGCGTCCTCGCCGGCGGGGACGCCGGCGCTCCCAGGGTCTGCCATCCGGTCCAGCACGGGAAGCGAGGTGCGGTGGCAGCCGGGTCTGCTCTGAAACCGGTCGGTCAAATTTGTCGTGTAACGAACCTGTGGCAGCCCTGTCCAAACCAGGGAACACCCTTTTGAAAAGCCATGATGGTTGAGGAAAACCAAAACGGCGCCGCGCCGGAAATTCTGGAGCAACTGGTCCATCAGGCCGAACGCGCCGGGGCGAGCGACATCCACCTCCAGATGCGCGGCAAGACGGCCGAGGTCAACTTCCGCCTCGACGGCATCATTGCTCCCGGCACAAAACTTCCCGCCGACGTGGCCGACCGCGTCTTTGGCCGGATCAAATTTCTGGCGCGGCTGAAGACGTATCAGGATTCACTGCCGCAGGACGGCCGCATTGCGCGCGACGACCTCGGCAGCAAAAATGACATCCGCGTGGCCACTTATCCGACCGTGACCGGTGAAAAAATCGTCCTGCGGCTTTTCAATTCGTCCCCGGCCATATCGCTCCGCGAATTGTCCCTGCCCGCCGCTGCCAGTGCTGAGCTGGAACAGTTTCTCCGCCAATCCACCGGCCTGCTGCTCCTCACCGGTCCGGCTGGCAGCGGCAAGACCACCACGATTTACGCCTGCCTCCGCCATCTCGTTGAGCCCGGCGGACGCCAGATCATCACCGTCGAAGACCCGGTGGAACAGATTGTTCCCGGCACGATGCAAACCGAGGTGAACGAAGCCATCGGCCTCGATTTCGCCCGGGCCGCGCGGCATCTGCTGCGGCAGGACCCGCAGGTGCTCATCATCGGCGAGATTCGGGATGAAGCCACCGCGCAACTGGCCGTGCGCGCCGGGCTGACCGGGCACTTGGTGATTTCCACCTTGCACGCCGGGTCGTGCCGGGGCGTATTCGAGCGGCTGTTGGTGATGTGCGCCGACCATTCCGCCGTGGCGAGCGCCGTCGAACTGGTTTTAAACCAACGGCTTATCCGCAAATTGTGTTCCGCGTGCCACGGCGCGGGGTGTGATGCCTGTTTGCGCACCGGCTATCAAGGCCGGGTGCCGTTGGTTGAATGGTTGCGGGTGGACGAGGCGATGCGCGCGAAAATCCGGCAACGGGAATTGACGGCATTGGTCCCAGCGCGGCCTTTGGAAGAATCAGCGCGTGAGCTTTTGCAGCAAGGTTTGTCCAATCAAGCAGAATACCAAAGAGTATTCGGCCTATGAAACTGGACGAATTTGCCTTCTTCAACCAACAACTGGCCGCGATGCTGCGCGACGGCATCCCGCTCGAGGGCGCGCTACGGCGGCTCTGCCAGGAAATGCGCGCCGGTTCGCTGCGCACCGAACTTCAATCACTCGAAGCCGACCTCGCCCGGGGCACGCCGATGGCCGACGCTCTGAAACCGCGCCAGTTGCCCGAACTTTACAAACGCATGATTTTGGTCGGCGTCAAGAGCAGCGACCTGCCCGGGGCGCTGACGATGCTCGCGGATTATTTTCAGCGCCAGAGCAGCATCTGGACGCGGCTGAAAAGCATGATGGTTTATCCGCTCATCGTGATGTTCGTCGCTTTTTTGATTTCGGCGGGGCTGGCGTTCCTCTGGACCTGCGTCATCGGGCCGTCCATGGGAGAAGTATTTGGCGGCATGGGAGTGAGGCTCCCGGCGGCCACTATTTTTGCGTTCTCAACCCTGAAAGTCATCTGGGTGTTTCCGGTGGTGCTCGGTTTCATGTTTTTGATTGCGGTGTCAGTTGTTTTTATGCCTGGGCTGCGCGGAAGATTTCTCTGGTGGCTGCCCGCGTTCAAGGAGGCCGGCGTCTCGCGGATCGGGGCGGCGCTAACCCTGCTGCTGAAAAACGGAGTCAACCTCCCGGACGCCATTGGCCTGGTGGAACAGCTTGAAACCAACACTGCCGCGGCCACCGACCTGCAACAATGGCGGAAAAATCTCGCCGCCGGAGCCGCGAAATTTTCCGAGGTCGCCGCCGTCAACCGGATGATTCCGCCACTGTTCGTCTGGGTGGTGGCCAGCGCGGGTGAAGACCTGGCTGCCGGGTTCAATCGCGCGGCGGAAATCTATCACTCGCGCGCCCTCTACCGCACCGAGGTCGCGCTTTATTCGGTGCTGCCGATTGCCTCGCTGTTTCTTGGGGTGATAGTTTTGTCGCAGGCTTTTTTGGTCATCAGCATGTTTTTGCCGCTCATCGCCATGATAACCAATTTGAGTGGCGGCTGACGGGCATGAAAATCGCATGAATGATTTTGCCCAGTTTATAATCGCCCTGTTTTGGTATGCAGTTTTCATCCTGCTGCCGGGTGGCGCCTTTTCGGTGCTGATTCATTATCTGCTCTCGCTGCCCATGCGCCGGCGCGACCGCGCGCTGTTTTTTCTCGACCTCACGGAAACGGTCCTGCAACGCGGTCAGCCGTTGGAACAGGCCATTCTGGCCGCCGCCGAAAATCGCGACCGCGCCATCGGTGTCCGTTTTTACATGGTGGCCGCGCACATTGAAGGCGGGGCCAGGCTGGGCGAGGCGCTCGAAAAAGTTCCGCGCTTTCTGCCGCCGCAAATCACCGCCATTCTCCGCGCCGGTGAAAAACTCGGCGACCTCAAACGCGTCCTGCCGGCCTGCCGTGAAGTATTGCGTGTCGCCCCTGACACCGTCCGCAGCACCATGCACTACATGATGGCCATCCTGCTGTTGTTTGCGCCGGTCGCCTGCTGGATCATCTGCCTGCTATCGGTGATGGTCATTCCCAAATTCAAGGAAGTGGCTGCCGGAAGCGGCGCACCGTTGTGGCCGCTGACGCAGTTTGTCTTTGAAAACACGTTTTGGCTGGTGGCATTTGAAGTCGTCGTTTTCCTGGCGTTGCTGTCGGTGGCGGCAATTTACATCGGTGGGCCGGGCCTTGTCCGTTGGTTTCAATTCCGCAGCGTTCCCATCGTGGACTGGATTACCTGGCGCGTGCCGTGGAAACAAAAGAAGCTGCAACGAACCTTCTCCGCCATGCTCGCCGTGCTGCTGGATGGCGGCGTGCCGGAAGCTGAAGCCGTCCGGCTCGCCGGCGATTCCACCGCGAACGAAATCTGCCGCCGCCGCGCCCGGCTTGTCATTGCCGCGCTGAAACGGGGGATCAAACTCGATGACGCCGTCCGTGCGTTTGACGCCAGCGGCGAATTTCACTGGCGGCTCACGAACGCCACGCACGCGCACGGCGGATTCTTGAGCGCGCTGCGCGGCTGGCACGAGTCGCTCGACGCCAAGGCGTTCCAGCAGGAGGAGGCCGCCACCCATGCGGTTGCCAGCGGACTCGTGATCATGAACGGAGTGGTGGTCGGGCTGATTGCGACGGCCATGTTCGGCGTTCTGATTGCCATATTGCGGGCGGCAGAGTTATGAAATTGAAAACGACAAAATATTTTTCGCGACCGCCCGAACGAAACCGCGGTTTCATGATGGTGGATCTGTTTGTCGGCATGGCGATTCTGGCCGTGGCCATCCTGCCGTTGGCGTTTTCTTACGTTCGCGAAACGCGGTTGCTGCGCGCCGAATACTTTCGCGGCACGGTCATGGAGATCGTGGATGGCGAGATGGAGGTCCTGGCCGCCGGCGAGTGGCGGAATTTCCCGGAGGGCGCGCAGCCTTACACCGTTCACGCCAACGCCGCCGCCCATCTGCCGCCCGGTCGTTTTCAATTGACCAAAACCGGCCAGCATTTGCGCCTGGAATGGACGTCGGATCAACGGCAGGGCATCGGCACGGTCATTCGCGAGGTCACCATCAAATGAAACCGCATTCATCCATTTCCCGGGATCAGGCCCAGACTGGATATCTCCTGATCGAGTGTTTGGTTTACCTGTCGGTGATCGTGGTGATACTTGGCCTCGGTTTGGGCGCGTTTTACGTCTGCTGGGATTACTCGAAGGCGCTGCATTACGCGACGGATGACATCAACGCCGCCTTGCACGCCGGTGAACGCTGGCGGGCGGACATCCGCAACGCCACGGGAAAAATCACCGTCGAGACCACGGCGGAAGGCGAACGGTTGCGGATTCCCTGCGGAACCAATGTGCTCATTTACAGTTTCAATGCGGACGAAGTCCGTCGTCAAATCGCTTCATCAGATTTTTCGGAATTGCTGCTGCCCAAGGTCAAGGTATCGCAAATGGTGACGGAAACCCGCGGGCCGGTGGCCGCCTGGCGCTGGGAGGTGGAACTGACACCGCATCGCAAGGAAACCCGCCTGCCTTTATTGTTCACGTTCGAAGCGGCAGCCAAACCGACGCCATGAAAATTTCCCGATTCAACTTTTCCCGGCGTCACCGTCAAAGCGGGTCAGCCGTGCTGATTTTTATCACCTTGCTGGCGATCATGTTGATGCTGATTACCGCCAACAGCAGCACCCTGCTCCATTTGCATCGTGAATTGAAATTGTTGGACCAGCGGCAGGTCGAACGGCTGAACGCCTCGCAGACCAACGCCACCACGACCGTCATTTCACCGGTGCCACCGGGATCAAAATGAACACCGATGCCAGCGCCAAAATTAAGATGCTCAACAGCTCGATGCGATGCTTTGTGTTTGGACTGTTGGGATTGATCCCGCTGATTGGGCTGCCGTTCGCGCTCGCTGCGTTGTGGATTTCAGGCTGTGTGCGTGTCAAAGAAAAACAATTATGGAATGCGGCGCGGCCCTATCGGATTTGGGGCGTGGTCTGTGCCGCCGGCGGGACCATTTTTTGGGGTTTCATCCTGATGCTCATCATTTATCAAGCGGTGAACCACACCGACTAATTAAGATTGGGCCGGGTGTTTTTCAGGACCTGGGCAGTTTTTCCTCGACGGTTTCGCACAGGGCGTGGAAGAGCAGCTTGTGCCCCTCCTGGATGCGCGTCGTGTTGTCGCCGGCCACCAGCAAATCGAGCGTGGCCATGCCCTTGGTGAACCCGCCGTCGCGGCCGAGGAAACAAATGCTTTCAATGCCCCAGCGCCGGGCTTCCTCCAGCGCGCGCAAAATATTCTTTGATTTGCCGCTGGTGGTGAAGGCGATGAGCACGTCGCCCTTTTCGGCCAGGCCCCAGACCTGCCGCGCAAAAATTTCATCGGCGCCATAGTCGTTGCAGACGGCGGTCATGAATTCGCCATTGGCCGTAAGTGAAATGGCCGGATACGGCCGGCGGTCTTCGCGATAGCGGCAGAGAAATTCGGTGGCCAGATGCGTGGCGTCGGACGCGCTGCCGCCATTGCCGCACACGAGCAGCTTGTGGCCGGAGGTCAGGCAGGCCAGAACCATTTTCGCCGCGCGATTCAACGGCTCTTCCAAACCCGTCAACCCGCGCAGCGTAGCGACGGCGTCTTCAATCGCCTTTTGTAAATGTGCCATGCCCACAGCCTAATTGTTGGCCGTTGAAAGAAAAGGCGAAATGCAGTATCGCCTGGACGCGACCAGCCGCCGACAGAATAACGATTCCGCGTTCCCGGAGGGCAGACACCTTTGCTCGCTTCATCACGAGCCACATTGTCTATGGCGACTTCGCCGATGAGCCACTCGTGACGATCAAGCAACGTAACTGTCCAATCAATATGCGAAGGGCCAATCGAGACGGCTTCACTTTGATTGAACTTCTGGTCGTCATCGCCATCATCGGAATTCTCGCCACGCTTTTGTTGTCCGCTTTGCCTCGTGCCGCGGGAATGGCGCGAAGAATTCATTGCGCAAACAACGTGCGCCAATTGGGGCACGCATTGCAGGAATTCGCGACGGACAACCATGTTTATCCCCTTGATCAAAACATGGATTACGACAAAGGCGGTTATCCAAATCATTATGAAGATTGGACTTCCGCTTTGGATCACGTACTTGGAAATGAAAATAATTCACATGAAGCGTCATATCTGGACAAAGGAATTTGGAAGTGCTCGTCTGCAAAACGTCCAGTCGCCTGGCCACCAACTTCTGGTTACACTTCCTATGGCTACAACACTTATGGAATTCTTGGGAAAACAGGCGCAGGCACGAACACACTGGTTCACTGGGACTCACTGGGAATCGGCAGGCAGTTCGGCAACTCACTCCTTTCATCTCCGCCAGTGTCGGAATCGGAAGTGGTCAGTCCAAGCGAGATGATGGCATTGGGCGATGGATTTTTTGGCAATAATAGTTTTGTTGAAGGCGGTTCCTCTGTGCTGTTAAGGGTTTACGAAAAGCCGCCTAATTTATGGGACACCAAAGAGCCTTTTACCAGACATCAAGGCAAAGCCAACGTGGTGTTTTGCGACGGGCACGTTGAGTCGCCGACGCTGGAATTTCTTTTTGAAGACACCAGTGACGCCGCCTTGGTCCGCTGGAATCGCGACCATCTGCCGCACCGTGAAAAATTGTCGCCGTGATTCGGTAGGGCTGCGCTGCCGTGCAGCCCAAAACAATCAGGGCGGCGCGGCAGCACCGCCCTACCAATTGTTGTTCAGCTTGAGATTTTTGCCCCACCGATTATTGTACCTTCATGCCGATTTACGAGTTTCATTGCGAAAAGTGCGAACGCGACAGCGAAATCCTCGTCCGTTCCAGCGATTGGAAGGGAACGGAGTGCCCGCACTGCGGCTCCAAAAAGCTGTCCAAGAAATTTTCCGTGTTCGCCTCCGCCGGCTCCGGCGGCAACGACTCGCCGTCATGCGACAGCGGCGGCGGTGGATGTTGTGGCGGCCATTGCCATGGGCATTGAAATTTTTGGGAGGGTTGGCATGTTGCCGACCCAAAATTTAGGGACGGCGACACGTCGTCCCTCCCACGATTTCAAACGCATTTGCACGCGTCAAATCTTCAACCGCCCAATCGGGCTGGTGCCGTTTTAATTCGTCCAGCTTCGCGCCGCCGGTGGCCACGGCCAGCACTCTCGCACCTATGAATTTTCCACAATGAATGTCAAATGGCGTGTCGCCGACCACAACGATTTCTTCGGGCCGCAAATTTTTCCCCAGCACGCGTCGTCCGCGTTCGAGTGTGGCGGCGGCAATGTGATTGCGGTCTTCGTGGTCATCGGCGAACCCGCCGGTTTCAAAAAAATCCCAAAGTCCGTAGTGGCGCAGCTTGATTTCCGCGCCGAGGCGGATGTTGCCGGTGAGGAGACCGAGCGTCGGCGGATTGGGCAGCGTGCGCAGGCCATCAATGAATTCCGGCACCCCCCGGCAGATTTTGCCGGTGCTGTGCGTGAGGATCTGGTCGAGCCAGAAAACGTAACGCTCGAAAAACCGCTGAAAATTTTCCGGTGTGGCCGGGATGTTGTGAAAGCCGAAAAATTCGCGGACGAGATTCACATCGGTGCGGCCGGCGAACCTGATTTTATCAATGCCGTCGTGGGCATTGAACTCGGTGGCGAAGGTTTTGGCGAAAGCCTGCGAACCGGCCCGCCCCGTGTGAACGAGCGTGCCGTCAACATCAAACAAAACCAGTCGCACCATGCGCAAACGTTGCCAGAATCCGGAATTTTCCGCGAGATTTTTTGCTGGCGCCGTTTTACCAATCGCGCCGGTCGCGAGCTTTCGGATTGCGGGTTCTGGGAGTGCCGACGTCTCGTCGTCGGGTGGAACTATTCGCGCAAGGGGCGGGCCGGCGGGACGCCGGCGCTCCCAGGAAGGGAAAAGGTGGTCGAGGCCGGTCACAAGCTTTCGGATTGCGCGTTTCGCTGCGAGCGCGATAATCCTCCCGAAATTCATGAACGAGTGGAACATTCAATCCCGTGCCAACGCCTGCGAGGCGTGCGGCCAGCCGTTTGCCGACCAACAACCGTATCACACGCTGCTCTTCGAACAGCCGCCGGAGTTGCGGCGTTCGGACATCTGCGAGCCGTGTTCGCAAAAGCAAAGTGCCGGGGACACGCGCAACCGCGCCGGGTTCATCTCTCATTGGCAGGGGATTTACGAAGCGCCGACGCTGCCCGCCGATCCGATTCACAAGGACACCGCCGAGACCCTGCTGCGGAAGCTGATTGAGCAAAACGATCCACGTTACGTGCCGGCCGGTTACATCCTCGCCGTCATGCTCGAACGCAAACGCGTGCTCAAGGTGAAGGAACAGGTCGTCAGTGACGGCAAGCGCGTGTTCATTTACGAACAGCCCAAGACCGGTGATGTGTTCACCATCGCCGATCCGAATCTGCGCCTAGATCAACTCGAAGCCGTCCAGCGCGACGTGGCCGCGTTGCTCGAACACGGCTTGAATCCCCCTGCACCCACAGCTCCGGCCGAAACTGTGGCCGCACCGGAAAATCAGCCGACTGCATGAAGTTGAAAACATCGAACATCCAACATTCAACATCGAACGTCGAACGACTCGGCGTCCGGAAACTTCGGCGTTCAGCGTTCGATGTTCGATGTTCGATGTTCCCCGAATAATCCATGTCGGAATTCTCCGAATTTCAAGCCCGCCTCGGCCATACATTCCGCGACGAGGGCTTACTGCGGCTGGCGCTCACGCATCCGTCCGTCGCCCATGAGCAGGGCGAAACCGCGCCTTGCGGGGACGAAGCGCAGCGAAGGCCCGCGCACAATCAGCGGCTCGAATTTCTCGGTGACGCCGTGTTGCAACTCGTCCTTACGCAACAGCTCTACGAGATATTTCCCGCATCCGACGAAGGTCCGTTGACAAAAGCGCGCGCGAAACTCGTCAACCGCCGCACGCTGGCCGAACACGCCCATGCCCTCAGCCTCGGCGCGCATTTGATTTTGAGCCGGGGCGAGGAGATGCACGGCGGACGCGAACGCGCGTCCGCGCTGGCGGACACGTTTGAAGCGTTGCTCGGCGCGATTTTTTTGGACAGCGGATTTGAAGCCGCGCGCGAATTTATTTTGCGCGAATTTGGCGCGGCCTTCGGCCGGTTGGACGCGCTGCCGATCATCGAAAATCCGAAGGGCGAGTTGCAGGAGTTGTTGCAGGCGCGCTCGCCCGAGGCGCCGGAATATCACGTCATTTCCGCCACCGGACCGGACCACGACCGCCTGTTTGAATGCATCGTGCAACACGGAGGCGTCGAACTCGCGCGCGGCAGCGGCAAAAGTAAAAAAGCCGCCGAGAGCGATGCGGCCCTGGCGGCTTTGAAAAAACTGCGCGAGGAATTAGGGAGCAAAAGTTGAACTTGCTCCGAAGGAACGCTGGGAATTAATTTCCCGTGTCGCTTCGCGACTGTCCCAAAACTCCCGGCCGGTTTTTGAGCAGGTCGCGGATTTCGGTGAGGAGTTTTTCCTGGATGGTTGGTTCTGGTGGCAGCGTGGGTTTTGCTTCTTCATGGCGTTTGAGCGCGTTCATACCTTTCACCAGCAGAAAAATACAAAAGGCCACGATGAGAAAATTCAGTGTGATGGTGGTGAAATCGCCCCACGCGAGCACCGGCCCGGCTTTTTGCGCCAGATCCAGCGGCAAATGCCCGCCGAGGGTTGTCGGAGAAGCCGCGTAAGCTGCCTGCGCCTGCGTGACTTTGTCCGACAACGGAAGGTAAAGGTTGGTAAAATCCAGATTGCCGACAAGTCTGCCGATGGGCGGCATGATGACGTCGGAAACGAGTGCGGTGACAATTTTTCCAAACGCCGCGCCGATGATGACGCCGACGGCGAGGTCGGCAACATTGCCGCGCAGCGCGAACTCTCTGAACTCTTCCAGAATGGGAATTTTCACGGTTTTCACGGATAGTTTCCTTTCTTTGTCGGCTCAAAGGCAATCAATGTTTCCACCGGCCGTCGAGGAAAATTAATTAAGAGTGGCGGCCTGAGCGCGTTTTTACAAATAGCCGGTCATTTGCAATTACAGGTGTTCAATTCGAACATCTTTCCATTTACTGCGAAGGTATTCTGCCACAAGCCGGCGATGGCAAAAGTGAGGTTTGTCTTCACTGCACAAAAGACAGCCTTCATTGATGACTTCCTGTGGAACTTCATTTTCAATACGCCGGCTTTGTATCAGGCGCAGGAACTTTTCTTCGTAAACTTTCCAGTCGCCTTTGTTCTTTTTGTATTCATCCAAAATGTCCTGCGTCGGCGCGAGAACAGGAAGGTGGACATATTCGATTCCCAGAATGGCTTTGAGAAAATACTGCAAGTCATCCCGTTTACTGAAACCGGCAAGCTGTGAAACATTGTTCAAACGCACGTCCACTACTCGTTTTACGCCGGACTTCTGCAGGCGAGTGAAAAACTCCTCTGCTTTCTTGTGTGTAAAACCAATCGTGCAGACTCTCATGATGAAGCCGCTGGATGGAATTCATCTTCTGGCGCTGGTGTGGTCTGCCGATAGGCGATTTTCAGACCTTGCCGATCATAGGCCCGTTCAATTTGGTTCTGGCGGGATGCAAACCAAAACGGTTCCGCATCTCCTGTTATTTGCAACAACCGCTCTTCTGCCGCTTCGTGCGATTCGAGGCTGCCGTCTTCGTGAATGTGCTGGATGGGGAATCCCAGTCCGCGCAGATGACGGCAAACTAGGATCGTCCGGTGGCACGTCAGTGGGTCCTTTTCGGCGCAAAGCAGGGCGACGTTATATTTGCCAAGTCCATTGCGAACGCGGTCCAATCCTTTCGCAAAGGTGACAGTTTTCGCCACCAGATCATAGCGGGCCAGTCCGTCCACGTAGCATTCCGCCTCATCGCGACGCGCGCCCAGTTCGCGGCCAAGAAAAACATACTGGACGCCATTTTCGCGAAGCCCGCGTTCCAGCAGCTCTTTATTGAATTGAGGAAAACGGGCGCTGTAGGGTTGCGAACGAACGTCCGCCACCACCTCCGCCTTGTGTCGCCGCAGCAGTTCAACGAGGGTGGCAAGCTCGTGATCCGAATGTCCGATAGTGAACAGCGTGTTCATCATTTCATGTTTTTGTCTCTGGCGGCTCAACAAACGCTGCCGCCAACTTGTAATGTCTCCCTTGCCACAAGGGTGTCAAACTTACACACACCGCCGTCTTTTTGGGGGCACGCAGCGGAATTGTCAACGACGGATCATTTTTCGCGGGCAATTTCGGGTAATAACGCACCTGTAATTGCGGGTCCGTGATGTCAAGTTCGTGAAAAGCTCCACGATAGCGTAAAGTCACACGGCGACGATGGCGTTCATATTGACGACCTTGTTCGTTTACCGCTTCCTCGGTCCAGACACGCAAAGGTGTGATTTCTTCCGGGAGAATGAGATACAGCGACGCTGGTTGGGCCATGCGTTGTGGAAAGCCAGACTCAACGTACCGCTGGTTGGTTCCCCACAAATTGTCGGGCTGATCCAGCAATGGTGGCAAGTCGTCAAACTTCAAATGGCCGTGAGATTTCCAGACTCCGGTGCGGGAAAGAAGCCAGTTTTCAGGTTGGTCGGGCTGGGGTGCGGGAGATTCGAGTGGCATCTCCAAAATTTCCAAGAGCAGTGGTTCTCGCCCCAAGGCTTGCTTCATCGAATATAACCCGACTTCACCGCCTTCCGGCGAAGTCACAGGACGAATCCAGCCCCCGGCTTTCCAATTACCGTCAGTCCAGCTTATCTCTTTTCCGGCAAGACATCGTCCAGATTTCTTCACCGAATTGGCCAGAACAATAATCGTTTTGGTTGTCATGGTGGCTGGATTCTTACACCTCAACCACCAGTTTGTCAGCCTGCTTTTTGGCAAGGACTCTTGCAGCCTGTTTGCGCGGCAACCCACTTGCTCGCCCGATGATTTCAATATCTCGGCACGTTCGAATCAATTTCGTCCGACCAGGCGGTGATGCCGCCTTTGACGCTCTTGAGGTATTTGAAGCCCTGCTCGCGCAGGAAGCCCAGCGCCTTGAGCGAACGCACGCCGGCCTTGCAGTGGATGTAATAATGCTGGTTCGGGTCGAGTTCGGTGAACCGCTGCTGGATCTGGCTCAACGGCAACAGCGGCACGCCTTTGACGTGGGCGATTTCGTATTCGTCCGGCTCGCGCACATCAATGACCTTGATGCCGAGCTTCGGATCATCGAGCGCCTTCTTCATGTCCTGGACGGTGACTTCATCCGGATTGGACTGCGGCGCGGCCGGTTCGGGCGCGATGCCGCAGAACATTTCGTAATCGCCCAATTCCTTGATCGTCGGATGTTCGCCGCAGACGGGACATTGCGGATCGCGGCGCAATTTCAACTCCCGGAACTTCATGTCGAGCGCGTTGAACAGCAGCAATCGTCCGACGAGTGAACTGCCCTTGCCGATGGCGAGCTTCAAAATTTCCGTCGCCTGGATGCAGCCGACAATGCCGGGCAACACGCCGAGCACACCTCCTTCCGCGCAACTTGGCACCATGCCGGGCGGCGGCGGTTCGGGATAAAGACAGCGATAGCACGGCCCGCCCAGATGCGGCGCGAACACGCTGGCCTGGCCCTCGAAACGAAAAATCGAGCCATAAACATTTGGTTTTTTGAGGAGCACGCAGGCATCGTTCGTGAGATAGCGCGTCGGGAAATTGTCCGTGCCGTCCACGACGATGTCATAGGGCCGGATGAGGTCGAACGCGTTTTCCGAAGTGATGCGGGTGTTGTGGATGACGACTTCACAATTCGGATTGATGCCCGCAATGGTTTCCTTGGCCGACTGCGCCTTCGGGCGGCCCACATCGGCGTCCGTGTGCAAAATCTGGCGTTGGAGGTTGGAATAATCCACGGTATCGAAATCCACTATAGCTAATTTCCCTATCCCGGCGGCGGCGAGATACATGGCGATGGGCGAGCCGAGTCCGCCCGCGCCGATGCACAGCACGCTGGTGGCCTTGATTTTCTTTTGGCCGGCCAGGCCGACTTCGGGCAGAATCAGGTGCCGCGAGTAACGGCGGATTTCGTCGTTGTTCAGTTCCATAAATCGAGTGGATAAGGATATTGCAAAGAGTGAATAAATCAAGCTGCGCCACCGACGGGTAACGAACGCCTTTTCAAAGAAAATCGAAAACCACAAGCACATGATGGCGATTTACGCCATGAACTATAATTTCTGCCGGATTCATCAAACCTTACGAGTCACGCCCGCAATGGAAGCTGGACTGACTAACCATGTTTGGAGCTTGGAAAATATCGCAAATCTGATTAAATAACTGTTATGAAATACGGCGCACAAATTACTACGACCAAAGACGGCTCTTGGAGCGTCTGCCAACTTGTCCAAAAGAAACCTAACGGAAAATTCATCAAAGATTCGTTCGCTGTAACTTGGGTTTTACAGGAAAGCCCAAATGCCGATCGCAACTTGCTCAAGGCCATCAAGAATGCGCTGGCTGGAAAGATTAAGAAAACAAGCCTTTCAAAGTAGCCCACTACCCACCGACGGCAGTCAATCCGGGATGCATCTCAAGGGCGTGTTGCCCAAAGGAAACGGAGCACGGCTGTGTCGTCCTCGACCAGCCGCAGCATATCAAAAATGCCCGGAAGCATCAGGTGTATTCCAGCAACCGCTCGTTACGAAGCCTGCTGCGGCTGGTCTTCGACACAGCCGCGCTCCGGGGCAGTACGCGGATGCGCCCGTCAATCTACGCGGGTTGATTTTGCGCAACGGAAAAAATGCGCGTCCAGTCCTGCGCCGCATGAAGAACACGAACCACCATGACCGTTTCTTGAAATGGTTGATAAAAAATCAGGTAGTTGTGAAATCTTGGAACAACGAACCAGCGTATTTGCGCGTGACGCGGAGCGGCATTGCGGATGCGCCTTCCAAGTTCCGGATATTGTGCGAGAAAATCGGCGGTGTTGAGAATGGTTCGACGGACACGCTCCGCCGCTTCAGGATTGTCAGCGGCAATGTGGTGGGAAACCTCGCCCAAGTCGCGCGTGGCTTTTGGACTGAATCTGGCCCGGATCATGACCGGCGGCGCAATTCGTCTGTCGTTTTGGACTGCTCGAGATTTTCCAGCCCTTCGTCCAGCAGCCGCTCCAGCTCCGGCGTCATCACCACTTCCATGCCTTGACGACGGGATTGATGCTCGCGCAACGCTTCCGAAACCACTTCGTCCGACCCTTTGTAACCGCTGGTTTGAACCAGTTCGGTCACATAGCTTTCAAGGTTACTTGGCAGGACAACATTCATGTAATCAAAATAATCCGATGCAAATGGGTGTCAACCGGCAATCTACCCGCGCCGATGCATAGGACGCTGGTGGCCTTGATTTTCTTTTGGCCTGCCAGGCCGACTTCGGGCAGAATCAGGTGCCGTGAATAACGGCGGATTTCGTCATTGTTCAGTTCCATAAATCGAGTGGATAAGGATATTGCAAAGAGTGAATAAATCAAGCCAGCACCGAGGGTTATGCTCAATCTAACGAAACAACAGAAAAACGAAATTTTCAGAATAATCGAAAATAAGGGATTAAGTCCGAGTCGCTTTTCATGGACAACTCGCGTCAAAAACTTAACTACTGGTCATGGCGGCATTACTCGCGGTTACGTCGAACATTCAGCAACGGCACTTGTTATTTGTCACGAAGGAAAAGATTTTAGATTTACCTTTGAGTGTAACGAAGATGGTTATTATTACTCGTCTCTTGTTCCACAACTTATACCAGGGAAAATTGTTTTGGCAGAAAATTGGAATGGCTTGATACAAAAATTCGAAGATTGGCTAGACATCATCAAATATGAGTTAGAAGAACCCGACCTTTGGAAAGAACTGCCACGCGGCCAAGCACTCACGTCTATTCCACCTGATTATTCACGAGACGAAAAATTTTCACCTGAAGAACGTCGACTGGTTGTCGAGCAACTTTCCAAAATTGAGAAATTTATTATTCAAAGCAACCAACTTTCGGGCGCATCAGCTATTCAGGTTCGGCAAACTTTAATTTATTTGCAACAGCGATCAGAAACGACCAGCAAACTTGATTGGAAGAATCTTTTTGCAGGAGCTATTATCGGTCTGATTCTTAACAAGGCCGTGGACAACGCTCCAGAAATCATGAAGCTTTGCAACGAACTTTTATCGCCATTTTTCCATAAATTGCTCCAATTGTAACTTATGCCAGCCAACCCACAAACCGCTGCCGCGCGGCTCAAAAAAATTTCGCATTTGCGCCCGACGCTCGCCATCGTGCTCGGCAGCGGATTTCATCACGTCCTCAGCGAACTGCGCGTGGACAAAAAAGTTTCCTACGCGAAAATTCCCGGCTTTCCCAAACCCGGCGTGAGCGGCCATGCGGGCGAATTGTATTTCGGCCATCTGGGCAAAACGCCGGTGATGGTTTTGAGCGGCCGGGCGCATTTTTATGAAGGTCATTCGATGGAACGGGTCACGTTCGCCGTGCGCGCACTGGCGGCGTTCGGCATCCGTGATTTGCTGCTGACCAATGCAGCGGGCGGCATCAATCAGAAATTCCGCGCGGGCGATTTCATGGTATTGACCGACCACATCAATTTGATGGGCGCAAATCCGTTGCGCGGGGCGCCGCATTTTGTTGATCTCACGCGGGTTTATGACGCGAGGTTGAGCGCGTTGTTGTTCCGGGCCGGGAAAAGTTGCAACTTGAGGCTGCAACGCGGCGTTTATCTGGCGGTGAGCGGGCCGAGCTACGAAACACCGGCGGAAATTCGCGCGTTTGCACGGCTGGGCGCAGATGCCGTGGGCATGAGCACGGTGCCGGAGGCGATGGTGGCGCGGCAATGCGGCTTGAACGTGGCGGCGGTTTCGTGCATAACCAATCTGGCGGCGGGCATCAGCAAGGAGAAATTGTCGCACGCGGAAGTGTTGGAAACCGCCGGGCGAGTGAAGACTTTGGCAGCTAAACTGCTCAAATATTTCTGCGGGTTATATGGGCAAAATTGATAAACAGCAGTTGGTGCGGGCGGCGGCAAGGGCGCGGGAACGGGCGGTGGCGCCCTATTCCAAATTCAAGGTCGGTGCGGCATTGCTCGCAAAAAACGGCGAAATCATTTCGGGCGCGAACGTGGAAAGCGTGAGTTACGGTTTGACGTGTTGCGCCGAGCGCGTGGCACTGTTCAACGCGCTGACGGGCGGAAAGAAAAATTTTGTCGCGGTGGCGGTTGTTGCCCGCGCGCCCGGCGGTCCGATGCCGTGCGGCGCGTGCCGGCAGTTGCTGGCGGAATATGCGCCGGAAGCAAAAGTATGGGTGGCGGACAGCCGCGCGTTGGCCAAAATCAGGGAATTCACGGTGCGGGAACTGTTGCCCTCGGCGTTTGTCATTCCTTGAAATTTCCCAAAAGAAAGGTAGGCTGGGATGCTCTATGGGTTTGAATGAAGCCTGAAATTGTCTTTGGTTTGGAGAGTGCGGCATGGCCGGCGTTGCTGGTGAACGCGGGTTGTGTGGTATTGCGCGCGAACGCGGCGGCGACGGGCACGTTTGGCACGGCCCTGACCGGCGAAACGCCGCCGTTGTCGGCGATCTGGTCGCCCGAAAACGGCGGCACGCCGGAGGATTTTTTCGCGCATTGGGGATCATCCGCAAAACCGACCATGGATTTGAAATTACGGGTCGCGAACGGCGCAACGATGAAATTCACAGCGGCGATCTGCACTTTCAATTCGGAGGGCCGCAAGTGGTTCGTTTTGCAATTATTGCCCGCGGTTGTGCCGGTGCCGGCAACCGCCCCGGAAGTTTCAGCCATTGCGCCCGTC
>Ga0224534_1000512_pt1 | contig 24469 bp, 15 predicted proteins | sample 714E12024metaG_FD_172012 | JGI IMG/M metagenome (GOLD analysis project Ga0224534, IMG submission 172012) | Peat soil microbial communities from Stordalen Mire, Sweden - 717 E1 20-24 | ecosystem: Environmental > Terrestrial > Soil > Wetlands > Peat | place: Sweden: Norrbotten County, Stordalen... | reverse complement strand
CGGCTCAACGGCTATGTAAAAAAAGTTCAAAAAATTTCTTTACAATTGTTTCAAGATGATGGATAAATAGCGCGTGACGGAAAATTTGGCAGACAGCGTAGGAAAATAAAAAGCGGGAAATCTTATAAATACAAATGTGATAAAAAAACTGGCGTTAGGCGTGGCTGTAAGCGGATTGTGCGCCTGGCAGGCGGGTGCGGTTGGCGGTTGGGTTGCGTATAGTTCCCTGGACTATGCTCACGGAAATGTAGATAATCCTGTTATTGGGAACGAATTCACTGTTTCCGCTTCTGGGCCGCTTACCATAAATGAGTTGGGTGCGTATGACGAGTATTCAACCGGATTTGGCGCCGACATAGTGAAGGTGGCAATCTATAATGCCGCAGGAGCTATTGTAAGTCCAATTGCATCCTTCACCGGTAATCCGACGCGTGTTGGCCTTTATACATATCAGGGTATTTCGCCGATTACATTGGCAGCTGGCCAAACGTATTATGTCGCTGCAACGGGTTACGGCGCTGCTGACGTCAACTTCTATAACACGACCATTAACAGCACAAAAGGGTTAACTGAAGTAGAATCTTTCTATGGGAATGGTTCGTTGGGTTCGACTTTGGCTATAGGGGGTTTATCTGAATTTACTCCTACGGCTTTAGGTGCAGGAACATTTGGATTGGTTCCTGAAGCTACAGATTTCGCCCTGGCAGGTGTCGCATTGTTGGGTCTCGTCTATTTTGGACGCCGCTATGCGCAAAATCTGAAACTCGCTTAAGACGGTATTTTAATTCATTTGAGGGCGGCTTGAATCAAGCCGCCCTTTTTGTTTGTGCTTTGACCGGGCTGGGCTTATTTTTTCCGCATGGCGGAGAATCCGGACAATGCGTTTCAGATGGCGGCTCCATTTAACATTGGCGTAGTCCAGGACGCTGCGCGTTTTCCCCGCATTATCGCATCACGCGCCAGCGTCCTGGACTGCGGCGGCCCCCCGCCGCTTTTCCCAGCGGCAGGCCATCCTGTTGCCGATGCCAGCCAAAACCACGATGCCAACGTGCAGGCAAATCCGGCCGGAATTTTTGTCATTCACCCATTGCGCGTGACGACCACAATCTACGAGGACGCACGATGACCAATCCTGAAACTCCATTGCCGTCAAAATCGCCGCCAACCATTCCTCCATCGGATGGGCGGACGCCGGCACACGACTTGGGTTCGCTGCCGGTGTGCGTGTTCGTCCTGCTCTGGGGCTATGTTGTTTATCGCCTCGGCATCGTGTGGCACAGCAATGACGACTTCGCCTTCGGGTGGTTCATGCCGCTGTTGTGTCTCGGCCTTTTCTGGGAACGTTGGAAGCGCCGTCCGGCCCGCAGCCCCGTCCGGCCCCGAGGCGGCACGTTCTTCATGCTTGGAACATTTGGACTCGCCTTGCTGCCCGCCGCCTTTTTTCTGGAGGTCGTTCCCGACTGGCGGCTTGCGGGATGGCTCTTTGGCGGCGCGGCGGTCGGGATCACGTTCATTATTCTTTACTTTGTAGGCGGGCGCAGCTGGAGCCGCTATTTCGCTTTTCCGGTGATTTTTTTCCTCATCGCCGTGCCCTGGCCGCCGCGTCTGGAGGCTCCGCTGATTGACAAAATGTCAAAGCTCAATGCCGCCGTCAGCGCCGTGTCGGCCAATGTTTTGGGCAGCCCCGCCGTCCGTCACGGCGTGCTGATTGAGACCGGCCACGGCTTTGTAGGCGTTGACGAGGCGTGCAGCGGCATCCGATCGTTTCAAGCCAGCGTCATGGTCGCGCTGTTTCTGGGGGAATTGTTCGGCTTCAGCATATTGAGGCGGATCCTGCTGCTGTTCAGCGCCGTGATGCTGGCCTTTGCCTGCAACGTGATCCGCACCACCTACCTTGTTCGCATTGCCGACCTGCATGGCCTCGCGGCGGTGAATCTACACCATGATCAGGCGGGTCTGACCATCATGGGGGTTACGCTGGTTGGGCTGCTGGTGCTGGTGTGGCTGCTGCGACATAGACGGAGCGCGGATGGCGTGGATCTTTCGCGGGTGGAATCCAAGCTTGATTATATTGAAGAGTTGCACAACCTCGCCCCGGCTCCCGACGCGGAGGAGAAAGCCCCATCGCCTGCGCCTCAAAACTTTGCCAGCCAGATGGAAGAACAAACCATCCCCGAGCCAGCCAGTTCCGGAGGATTGGTGAATCCCTTTTTGATCAAGGCGGCGCTGGCCGGTCTGGTGGTCTGGATTGTTCTGGTCGAGACGGGAATCCATTTCTGGTTTCATCTGGCGGAGAAACAAGCCGCGACCCGGGCCGCCTGGTCCTTGAAGTTGCCGGCCCAGGCTGCTGAATATCGCGAATTGCCCATCAGCGAAAACGTCCGGGAGCAATTGAGTTATGACGAAGGCCATCAGGCCGAGTGGCGCGACAACAGCGGATGCGCGTGGCAACTCTACTATTTGCGCTGGCTGCCCGCAGGAACCCGATATCGCGCCGCCGTGACCTGTTACCAGGCTCGCGGCCATGCGCCAGATGTGTGTCTACAGAGGTCTGGCATGATCCTCCAGACTAATTTTGGGATACAAACCATCAGCATGAACGGTGTCAATCTTCGGGTCAGCACGGAACGATTCGTGGATCAGGGGCGCGTTTTCAATGTGTTTTCATGTTATTGGGAACCCAATGAGTGGGTGCCGCAGGCGGCCCCGGGGACAATGATGGCGGTTCACACGGTTCTTCATGCGCTGCAAATCCGGGATCGCGGCTGGAACGAGAAACGGGTGATCAAGCTGGGAGTTTGGGGGAAAGAATCGGACGAGGCCGCGCAAGCCGCCTTCAAGGAGTATTTGACGGGAATGATTTCCAAGTGAACTTGGAACACACCGTTCACCACGGAGGGTGAGTGACTGCTTGTTTTGTCCGATTCCAACTGCGGAATGGAGGATGAATCGTTGCGGCAGATCGCGCGGAACTTCGCTCAAGTCGCTTTCTTCGCCCGTGCCACCAGCGTCTCCTCTTCCGGCAGCAGGAATGCCTTCGCAGATTTGTCCAGGTAAATTCGCGCGGTTTGTTTGTCTCCCGCTGCTGAAAGAAAAACCCCGTAATAAGCCGCGATGGATGGATCATCCAACTGGTTGAGACCCAGCGCGCGAAGCGCCTGCACCGCTTCCTGCGGATGGCCCTGAAGGTAAATGGAAAAGGCATAGGTGGAGGCGAACATCGGATTCTCCGGCTCCGCCGCGTGCAGTTCCGCCGCAATCTGGCGGGCTTGAGCCGTGTCCAGTCCCAACAGCAGGGACGCCATCGCATAATCGTTTCGCGCCTGCGCATCCTTGGGATCATTTTTGACCCTGGCTTGGAACACCCGCCATAATCCAGCGGTGTCGCGCTGTCCTACGTATAGGCGTTCGAGGGTTGTCAGCGGCCAGCTTTGGGTCGAATATTGCCCGGACGCGAACCACAGGACGTTTTCCATTTCTTCCTTCCAGCCCCACTTGGCAGCCATCCTTGCCAGTGTGTTCAGCGCGTTGGGTGACCGTGCCGCCAGTTGAATGGCCTGTTGCCAGATGGCTGATGAGTATCGTTTGCTGCCATTCTCCTTCCAGGAGGCATAGGACATCATGCCGATGCGAACGGAGTCCATTTCCATCCACCGGTCCTTGTTCAGGTAACCCGTCAGTTCTTTCCACTGTCCGAGAACCACATAAGAATCGGCGATGGCGATGGGAACCAACCCCTGCTTGTTAAGCCGCGGGGGAAGATCTCTCACCCAGTCCAAGGCCGACTGGGCGTATCCGGAGCAGTTCATCCACGACATCAGTTCGCCGACATAAAACGGATTCTCCTCCGCGGATTTCTTTGTTTCGGCCAGAAAGGTTGCGAAGCGGGGGCTTTTCTCAACGTTCAGGATGGCCAGATGAACAAGCCGGTCGCTGAACGAAGCCTGCTGGTTGGTGAGGATTTGTTGCGAGAGCGTCTCGGCGCGTGCGAATTCGTGGCGGGCGACGCTCTCGGCCATCAGCGAGCGGGTCGCCAGCAGACCAAGCTGGCGGTCGGTGCGGAGCAGCTCCAAAGTGGTCCGCGAATCCGTGATGAGCTTGGGATCTTCGGACTGCAATCGGATCACCGCGAGCGACATCCGATTCATCGGGTCGTCTGGATTCAGCTTCAGCGCTTCCGCAAAATGCTGTTCCGCCGCCGGCAAATCGTTGAGTTTGATTGCCAGCGCGCCGGCCACGAGCTGGTATGCCGAGCTTTGCCGGTAAGCCTGCGCGATTTCGTTCAGCGCCTTGGTCGCCGTGGGAAAGGGAAAGCCCTCCGTCCGGAGCGCCGTCCGGGCCAGCGCCAGACGGTTGGTGGGATCCGGATTCAAAAACACCAATCGCTGCCGCCACTGAATGGCGTTGGGCGAGCCGGAATAATCCAATACGTCGGCGATAATCCCGGTGGCAACGGTATTATCGGGGTTCATGGCGAGCAATTGTCGTGCGCGGAGCAACGCCCGCGGAAAATCGCCCTTGACGAAGAACCGTTGCGCCTGCAGGGCATAATTCCGCTCAACATATTGGCGATAGCGCGGCAGGCCGTATTTGTATCCGAACCCAATCGCCACGATCAGGCAAACCAGCATCACCCACGTCTGCCAGCGCTTAAGCCGGCGCTGGATGCTAGACCAGGCGAAATCCTGGGCGGCCTGTGCGCGCACTTGGGAAATGAGATCATCCGCTTCATCCAGCACCCAGCCCGTTTTGCGGCCAAGCCAGGTCCGCCGGAACCAGCGGATGGACCGGCGCATCAGCCATGCCGGCCGGTTCACGCGATGCTCTGCCCCGTAACCGTATCCGTAACCGTATCCGCCCGAACCTTTCACCAACGGAAAATACCACTCGAAAAGAGCGCCGGCCAAAGCCCGGTATTTGCGGCCAAGCCAAGTCCGCCAAAACCAGCGAAAGCCCCGGCGGATCAGCCACATCGGCCGGCTCACGCGATGCTCTGCCCCGTAACCGTATCCGTAACCGTATCCGCCCGAACCTTTCACCAACGGGAAATACCACTCATAACAAGCGTCAGCCAAAGCCCGATATTTGCGGCCAAGCCAGGATGAACGGATTCGCCGCTGCACGCTGCTCCAGGCCAGTCGCAGCCGGTTCTGGCGGCGGGAACCATAACCATAACCATAGGACGGAGACGCGTTTGTTTCCTGGGAAGCCGGATGCCACCAATCATAAAACCGGCTCGCCAAGGCTTTGAAACCGCGCCCGACAAACGAGTGGCGCACAAATCGTTTCAGCCGGTGCCAGTCCCGAACCAACCGATGGCGGCGGACTCCCCCATGATAGGAAGAATAGGAGGAATATGTTGGCCCCCCTTTGGAAACGGGATGCCACCAGTCATACCACCGGGCTTTCAACGTGCTGACCGCCGAGCCTACAAAGGATATTCTCACCAGACGCCGCAAACGACGCCACAACCACTTCACCCGGTTTTGGCGCGACGGTCCGGAATAACCATAATAGCCGTGCGAGCTTTCGGAATAGGGAAACCACAAATCATACAACCAGTCTGCCAGGCGGCTGAAAATTCGGGGGAATCGCAAGCGGGACCACCATGGTCCCTGCCGACGCGATGTGCCATCCCGCCTGCTGCTGCGGGGCCGCTCCGATTTTGGGTTTTCAGACTCCGTGGACATACCGTGGCCTAACCGATATGATGAAAGTGACCCTGCTCTATTTTGTTCCTGCAAGGGTAGCATAGCCGTTGGCCCACGGCAAGCCGCAAAAATCAATGAAATGAACGATTTCCAAGCTGCCCAGCGCGGCGTAGTATTGTCGCGAAAACCGTGACAACCAGCCAGTAACTTGATGGCGCACCATGAAACAAAATTCATGCCAAAACCACGGCCCGGTCGTTGGGAAGAAAATGATCAAGCTTGCCATTTCCCGCCGGCCGATGCCCGCACGATAAACGCGCGTTAATGTTCGCCTGGAAATTGCGGCATCATTCAAATCATGACCACACTCCCCAAAACCTTCGCCGGAATCGTCGCGCTGTGCGCGGCCATTTCCACGTTCGCCACCAACCCACAATTGCCGCTGCTGAACGATCCCGTGGACATCAGCGGCGACTTTCGCGATTTCTCGGACACCTATTTTCTCGCGAACAAGCTCGCGGAATTTGACCCCGCCACCGGCAGCGGAAAAATCGCCTACCAGCGCGCGCAGTATGTCACACGGCAGGCGTTCGACAATATGCTGGCCGTCATCAAGCCGGTCGGGCCAAACGAATTTCCCGACAACGAATACGCCGCGAATCCAGCGCTGCCATTCTCCATCCAATTCGTTTCGCCGCGCGCCATCCGCCTCCGCCTCGCAAGCGGGCCGCGGTTCCATGAAAATTCCGAAGAATTGATGCTGGCCGGCGAAGTGCCCAAAGACAATTCCTGGAAATACGAAAAAATCAGCGGCGGGCACCGTTACACCGGCGAGTTTGGCTCGGTCACGATTCTGGAAAATCCGTGGCACGTCGAAATCCGCGACGCGCAGGGCAGACTGCTCACCCAGACCGACCACAACTCGGACAACGCCACCTCTTACACGCCGATTCTGCCGTTTTCGTTCGTGCGCCGCTCGGCGGATTATTCGCGCAGCTTCAACGCCGCGTTCACGTTGTCACCCGGCGAGAAAATTTTCGGTTGCGGCGAATCCTTCACCAGCCTCGACAAGCGCGGGCAGAAAATCGTGCTGTGGACGGACGACGCCAACGGCATCCAAAATCCGGGCATGTATAAGCCGGTGCCGTTTTTCATGAGCAGCCGGGGCTACGGAATGTTCATGCACACGTCCACGCCGATCACCTGCGATTTTGGGAATTCCTTCAGCGGCATCAACGCGCTGATGATCGGCGACGACGAGCTTGACTTGTTTGTCTTCCTCGGTTCGCCGAAGGAAATTCTCGACGAATACACGAAACTCACCGGCAAATCGCCGATGCCGCCGCTCTGGTCATTTGGCTTGTGGATGAGCCGCTGCACCTACAACAATGAAAAGCAGGTGCGCGACATCGCCGCCGAACTGCGCGCGGATAAAATTCCCTGCGACGTGCTGCATCTGGACACCGGCTGGTTCGAGACTGACTGGCAGTGCGATTACGAGTTTTCCACTTCGCGCTTTACCGATCCGGCGAAAATGATTTCAGATTTGAAGGCTGACGGCTTTCACATTTCGCTCTGGCAATTGCCCTATTTTGTGCCGAAGAACAAGCTGTTTCCTGAACTGCTGGAAAAGAATCTGGTTGTCCGCGACGCGAAGGGGAATCTGCCCTACGAAGACGCGGTGCTGGATTTCTCAAATCCGAAGACGATCAAGTGGTATCAGGCCAATCTGGCGCGTCTTTTGAAAATGGGCGTCGGCGCGATCAAGGCGGACTTCGGCGAAGCCGCCCCGGAAAATGGGATTTATGCCGACGGCCGGACGGGATTTTACGAACACAATTTGTATCCGCTGCGCTACAACAAGGCCGTTGCCGACGTCACGAAAAGAACCACCGGCGAGAACATCATCTGGGCGCGGAGCGCGTGGGCGGGCAGCCAGCGTTATCCGGTTCACTGGGGCGGCGACGCCGAAAGCACGGACGACGGCATGGCGGCGGAATTGCGCGGCGGCCTGTCATTCGGCCTTTCGGGCTTCTCATTTTGGAGCCACGACATCGGCGGCTTCACGGCAAATTCGGTCCAGAGCATGGACCAAAATCTGTTCGCGCGCTGGCTGGCATTCGGGATGCTGACGTCGCACAGCCGCTGCCACGGCGTCGCGCCGAAGGAGCCGTGGAATTATGGCACCAACTTCATGAACGAATTCCGGGTCGAGGACGAAATGAAATACCGGCTGATGCCCTACGTTTATGCGCAGGCGAAGGATTGCTCCGAACACGGCCTGCCGATGGTGCGCGCGCTGTTTGTGGAATTTCCCGACGATCCCGGCTCGTGGACCGTGGACGATGAATACCTTTTCGGCTCGGGCATTCTGGTCGCGCCTTTGCTGCACGGGAATGAAACGGGGCGCAATGTTTATCTGCCGCCGGGAACGTGGATTGATTATCAGACCGGCAAAAATTATTCCGGCGGCTGGCGGAACATCGAGCCTGGCGAAATTCCTGCAATCATTCTGGTCCGCGACGGCACCGTCATCCCGCAAATCCAGCTTGCGCAGTCCACGATGCAAATGGACTGGGCGAAACTCGAACTCGTTGTTTTTGCAAAAGACTTGGCGACGGCGAAAGGCTCGGTTTTCCTGCCGGGCGACCGCGAACTGCACGAACTCACGCTCACGAAGAAAAATGGCGTGTTCAAACTCGCCAACGATCCGTTCGGGGGCAGGGTGGCCTGGCAAATTCACAACGAGTCAAAATAAACATGACCATTCCATTTTATCACCGCCGCGCTCTCTGTCAGACCTTCTTCGGCTGTCTGATTTTTTTGGCGGCCATCGTCCGTGCTGGCAATTACACAAACTTTGACGTGGCGATTTATATCCCGGTCGGCGTCGTCCAAAGTTTTGAAAATCCGCAAAAGCTGGCGGACGACTGGGCGCGCATCAGCCGCCAGTTGAAGGTGGACAAGGTTTATATCGAGGTTCAGCGCGACCGGAATGTGGCCAGCCCCGAATTGCTGGAGCGCGTGAAAAAGTTTTTTGTGGATCATGGCGTGCAGGTCGCTGGTGGCATGGCGGCGTCCGACGGCAGCATCGGCGGCCAGTTCAAAACATTTTGTTACACCGACCCGAAGGATCGCGCGTTCATCCAGAGCGCAGCGGAACTGGCCGCGCGGCATTTTGACGAGTTGATCCAGGATGATTTCTTTTTCAACACCACAAAGTATGATTCCGACATCTCGGCCAAAGGCGATAAAAGCTGGACCCAGTTCCGTCTCGATTTGATGGACGCCGCGGCGGAGAACCTGATCATCAAGCCGGCGAAAGCCATCAATCCGAAGATCAAGCTCGTCATCAAATTTCCCAATTGGTATGAGCATTTTCAAGGACTGGGCTACGACTTGGACAAGGAACCGAAATTGTTTGACGGCATTTACACCGGCACGGAAACGCGCGACCCGGAAATCACCGACCAGAATCTCCAGCAGTATGAGAGCTACCAGATCATCCGCTATTTTGACAACATCGCGCCAGGGCGCAACGGCGGCGGCTGGGTGGACACTTACAGCATCCGCTACGTTGACCGTTACGCGGAACAGCTCTGGGACACGGTGTTCGCCAAGGCGCCGGAAATGACGCTGTTTGAATGGTCGGGCATGTTGCGCCCCATCACCGTCGGCGAGCGCGCGGACTGGGCGGATTTGCACACGAGTTTTGATTGCCACCAGATGTTGCAAGCGTGGTCGTCCAACGCGCCGGCTGGTTTGGAGCCGACGATGGCGCGCGTCGCGGGCTATTCGCTGGAACAGGCGGACGCGTTTCTCGGCAAGCTGGGCAGGCCAATTGGCATCGCCTGTTACAAGCCGTATCAATCCACCGGCGAGGATTTTCTGCACAATTATCTTGGCAACATTGGAATTCCCATTGACCTGCATCCCGAATTTCCGACGAACGCGGATCTGGTTTTGCTGACGGAATGCGCGAAATTTGATTCCGGCATCGTGGGCAAAATCAAGGCGCAACTTGCCGCCGGCAAATCCGTCGTCATCACCTCCGGCCTGCTTCGCGCGCTTCAGGGCAGGGGAATTGAAGACATCGTCGAAGCGCAATACACCGACCGCAAAATTCTCGCGCACGAATACTTGAGCAGCTTCGGCGCGGGCAACGGCGCAACCATCGGCGACGAACAGAAGGGCGACGTGCTGTTCCCGGAAATTGATTTTTTGACGAACGATTCCTGGGCGCTTGTCCGCGCGCTGGCCGGCGGCCGGGGCTATCCTCTGCTGTTCATGAACCGCTACTCCAAAGGCATCCTGTATGTCTGGACGATGCCCGACAATTTCAACGACCTCTACCGCCTGCCGGTGGCGGTCACGAGCACGCTGAAAAATTATGTGATGCGCGGATTTCCCATGCGCGTGGACGGCCCGGCGCAGGTCGCGCTGTTCGCGTATGACAACAACACCTTCATCGTCGAATCCTATCTGCCGGTCGAGACCAGCGTGAAAATTTCCGTCGCGGGTGCCGGCGCGAAGCTGCGCAATCTGGTCACCGGCGAAAATTTCACCGGCCAGCCGCCGACGCAGGGTTCCCGCCGCCGACCGGCCGCCGGCGAGCCGGAGACTGCCTTCAACGCGCATTTGCCGCCGCACTCCTACGCCGTGTTTGCGGTGGAAAAATGATTTTGCCCGGCGGAGACGCGCTTAAACCTTTTGTCAATCGCGCCCGCAACCGCTAGACTCCGCCTTGGAAATGAGTCGCAAACCTTCACTGCTCGTTGTTTTCCTGACGGTCTTCATTGACCTGATCGGGTTTGGCATCATTGTGCCGCTGTTGCCGATTTACAGCCGGCATTACGGCGCGAGCTGGCTGGTCATCAGCGTCATCATGGCCTCGTATTCGGCGATGCAGTTCGTCTTCGCGCCGGTTTTGGGCCGTTGGTCCGACCGCATTGGCCGCCGTCCCGTCATGCTCATCAGCACCTGCGGCGCGGCGCTGTCGTATGTCCTGTTTGCCATCGGGTCGGGTTTTGAAAATCACGCCACCGCGCTTTGGGCGCTGCTCGTGTCTCGCGTCTTCGCCGGCGTCTGCGGCGCCAACATCACCGTGGCCCAGGCTTACATCGCCGACATCACGCCGCCGGAGAACCGCTCGAAGCGGATGGGACTGATCGGCATGGCGTTCGGGCTCGGCTTCATCCTTGGCCCGGCCATCGGCGGCATCGCGCTGAAGTTTTTCGGCGCGACCGGTCCCGGCTGGATCGCCGCCGCGCTTTGCGCCGCCAATTTTCTGCTGGCGTATTTCATTCTGGCCGAAAGCCTCCAGCCGTCTTCCGGCCACGCGGCCAGTCGCCCGCATTTTGCGCAATGGGGACACACGTTGTCGCAGCCGAAAATCGGCCTGCTCATCCTGATATTTTTCCTGGCCACGTTCGCCTTCAGTTGCTTTGAAACCACCCTGCCGCTGCTGGTGAACGATGATTTCAACCTGGGGCTTGCCGTGGACCTGACCAAACCCGTCATGACGGTCGTTTCGCTGTTTGTTTTTTGCGGCCTCATTGGCGCGGTCATCCAGGGTGGCGCGATTGGCCGGCTGGTGAAAATGTTCGGCGAACCGAAACTGATTGCGTTGAGCCTCGTGTTGACCGGCATCAGCCTGGCGCTGCTGCCATTCATCAAAGGCGAAGGCCAGTTGAAATGGCTGGCGGTTTTGCGGCTTGCCGACTGGCCGTGGATGATGATGCTTTTCGTGCTCGCACTGCTGGCCATCGGCACCAACCTGACGCGCCCGCCGGTGTTTGGTTTGCTCTCGAATCTCACGCCGGCGAACGAGCAAGGCGCAACCATCGGCGTCGCGCAAGGCGCCGGCAGCCTGGCGCGCATCCTGGGTTCGCTGCTTGCCCCGATGCTTTATGGGTGTCTCCCGATGCTGCCTTACGTGATTTGCGGCGGGTTGGCCGTTTTAACCGGCCTGCTCGCGTGGCAATGTCTTTGCCGGAAGAATTTGGCGTCCACCGTCGCTGAAAAAAATCGGGCGGCGGATTGACTGCTTCACACCCGGCATTCGCAGCCCAATCCGCCGCCCATCCGTTCACACAAACGGAATCTTATTGCTGGCCCGGAGGCGGGCCAGGAGGCGTGTTGCCGTCGCCATCACCGGGCGGAGGGCCGGGCGGCATATTGCTGTCACCGCCACCTGGATTTCCACCGGCGCTTTTGCCTGGACCGCCGGGGCGTTGCGGGCGCGGCCCCATGTATTCATCGGGTGTCAGTTTGCCGTCGCCGTTTTTGTCCAGCGTCTTCAAAACTGCGGGCGCGTTGGCGATTTCACTGGCATCAATCACCCCATCGCCGTTTGCATCGAGCGCCTTGATGATCAGCGGTGTCGGCGGACGCGGCGCATTGGCGGGCGCATCCGGCGGCAGCGGCGGCAGGTATTCATCGGCGGTCAACTGTCCGTCGCCATTTTTATCCAGCGTCTTCAGCGCGGCGCTCGCGTTGGCAATTTCATCTGCGTCAATGATGCCGTCGTGGTTCACGTCGAGCACCTGCACGATCGGCAACGGAGGCGGACGATGCCGTCCACCAGGGCCACCCGGACCGCGGGGTCCGCCTTGACCTCCGCCGGGCGGTCCGTCGTTGTTGTCCTGTGCGCCGACGAGGATTGCGGACGCCCCAAGCGCCAGCGCCGCCAGCATGATTTTCATGTTTGTTTTCATTTTGTTCTCTCTTTCTTTTTTGCCGGTGTGTTTCGTTTCAATTTACGGTGCCAATTTACACGAGCGAACCTTAAGCAAAGGTGAAGCTGAAAATATTTTTCAGATTATTTTTGCGCAAGATTTGCAGGGGCGGGCTGCGGCAAAAACTTTTCGTCCGTCAGCGTTTTCAAAAATGCAACCAGCGCGCGCTTGTCTTCCGCGCTCAACGGCACGCCACCGTCGGGATGCTTGGCGAGGTTAGGATCAAGCGTCGGGCTCCGTTTCATGCCGGTGCAATAATGCTCGACGACCTGTTCGAGCGTTCGGAAACGCCCGTCATGCATGTAAGGCGCGGTCACGGCGACATTGCGCAACGACGGCACGGCGAATTTCCCCTCGTCGCCGGCGCGTTTCGTCACGTTGAAACGGCCCAAATCCCTGAATGCGGAGTCCAGCCCGTTGTTCGCGAAGCTCTGGCTTTGCAACATCGTCCCGCCGTGACAATGAAAGCAGTCTGCGCCGTATTGCCCGTGATACGGATCGTATTCCGTGTTGAACAAAATAAAGCCGCGCGCCTCCTCGTCCGTGAATTTCGCCGTGCCGTTCATGACGTGGTCGAATTTGGAATCGAATGAAACCTGGACGAGCAGAAACTGCTCCAGTGCGCGGGCGATTTTGTCCGAAGTGATTTCCGTCGAGCCGAAGGCATTGGCAAACAGCCGGTGATAATCCTTGTCCGCTGAAACTTTTGCGACGGCGCTCCCCAGTGTTTCGTGCATCTCGATGGGATTTTGGATCGGCTGCAAAACTTGCTCCCGCAACGTTGAGGCGCGGCCATCCCAGAAGAACGAACTCTTCCAGGCGAGATTTTCCAGTGCCGGCGCGTTGCGTGTGCCGATGTCGCCGTCAATGCCGCGGCTGAATCGCCTCGGCTCGGTGAAAGCCTCGCGCGGATGGTGGCACGACGCGCAGGACTGTGAATTGTCCGCTGAAAGACGCCGGTCGAAGAATAATCTGCCGCCAAGCGCGACGCCTTCGCCGGTGGGCGGATTGTCGCGCGGCAAATCCGGCTGCGGCGCGAACTGCGAAATCGTCAGGTGATAGGGCGTGGCGTTTGGTGCGATTTCGATGTGGTTCGTTCCGCGAGTCAATTCGGCAATCGGTGAAAATTCGTGAACACCATTTGCGGCGAAAGCCGCCTCGACATTTTGCCGGAGTTGGACCGCCAGCGCGTCATTCGTGCGCGAATGGGTTGTGTCGCTGGCGGCGCTCAACCCGATTATGTTCGTCGCGGAGAAAATCTTGCCGACATCCAACGCGATTTGCAGTTCGCGGCCGGAATTCAGGTCGAGAACGACCGGGAATTCGAGTGTCATCAACTGGCGATCGGTGGCGAGGTGATAGGAGAAACCGCTTTTTTCACTGCCATTTTGCCAGCCACCTTCGAGTGCAAGAAAAACGTATTCCTTCGACCAGCCCCAATATAATCCGTTGACTTCGGGATTCAGCGGATGGCCGGCGGGCCATTGCGCCGCGTTGCCGTGGTTGACGGCCGGCTCCAGCCCGATGTGAAAGCGCACGTGGTCATAATTTCCGGCGGGAATGTTTTCCAGCGTAACATTTGTTCTGCCGTCGCGTGCGCCGATGAATGCAAACCAGTCTTTCTGCTCAATCCATGTTCCATCCGCGCGGTGCAATGCAATGTCCGACAAAAGAAAATCCAGCCGCGTGACAGAGATATTCTGCCCACCGGCGGTTTGATTCGCCAAGGAATCAAAAACCAGCGGCGCACCGTTGAATTGCGGCAGGAAATCCACGCGCAAATCCGCCGCGCCGGCGCCGGTTGCCAGCAGTGACGCAAACAATAGGAATCTATTCAACGCGAGATTCATAGTTGAATTCAGTTGATTGTGAATCCGCCGGTGAGCGTATAAGTCGGGCCGGGACTTTGAAAAGTGACGACGATATTTTGCGCGCCGGTGGAGGCGTTCGCCGGAATCGCGAACGTGGCGACGACCGTGCCTTGCGTCGAATCCGAAATGCTCGTGCCGCTGATGCTGCCCGCGAGTGTGACACTGGCGATGGGCGCGTTTGCCGGCGGCAGATTCGGGGGGGCTGTGATCGTGATGGTCACGGTGACGGTCGAGCCGCGGCTCGCGCTGCCGCCGGGCGCAAACGAAGTCGTGCCCCCGCCGCTGGTGCCGCTCACCGGGTCGTAAACGGCCAGCGCGGTGCGCGCGACACGGTAGAAACGGTGATCGTTCGTAAGATTGTCCGAGTAACTCGCGGCGTTCAACACGGCGGCGACGGTCGTTGAATTGGTCGTCCACGTCGTGAGATTCGTCGTGGACACCACCATGTAAGTGCCGCCTTCCGTCGCGCTCCACGTCAGCGTGACCGCGCCATTTTTCGCCGTGGGCGGATTGAGCGACGGCGAGGCGTTCGGGCCGACGAGATAATTCGTCACGACTGTTTCCGAAATTGCCGAAACGCTGCCGCCGGCGGGGCTGCCGTAATAGGCGCGTCCGATGTTGTAAGGAAACGCCGGCACGCCGTTGGAATCAATCGCAACAAAGTAGGCGTAAGTGCCATTCGGGAATTCCGGCGTGACGCAGAACCGTCCGTTGTATTCATCCAGGTCGAAATCCACGCCCTGCGTGTAGCCGTGGTCGCCGAGATAATCGTTGTCCTCCATGTAACGCCCCAGCGGATAACTCGTGCTGACGGCCGGGCCGCTTTGGTTTGACGCGACGTTGAAAATTCTCACCGCCCATTGCGGAATGGTCGTGCGCCCGTTCGCGGTGAGGTTGCTCGTGCCGTAATTTCCGTTGCGGATTACGTAGCCGGAAATCATCCGCCGGATGCCGCTGCCGGCGTTGTTTGAAATGCTGTAACCGTAAGGCCCGTAAATCGGAAAGCCGTCCGCCGTCCACGCCAGAATCGGTGAGTGTTTCGTCGGCGCGTTCGTGTCCTCGCTGTAAGTCTTCGTCGCGGCGTCATAATCCACATGGTCGCCGAGCAGATAGCGCAATCCGATCGGGTCGGCGTGATAATGATACACGCCGGTGTTTTGCTGGTGCGCGTAGCCGGGGTCGAACGTCACGCCTTCGTTCACATACGCGTCGCGGTTCCAATATCCCGTGCCCGCGCCGCTGGTGTCCGTCGTGCCGTTCCAATAATAGGCGTCCCAACTGTTGAACATTTCCACGCCGTCCACAAAAATCCCGATCTGGCCGCCGCCGGTGATGGATTTGGTCGCGGGCACGCCATTCGTGCGCGGGAAGCGGAAAAGCAATTTCTGGTTCACCGGCAGATTTGGAAACATTGTCGTGCGGCCCGAATTCAAATACCACGGCCCCATCGTGTAACTGCCGAGTCCGGTGCTGCGGACATAAACCCAGTTCGTCGAGGAATCAACTTCCTGCACGCCGCAATACGCCGGGTTCGCCTGCGTCTGCGAGCCGTTGGTCCAGTTCGTCAGCGTCGTGCCCGCGGTTTTCATTGCGTCGTTGGTGTAAACGCGCGCGTATTGGCCGGCGTAGGTGGTGAACCAGGAATTCGTGCGCGGGTCGGCGGCGCAGGCGGAGACGGTAAGCGCGAGAATAATTCCGGTGATGGCGGATGTCAGAATCGTTTTCATGCCGCCACCTTACCCGAATGAACCTTAAGAAAACGTTAAGGTGACAATTAATTTATATTTTCCATGAAAATATTCCGGCGGGAGTCTTCATCTTCCCTTAAGGTTGCACCTGCGAGAGTGACGCCGGCGCACGGTTGTGTTAAACCAGTGCAGCCACGGCGAACATGAGAATCCTGATCGTTGAAGACGAGCCCGACCTGCTCCGCAGCCTCGCCCAGGCGTTGCGCGAGGAAGGCTATGCCGTGGACACCGCCAACAATGGCGAGGACGGGCTTTTCAACGCCGAGGGCTACGACTACGATGCCATCGTGCTGGACGTCATGCTGCCGAAGATGGACGGCTGGGAAATTCTAAAGCGTCTCCGCAAAACCAAAAAGACGCCGGTGCTCATGCTCACGGCACGCGACCAGTCCCGCGACCGCGTGCGCGGCCTCGACACCGGTGCGGACGATTACGTTGTGAAACCGTTCGATTTGTCTGAATTGTTCGCTCGCTTACGCGCCATCATCCGCCGTAGCGCGAACAAGACGACGAACGTCATCGAAATCGGCAATGTGAAAATTGACACCGCCGCGCGAAACGTCCTGCTCAAGGAGAAGCCGGTGGAACTGACCGCGCGCGAGTATTCGCTGGTGGAATTTCTGGCGCTGCATCGCGGCGAAGTCGTCACCCGCACGCAGCTTTACGAGCATTTGTTCGACGAAAACGAAAGTTCGCTTTCCAACCTGCTCGATGTCCACGTCTCGAACGTCCGCAAAAAGCTCGGCGCGGAATTCATCACCACCCGCCGTGGCCACGGCTATTGCATCGAATGAAAACCATCAACCATCGGAGGGACGAGTTAAACGAGTCCCCAAATAATTTGAAGCGGGACTCGCGGAGCTCGTCCCTCCGGTTTTTATGATTCCCAAATCCATCAAATGGCGGCTGCAAATCTGGTATGGCCTCATCCTCGTGGTCGTGCTCGCGGGCTTTGGACTAACCGCAATCAATCTCGAGCGCGAGCGGCAAATGACATGGCTGATGACAAATTTGGAACAACGCTTTGCCGTCGTCGCTGGCGCGCTGCATCCGCGTCCGCCGGGAGGTCCGCGAGGTCGAATGCCCGGGGAATTGCCGCCGCAAGATTTACGCCCGGAAGAATTTCATTTGCCGCCGCAATTTTCGACCTTATTTGATTCCAGCGATCCGCACAATTTTTACTTTGTCGTTTTCCGTCGCGGCGAAGCATTCGCTCAAAGCACGAATGCGCTGATTTACCACAGCCCGGACGAAGCACCACGTCAACCTCATCAATTTGGAATCGGACGGCCTTTGCCGTCCGGCGAAATGGTTTACGTTGGCTGTTCCACCGCACCGGAATTACGAGAACTGGAGTCAACCGCGTGGAAACTTGCCATTGCCGGCGTGGTGATTTTATTTTTCGGACTCGCGGGCGGCTGGTGGTTTGTTTCACGAGCGCTGCACCCCATCGAAAACATCAGCGCCGCCGCCGTAAAAATTTCCGCCGGCGATTTGTCACAGCGCATCAACGTCGCCGAGGCGGAAAGCGAACTGGGCAAGCTCGCCGCCGTTTTGAATTCCACCTTTGCCCGGCTCGACGCCGCGTTCGCGCAACAGAAACAATTCGCCTCCGACGCCGCGCATGAACTCCGAACGCCCGTTTCCGTCATTTTGACGCAAACGCAAACGGCGCTGAACCGCGAACGCGGAGCCGCCGAATACCGCGAGACCGTCGAAGCCTGCCAGCGCGCGGCGCAGCGGATGCGAAAATTGATTCACGCGCTGCTCGAACTGGCGCGGCTCGACGCCGGTCAGGAGCAGATGAAACGGCTGCGTTTTGATTTTTCCAAAACCGTTGCCGATTGCGTTAAGCTGGTGAAGCCGCTCGCCGAAGAGAGCGGAATTAAAATATTCACCGAACTTTCGCCGCTTGAAATCACCGGCGATTCCGAACGGCTCGCACAGGTCGCCACCAACCTGCTGACCAATGCGATCCAATACAACTATCCGGAGGGCGAGGTGCGTATAAAACTGGCGGAGCAGGGCGGCCTCGCCATTTTGACCGTGAGCGACACCGGTCCGGGCATTCCGGCGGAGGATTTGCCGCACGTTTTCAAACGGTTTTATCGCGGTGACAAATCGCGGACGGGCGGCAACGCGGGGCTGGGTCTGGCGATTTCAAAGGCGATTGTCGAGGCGCACGGCGGCGTGATTGAAGTTTCCAGCAACAAAGATGGCGGAACGGTCTTTACCGTCCGCTTGCCGGTAATTTCGTGAAAGCAAACGCAAAAATATCCACCGTCATCGCCAGTTCCTTCCGTTGACGCCGGTGGTCAATTGGTTTTCACGACCGCGCGGAAAAATCGGTTCGAGTAACCGCTGACGTTGGTGTCCACGAAGGACATGATGCCGAAGGGCGGACTGTTGGTGAGAATGGGAATCCAGTTCGTCGTCGCCAGGTTCGTGGAGGCCTGGACGATGTAATTGGTGTTCGCCTTGCCCAGCAACAGCGCGGTGAAGCTGTTGGTGACGGTCCGCGCGGTATTCGTGAACCGCAGCGGCGAATCCAGATACAACGCCGCCACCGAACTGGTCGCCGCGCCGACCAGGTTGGTCGCCACCACGTCGTAATTCCATTGGTTCGTCGCCTGAAAATTGGTGAGGGTCAGGCTGGAATTGGTGCGGCTTAAAAATTTCAGCGCATTCGTCCGCCACTGATACCATGGCGAAGGGATGCCCGCCGCCGAGGCCGTCAAGGTGACGTTGCTGCCCAGCGGAACGGTCTGGCTTTGCGGCTGGGTGGTGAAGACCGGTGGCGCGGTCAGATTGTAAGACAGCGTGACATTGCCCACCCCGGCGTTGAGTCCATCCACGACGATCCAATAGGTCGTTCCGTTGGCAGCCGGGAATACCGCCACTTCATGGCCGACGCCCTGGTTCGTGCTCGCGCAGGCGGCTGAAACCAGTGTGTCATAACTGTCGCCCGGCCCGGTGTAAATGGCCAGCACATTGGTAAAGGTGGGCGTGTAGGCGTCCACGGTCAATGTGCCGTCGGCGGCTGCCAGATAGGAAAACCAGTAAGGCGCGCCGCCCGCCTTGCCGCAATGATCCGGCTCGCCCGGCTCGGATTCCGCGCCGAAAGTGCTCCAAATGTGCGTGCCGGTGAAACCGCTCACGGGCACGGCGCGGGGAGTCAGGCCGCTCGATGAGTCGGTCGCTTCGCGGAATTTTGCCTGCGCCTGGACATTGGTCTTGTTCTGGTAGTCTAGTTGCACTTGCGCGGGCCACGACAGCGTCGTGCGATTGCTGTTTTGCTGATACAACAACGAGACCAGCACGCGGTATTCTCCGACGTTTTGCGGCGTGACGCTGGAAATCGCGAACAAAGACTGGGTTGCCTGCTGCGAAATGGGAACGCCGTTGTAATACCACTGGTATTGCAGCGGGTAGCTATTATTGTTGGTGGCCACGATGAACAAGGAGGCCGCGCCGTTGGACTTGACCGTGACGCTCTGCGGCTGCGTGAGGATTTGGGGAACCTGATCCGACGTTTGTTCCAGCGACCAGTTCAGCACGATGTCGCCTTGAACGCCGTAAAAACCGTCCACGGCGATTTCATATTCCGTGCCGGAAGCGGCGTTGAAGGCAACCGCGCTGTTGAAATACTGTCCCGCATCATCATCACCCGCGACGGTCACCAGATTGGTGACGCTTTCCGTCCCCTTGGTTCCTATCGTGTAAATTCCAAAAGTCGTGTCGAAATCACTGCCGCGCGTGTCGAAGTAAGCCACGCCCGAACTCGGCGCGGTCCATTTGAACCAGACCGACGAGCCGCCCTTCACGCCGCCGGGGTTTGGCTCGCCCGGCTCTTGCGTGGCGCCCGTGTTGTCCGAGGCCAACGATCCGCCCCATGCAGCCAGCGCCACCCGATCCGCAAAATTGTCGCCCGCCGCCACCGTCTGCAGATTGGTGATGTAAAGAAAGGCATCCGTGCTGTTCACCGCGCCATCGGCGTCGTAGGCCATCGCATAATACATCCCGGAATCAGAAGCCTGGGCGTTGGTGATGCTCAAGTATGCATACACCTGCCCCGAACTGTTGGTGAAAACATCAAGCGCGCCGGGGATGTTCTGGCCGTTCCGCCGCCATTGCACGGACAGCGGCACGGGCCCGTTGGTCGCCAGTTGGGTCACTTTGACGGAAAACTGCGCGAGATCGCCGCTGGCCGCATAAACCGACACCGGCGGCGCAATGATTTCTGGAAGGGCGGAAACATTCCTTGCCGCCAGCAACACCAGTAACAGGCCCAACCCGACAACCAGTCGGCGTCCAGCAACTGGATTCCCGTAGCTATGCAGGAAAAAAGAGCGCATTAGGAACCTCTCATTTGGAATTGCTAAAATTTAGCATAATTTTGCCGAAATGAAAGAAAATAATCGGCTGTTTTCAAAATCATCCGGTTGCCGGGTGGCCAGACTTTTAACCGGTGATCCTCTTGTCAAGACGTTGGAAATCTGCTATAGTTAATTTGCAACCCAAGCCGGAAATCAACCCGTGAAAACCCGTGAAACACATTAAAACGAGTTTGGGAGTTCTGGTTTTCTCGTCCGCGCTGTTTTTGTCGCGAACCGGTTCCGCCCAAATTCCCGCCGCCGCGCCAGCGGGTAATGACGCCGTTCTGTTGACCATGGAAGGCAAGGTCGAAATGGCCCCCGCCGGTTCGATGAATTGGATCGCCGCGCGCACAAACCAGACCTTGCATGTCGGCGACCGGCTCCGGACCGGCCTGCGCAGTCGCGCCACGGTGCGCCTCTCCAACCTGACCGTGCTGCGCGTCAACGAACTCACCACGCTCCAAATCCAGCCGCCCTCCGCTCCCGGCAAACAGTCCGCGCTCGACCTCGAAAAAGGCGCGGCCTATTTCTTCACCCGCGAGCGCCCCGCCGAGATGGAGTTCCGCACGCCGCTCGCCTCCGGCGCGATTCGCGGCACGGAATTCAACCTCGCCGTCGCCGATGACGGCCAAACCGTCGTCACGCTCATTGACGGAGAAGTCGCGCTGAATAATTCCAGCGGCGGCGTGAATCTCGTTTCCGGCGAACAGGGCATCGTTGAACCCGGCCAGGCGCCGAGGAAAACGTTCATCATCAACGCCATCAACGTCATTCAATGGTGCCTTTACTACCCGGCCGTTTTGGACGTGGACGAGCTGAACTTCAGCGATGCGGAAAAACAGGCGCTCGCGGCCTCTCTCGACGCGTATCGCGCCGGCGATTTGCCGGCCGCGCTGGCCAATTATCCGGACAATCGCGCGCCGGTATCCGACTCCGAAAAAATTTACTACGCCGAACTGCTTTTGTCCGCCGGGCAGGTCGAACAATCCGAAGCGCAGCTTGGCCAGATCCAATCGCCGCCAGCCAGCGCGCTGCGCGAACTTGTCGCTGCCGTCAAGTTCCAACTGCATCCCAACGCGCCCAACGCGCCATCGCCAACAGCTTCCGAATGGCTTGCCAAATCGTATTATCTTCAATCTTTGTCGCTGCTTGACGCCGCGCTTTTTGCAGCAAAGAGCGCAGCCGAAAAATCCCCGAACTTCGGTTTCGCGTGGGAGCGGCTTGCCGAACTGGAATTCAGCTTCGGCCACACGGACGCCGCGCTTGCCGCGCTGGGAAAAAGCCTGCAACTTTCGCCGCGCAACGCCGAGGCGCTCGCGTTGAAGGGCTTTTTGCTCGCCGCGCAAAATAAAATTCCCGACGCCAGAAAATACTTTGACGACGCCATCGCCGCGGACGGCGCGCTGGGCAACGCCTGGCTGGGCCGCGGCCTCGTTCGCCTTCATCAAGGCGACGTGGACGGCGGTTTGAAGGATTTGCAGGTGGCAGCGACGCTGGAGCCGAATCGCGCGCTGCTGCGGAGTTATCTTGGCAAGGCGTTTGCCAACAAATACGACGACCCGCGCGCGGAAAGGGAATTGACCCTCGCCAAAAAGTTTGACCCCAACGACCCGACTTCGTGGCTTTACCTCGCGTTGCTGGATCAGCGGGAAAACAAGATCAACGACGCCGTCCGCGATCTGGAAAAATCGAAGGAGTTGAATGACAATCGCAGCGTCTTCCGCTCGCGCCTGCTGCTGGATGAGGATCAAGCCGTGCGCAGCGCGAACCTCGCCCGGATTTACCAGGACGCCGGCATGAACAACGTGAGCGTGAACGAGGCATCGCGCGCCGTCAGCTCCGATTACGCGAATTATTCCGCGCACCAGTTTCTGGCGAACAGCTACGAGGCCCTGCTCGATCCCAAGGAGATTAATCTTCGCTACGAAACGCCGTGGTTCAGCGAATTGCTCCTGTCGGAACTGCTGGCGCCCGTCGGCGCGGACAATCTTTCGCAATACATTTCGCAGCAGGAATACTCCAGTCTGTTTGCGCACGACCATTTTGGATTGAGTTCAAGCACGGAATATCGCAGCGGCGGCGACTGGCATGAGCAGGCGTCGCAATACGGCAATTTTGGGAATTTCGGTTATGCTTTCGATGCCGAATACCGCTTGCAAAACGGCGACCGCGCGAACAACGATCTGGAGCAAACGAGCTATTACCTTAAAACCAAGTATCAATTGACGCCGCAGGACAGCGTGATGCTCGAAGCGCAGACTTACCACGGCAATTCCGGCGACTTGAATCAATACTACAATCAGGCCAGCGCCGATACGACTCTTCGCGTGAAGGAAACCGAAACTCCAAATTTGTTCGTTGGCTATCACCACGAATGGAATCCCGGCTCGCACACGCTGTTTCTGGCCGGGCGGTTGAACGACACTCTCACTCAATCTGACACAGCGGCGATGGCAATGGAGCTTCGCAAAAATCCCGACGGCTCGGTCGCTGCCGCAAATATAATCAACAATTTTGGGCTCAATCAGGAGAGGGAATTGAACGCCTACTCGGCGGAATTGCAGCAGCTTTGGCAGTGGGAGGATCACACGTTCATCGCGGGCGCGCGTTATCAAACCGGTGACGCAAACACAAGCGCGACGCTCACCCGAAACCCCGGCCTTTTTCCCGTGATTTTCAGCACCCCCCCTTCCGCACAGCATTTTGACCCCAATTTGAACCGTTTCAACATCTACGGCTACCACCTCTGGCAGATTTTTGAATGGCTGCAACTCACGATGGGCGTCAGCTACGATCGAATCACATTTCCCGTCAACAGCGAGTTGCCGCCCATTCGTGGCGATGAAGAAGATAAAAATCAACTCTCGCCAAAGGCCGGGTTGACGATCACGCCGTGGAAGGATGCCTCGCTGCGCGGCGTTTTCACCCGGTCGCTCGGCGGTGTCTATTACGATCAAAGCGTGCGGCTCGAACCAACGGAGGTCGCCGGCTTCAACCAGGCTTTTCGCAGTCTCATCCCCGAATCCGTCGAGGGGCTGGTGCCCGGCACGGAATTTGAAACTCTCGGCGCGGCCTTTGACCAGAAGTTGGGCCACGGCACTTATTTCACCATCAGCGGCGAAATTCTCCGCTCCGACGCCGACCGGACATTGGGTGTGTTTGATTATTACACCAACGCCATACCTCTACTGGCGGTGCCGGGCAGCACGCCTGAAAGTTTGAAGTTCGAGGAACAGTCGCTGGCGGTCACGTTGAACCAGCTTGTTTCCAAAGAATGGGCGATCGGCGCGAACTATCGGGTCAGCCGGGCGAGGCTGCACGACCAGTTGTCCGACATTCCCGTTGCGATTAACCCCGGCGCGGTTTCGCCGGATCAGCGTCTCGCCGCCACATTAGAACAGTTGAATCTTTACGCGCTCTACAATCATCCCAGCGGATTCTTCGCGCGCGCCGAGGCAATCTGGTCGCAGCAGAACAATCGCGGCTATTCGCCGGGCGAACCGGGCGACGATTTCTGGCAGTTCAACGCCTATGCCGGCTACCGCTTCCATCACCGCCACGCGGAACTCCAGGCGGGACTGCTGAACATCGCGGATCGGAACTACAGCCTGAATCCGCTGACCCTTTACAACGAACTGCCGCGCGGCCGCACCCTGTCGGTGCTCTTCAAGTTTTATTTTTGAGCCTTCGCTCTCCTGCCAATGCTGAAGGGAAATTTGAAATTCAACCTCTCCACGCGCGAAACGTGGAATTTTTTCGGCGGCGGAATCGTCGGCGCGCTGCTCGCCACCACGGTCGGCGCCGGGCTATTGTATTTGAAATTCGGGCTGGGACTGGTTCATGCGAGTTACGATTGGCCGTATGCGATCCGTCCCGTGATCCAGCCGCAGCAGGCGGTGATGGTTTATCTGGACGACGAGTCGCACCAAATCCTCAACCAGCCTTTCAACGCTCCGTGGGACCGCTCGCTTCATGCGCGGTTGATCAATCGTCTCACGGCTGAAGGCGCCAGGGCCGTCGTGTTTGACATCGTTTTCAGCGATCCCGGCCCGGACCCGCAGGCTGACAAGGAACTGGCGGATGCCA
>Ga0224534_1000510_pt1 | contig 24500 bp, 19 predicted proteins | sample 714E12024metaG_FD_172012 | JGI IMG/M metagenome (GOLD analysis project Ga0224534, IMG submission 172012) | Peat soil microbial communities from Stordalen Mire, Sweden - 717 E1 20-24 | ecosystem: Environmental > Terrestrial > Soil > Wetlands > Peat | place: Sweden: Norrbotten County, Stordalen... | reverse complement strand
GCGGTGGAGGAGGCGAGCTGACGGTTCAATTGCCCAATGCAGATGTGCGCTACAATCTGACGGTCGGCGAGCCGTTCAGCATTCAAGTGTCCACTGATGCGAAAGGCATCGTGCTTGCCGCAGGAGGCGGTGGACGTGGACGTGGAGGACGCGGAGGCGGAGGCGAAGGTGCTGCGGGCGAGGATGCGCCGGCAAGCATCGTGGTGCAGTTGCCCGCTGACGGTCATCTCAAATGGACGGCACCCGCCGGCTCGGGGTCTTGGGAAATTGCGTTCATCCGGCATGCTTACCGCACGTCGCCCACGCGCAACGACAATGGCGAGGACGGCGGCGTTACCAAGGACACGCTCTACACGTTGATTGACTATCTGGATCCGAAGGCGACGGACACTTATCTGAAGGTCATTTACGAAGCCTACGCGAAGGCGGTCGGCGATGAATTTGGCAAGACCGTCCTCGGCTTTCGCGGCGACGAGACCGACTTCACGGGCGTCAATCCGTGGACGCCGAAGTTGCTCGAAACTTTTCAGAAGGAAAAAGGTTGCGACCTCAAACCTTTCATCCCGCTGATTTTCGGCGGCGTCGGATTGACGCCCGAGGCGCAACGCGCCAAGGCCGATTACTTCGACGTTTGGAGCGGCATGTTCCGCGACAATTTTTACCGGCGCATGGAAGATTGGTGCAAGGCGCGCCACATGGAATTCATGGTCCATCTGAATCACGAAGAGTTGATGATGAGCCGGGGCGGAGACATGATCAAAAACGAAGGCTCCTTCTGGCGCGACATGCGCTACGTCGGCGTGACCGGAGTGGATAATCTCAACCAGATCGGGCCGGGCATCGTGGCCGATTTTCCCAAGCTGGCGGCTTCGGCGGCGCATGTGACCGGACGTCCGTTGGTTTGGGATGAAGAAGGCGGCGGCACGGGCCAAAACGGGAAGTTCATCGTGGATTACCAGCTCGTGCGCGGCATCAATTACATGAACATCCGCGGCATCAACAACAGCAACGGCGCGGCGATCGGCTGGTATGTCAGCCGCGCGCAACACCTGCTGGCGATCGGCCGTCCGGCGGCGCAAATCGCGCTGCTTCACCCGACGGACAGCATGTGGCTGGGCGACAAGGAAGCCGACGACGACACACTCAAGCTGGTGACTGAATTGCTAGAGCACCAGATTGACTTCGACCACATTGACGCGGATGAACTGGCCTCCGTTGTCACTCTCAAAAAAGGCGGATTGAAAAATTTGAGCGGGCAAAACTATCGCGCCGTCATCGTCCCGACCTCCACCGTGATTCAAAAGGCCGTGCTGGAGCGGCTGCGGGCGTTCGCTGCCGCCGGCGGCAAGGTCATCTTTGTCGGTCGCACACCAACGATGGTGTTGGACCGGACTTTTCTGAATGCCGGTGGCCCGCCGGACTTGAGCTTTGCCACGATTGGGCCGACGCCGGAAATCACCGGCCGCGTCATCGCCGCGTTGCCTTCGCCTGATGTGAAACTCGACGCCGCCTGCCCGCCGATCAAATACATCCATCGCGCGCTCAAGGACGGCGATGTGTATTTCTTCTTCAACGAATCCAACGAAACCCAGTCGCGCACCGCGACACTCGCCAGCACTGGCCAAGCGCAGATTTGGGACGCAACCAGCGGAACAATCCAGCCGCTGGACGGCGTCACGAAAGCGGCGGCCAGCGTGATAGTGCCGCTGACGCTCACGAATTACGAAGCGCGCTTCATCGTTTTGAAAAGATGAAAATCGGAAACCTGCGCCCTAATCGTCGCGAACCAAATGGAAAATCCCTTGAACAGCCCCGGCAAGCTTGACAGGATTCAAACGCGTTCCCAAACGACCAGAAAAATTATGAGACTAAAAACTTTTTGCAGCCTCGCGGCGATTTTTTCGCTGGCTCTCGCGACCGCCAACTCGCAGACCGCACCCGATCCGAACATGGCGCATCTGGAAAAGCGCGGCGCCGCCACGCAGTTGATTGTGGACGGCAAGCCGTATTTGGTTTTGGGCGGCGAGACGGACAACACCGCCTCTTCCAGCCTCGAATACATGGACACGGTCTGGCCGAAGCTTGCCAAAATGAACCTCAATACGGTGCTCGTCGGCATCGGCTGGGACTGGGTCGAGCCGGCGGAGGGCAAATACGATTTCACCCTCGTTGACGGATTGCTCACCGGCGCGCGGAAAAATAATCTACATCTCGTGTTCCTCTGGTTCGGCAGTTGGAAGAACGGCCTCTCCAGCTTCGCGCCCGAATGGGTGAAAGCCGACCAGCAGCGGTTCCCGCGCGCCCGGCTCAAAAGCGGCAAGGCGGTGGAGGTGCTCTCGCCTTTCAGCGACGCCAACCTGCAAGCCGACACCCGCGCCTACGCGGCCTTCATGCAACATCTCCGCAAAGTGGATTCCAAACAGCACACCGTGGTGATGATTCAATTGGAGAATGAAGTCGGGCTGCTTGGCGACTCGCGCGACCGGTCCGCCGGCGCCGAGGCGGCGTTCGCCCGGCCCGTGCCGCCGGAGCTGATGGACTATCTGCAAAAGAACAAGGAGACGCTGTGGCCGGATCTGCGCAAGTTGTGGGAAGCTGCCGGCACGAAAACCGCCGGCACCTGGCAGGAAATTTTCGGCAATTCCACGGCGGCTGACGAAATTTTCATGGCGTGGAATTACGCGCGCTTCATGGACCACATGGCGAAGGCCGGCAAGGACGAATACGCCGTGCCGGTTTTCTCAAACACATGGCTCGTCCAGCCCGAAGACAAGTCTCCGGGCGATTACCCGTCCGGCTGTCCGGAGCCGCTGGTGATTGACGTCTGGAAAGCGGGCGCGCCCGCGATTGACATCAACGCGCCGGATGTCCACCTGCCGAACTTCAGCTTCTGGGCCGGACAATTTCATCGCCCCAACAATCCGCTGTTCGTGCCGGAGTCGTCCGGCGACGCGGGCGGCGTGGCCAACGCCTTTTACGGCATCGGACAGTATGCGGGCATCGGTTACTCGCCGTTCGGCGTCAACAATTCGGCCCGCTTGAGCGAGGGCCGGTCCGGCAGCAATGCGCCCACGCCGGTGGCGCTCGAAAACCTGCCGCTCACCAGGGCTTACGCGATGCTCGCGCAAATGACGCCGCTGATTTTGGATGCTCAAACCAAAGGCACCATCGGCGCCGCGTGGCTCAACACCAACCAGCCGGCGCAGTCAATCGCGCTGGGAAATTACGTTGTGAATGTCGAACTCCGGAAGAACCGGAGAAATCCCGCGCAGGTGCAGCCGTTGGGCTATGCCATCGTCATCGCCGCCGGCCCCGACGAATACTTTATCGCCGGACTCGATGTCCAGGTCACCTTCTCGCCGAACACGCCGGGACCGGAGATTGCCGGCCTCGCCGACGCGGAAACGGGCAGGTTTGTGCAAGGCCGGTGGATTCCGGGACGCAAGATGAACGGCGACGACGTCCTGCTGGATTACCATCAGGCTGCCGCCGCCGCGAACAACCAGTCGGGCAGCGGCTTGATGTTTGGCGCCGACGGCCCCACCGTTCAGCGGGTCAAGCTGTATCGGTATCATTGAGGAAAGGCGCGGGGGGGTTCCGCCAAGTCAAACATCAAACTTGACCTTGCCCGCAGACTGGCAAATGCTGACAACATGATATGGAAAGCAACCCGTTTGCTTCCTCTTCCACTCAAAGCCATGAAACATGATAGGCTGCAAACTGAGCCGCCGATTTTCTGTTAAACCACTTCAATTTATGAAAGCACTTGCGAACATTGGCTGCTGGCTGTTTGTTGTTCCGCTGGTGTTGGGCACTATCGCACATGGTCTTTGGGTTTGGCATTTTTGGGGGCATTACCAGTCTGCCAACGGTTATATTGACCCTGCTGTCTTTATTATGAATTATCTGGTGCCGGTTGGGAGTTTGGGCGTTATCGGCTTATTCATTCTCCGGCGTTATAGGATGGCCAGCCGTCGGTCAGTTACTTTAGCCGCTGTGCTTTTTCTGGTTTTCACGATTGCACTTGTAACTTTTGGCGTTTGGCATAACCACGGGTTGAACGACGAGGTATTCCGAATGTCATATCAGGTTTGGTGGTTGAAGCCTTTCAAATTATTCGGTATATGACGATTTCGTGGCCCAATATGAGGATAGGCTGCACCGCCTGATTCCACTACGCTGTCAATCTTCATCCACGGCCTTCACCGCCCATTCGGGATAGGGCGTTTGCGGGCCTTTCATCGCGCGCCAGAGGATGCGGTTGAACACGTCCTCCGGGCATTGGTCCGCCTTGTCCAGCGGCAGTTTCGCGGAAGCCATCGCGTCCTTGCGCAATTGCGGGTCCTGGATTTTCTTCGGCGGCGGATTCATTTCATCCAGCGGCACTTGGTTCGTCACGGCGTCGAACGCGGTGTAGTCCGGCTGGTTGGTGAAGCAGTCGAACATCGGCGTGGCGGTGGCGTCCATCTGGTTCATCGGCGGCAGGCCGAGCATCAGCTCCATCGTGCGGAGCAGGCTGGTCTGGTTGTATTGCGTGTGGATGACCGCGCCGCGCCGGGTGTAGGCGCTCGCAACGTAAGCCGTCGTGCGGAAGCCACTCACGTGGTCCCATCCGTCCTGCGGGTCGTCCTCCACGGCGAAGATGCAGGTGTTCGTCCAGAATTTAGAGTGGCTCACGGCGTCAACAACCTGTCCCATGGCCAGATCATTATCGGCCATCATCGCGGCGGGCGTAGGAAAATTCGTCTTGGTCGCGCTCGTGTGGTCGTTGGGCAGCCAGAGGATGACGAGGTTCGGCAGATTGTCCGCCGCTTCAAATTGTTTCAGCGATTTGATGAATTGCGCCGCGCGCCACACGTCGGGAACTTTCAAGTCCCACCCGACGGTGTTCGTCACGATAAACGGCCGCAGCGCCTCGATGTCCGGCTCGCAGGAATAAGCAATTGCATTCGAGCCGCCGATGAAATCGCGCCAGGCGTCGAGAAAAGTCACATTGGTGCTCCAGGAACTTTTCCAATGTTTCGCGTCGGTGGTGAATTCGCCGAAATCCGCGACGGTTTTTCCGTGCGCGAGCGCGTCGTTCCAGATGAATCCCGCGGGCGAATAGGCCAGCGCGTCCTCGCCGCCTTCGCCGAATCCGCCGCTGGGATAGCTGCGCGGCCAGCCGGCGAATTCGCGCTCGACGTAATCCGTCGCGATGCCGCTGTCCGTCCAATTGTGGCCGTCCGCGCTCACGGCGCTGCAGCAATAAGTGTTGTCCAGCAGCGCAAAATCCCGGACGAGCTTGTGTTCGTTCGGCGTGACGCTCCCGCCGAAAACGCACAAGTCCGTGTTGCCATTGCCTTCCGCCACATCGCCGAGCACCTGGTCGTAACTGCGGTTTTCCTTGATGATGTAAATGACGTGTGAAAAAACACTTGGCTCGCCGGTGCGTTCAGGAACAGGTTGGGCCGGGCGATCTTCGCGCGGCGGCAATTTCGCCTGCGCCAGCAGCGGATAGCGCAAATTTGCCAGCGCGGTTTGCGTGAATTTTTCCAACTCGCTTTTTGACGGCACGGGAATGAGCGAGAGCGAGCCGGTGTATTGTTTTGTGTTGAAACCGGAACCTTTGCCCAATCCCTTTTTGGCCGCTTCCATTTTTGCGGAAATGTCCTTGAGATTGGCGACGCAAAGTCTTTTATCCCGCGCATCAAACGCAACCGCAGCCGGAAACCAGCCGGCGGGAATCAGGCCGAGCAGTTTCGACACGCCCGGTTTGAATTGAAAAACGGCCACGGCGTTTTGCGTGCCGTTGCAGACGAAAAGTCTTTTGCCGGATTTGTCAAACGCGAGCGCGTCCGGCTGCGCGCCGAAGGGGTCGCCCGGATTCTGCCGCGCGCACATTGTCTCCACGATTTTATCCGTGCGCGTGTCAATCACGCTCAATGTGTCGCTGCCCGCATTGGCGACGACGAGATATTTTCCACTGGGCGAAAGCGCCAGCGCGCAGGCGTGCAGGCCGGTGAGAATTTCAGAAATCGGATGAGGCATTATGACCGTTGAACCGGTGCTATGGATGTTCGCAACAGTCATTTGAGACAAATCAATCACCGACACCGAGCCTTCGCTGGCGATGGAGCGGTCGTCCACGCGAACCAGCGTGCCGCACCCCGCCGGGCCGGTGACGCTGTCCGCAGCGGGCCGGCGGCCGCCCCAGTTGCTCACGTAAATCTTTTTGCCGGCGAGCACGACATCGAACGGCGCGACGCCGACGTTCCACGTCCGCAAAACATTTCCCGTCGCGGCTTCCAGCTCCAGCAACCGGTTGGAAAGATTGCCCGCGACATAAATTTTTTTGCCGTCACGCGAAACGGCGATGCCGGCTGGAATTTCATTCATGCGGCGCGGCGCGTTGGCGGGCGGCAGCGCGATGGAAAACAGCGGCGAAACTTTCTGGTCTTTGCCCACGCCAAAAACCTTGATGTCGCCGTTGACATTCGCCATGTAAATCCGCGAGCCGTCCGGCGAAAACGCGAGGCCGGTGAAGCTCAACTGCGGCTTTCCGCCTGAACTCGGGATTCCTTCGACAACGGGTTTTTCTTCCGCCGCCTTGTCCGCCGGTAGCGGAACCCGCTGCAAAAATTTTGCCGTCGCCGGATCAACGACAATCAGCTTCATTTCATTCGTCAATCCGGCGGTCACGAGCATTTTGCCGTCGGGACTCAACGCCAGCGCGTTTGGCCGGATGCCCGGCAGTTCCACCTGCGTTCCGGCGGGCGTGACGAGTTGATTAACCGGCGTGACCAGACCGCTCGTGCCGCGGCCAACCGCTTCCATCGTGGCGCCAAAATCGTCGGCAAAGATTCGTTGAAAGCTGAACGCAATAAACGCCATCAATCCGAACCGGATGAAATAGCTGCTTTTCATGGCGGGAAAGAATGCCCGCAAACCACCGCTAGCAGCAAGTCACGTTGCGGTGAAATTTTCTTGGGTAGGACGGGCGTCGCGCCTGTCTCTATTTTTCAGAAATCGCTCAAGCGAGAGTGTTTGAAGTATGAGACAGGCGCGACGCCTGTCCTACGGCTCCAGCCGCTTGTCGTGGACGAGATAATTACGCACGTAATCGGCGACGGCAACTTCGAGCGACGTGACCGGCACCTTGTAACCGGCGGCGCGCAGACGCGAAATGTCCGCCTGCGTAAAGTATTGATATTTGTCGCGGATGGTTTCCGGCATCTCGATGAATTCGATTTTGGGCTTTTTGTCCAACGCGGCAAAAACCGAATTTGCCAGGTCAATCCACGTCCGCGCCGCGCCGCTGCCGATGTTGAAAAGCCCACCGGCCTTTTTGGTCGCGGCCAGATGCAACGTCATCGCCACGGCGTCTTTGACGTAAAGGAAATCGCGCTTCTGCTCGCCGTCGCGGAAATCCTTGCAGTAGCTCTTGAACAAACGGATGACGCCCTCGCTTTTCACCTGCGAAAAACTTTTGTGGACGAGCGAACGCATGTCGCCCTTGTGATCCTCGTTCGGGCCGAAGACATTGAAGTATTTCAGCCCGACAATATTATTCAAATATCCGGCGCGCCGGGCGTGCAAATCGAACAAATGCTTCGAGTAGCCATACATATTCAGCGGGCGCAGGGTGTCGAGCTTCGTGTCGTCGTCCGCCATGCCTGCCGAGCCGTCGCCGTAAGTCGCGGCGGACGACGCATAAACAAACCGGACTTTTTTTGCCAGCGACCAGTCGGCGAGGTCGCGGGTGAATTCAAAATTGTTGCGGAAAAGAAAACCCGCGTCGCGCTCGGTCGTGGATGAACACGCGCCCAGGTGCAGCACCAGATCGAATTTCCCCAGCGCGCCGCCTTGCAGCCGCGGCAGCAGCGCATCCGCCTCGACGAATTCGGTGAAGCGCAGCGGCGCGAGATTACGCCATTTCTCGTCGGTGCCGAGCCGGTCGCAGACCACGATGTCGTCACAGCCCCGCCGGTTCAGCGCCCAGACCAGCGCGCTGCCGATGAAACCCGCGCCGCCGGTGACGAGCACCCGCGCGCCGGAAAAATCGTTGTGCTTCATAAATCGCCGCCAGCATGGCGCGAGCCGGGCGCAAATTCAAGCGCAACACACGAAGGATTCAACCGTAAAAAGAAGAAAAAACTTTTCAGCCTAGGCGGCATTTACCCGGAACGCGCTGGCGCGGCCCCGCCGATGGATCAGGCCAGTCCCAGATTTTTCAAAACCCGCAGGGTCGAACGCGATTTGTTCAGCGTGTAGAAATGCAGCCCCGGCGCGCCGGCGCGCAGCAGTTCCTCGCACTGCCGCGTGGCGTATTCGATGCCGAATTCGGCGGCGGCCTCGTCGTTGGTTCCCAATGCATCCAGTTTCGCCCGCAGCGGCGGCGGAATTTTCGCGCCGCAAAGCTGCGTGAACCGGGTGATTTGCGTCGCGCTCAAAATGGAAACGACGCCCGGCACGAGCGGCACGCTCACGCCCAGCCTGCCGGCCACGAAATCCCGGAACTCAAAATAATCGGCGTTGTCGAAGAATAATTGTGTGACGACGAAGTCCGCGCCCGCGTCCACCTTCGCCTTCAAGTGCCGCCAGTCGGCGTGTTTGCCTTCCTTGCAGGCGACATGGCCTTCGGGAAAGCCGGCGACGCCCGCGGAAAAATCGCCCGATTCGCGGATGAATTTCACAAGCTGCGCCGCGAATTCGAAGCCGCCGGGCGTGGCCTGGAATTCGCCGCCGCCGGGCGGGTCGCCGCGCAGGGCGAGGATGTTTTTGCAGCCGGTCGCGCGGATTTTTTCGAGCAGGGCGCGCACCTCGTCGCGCGTGTGGCTGACGCAGGTGAGATGCGCCAGCGCGGTCAGCTTGTGCCGCTGCTGGATGCAGTCCACGATTTTGAGGGTCTTGTCGCGCGTGGCGCCGCCCGCGCCGTAGGTGACGGAGCAGAAATCCGGCCGGGCCTCCAGCAGCGCGGGGATTTGCCGTTCCAAAAGGTTGCGGTCGCCCTCGTCCGTTTTGGGCGGGAAAAATTCAAAGGAGACGGCCGGCTGCCGCGCCGCCCGTTTCGCCGCGTAAATGTCGCGAATGAATTGCATTGAGCGGGGAAATTGTAACTGTGCGCGGAGCCAATGTCAGGGTGAATTCCAATTCAAAAGCGGCAGAGGACTGCCGCAGTCCAAGACGACAAGCGATCTCTGAAAATAAAAAGCCCCTTCCGGTCTGGCCGGAAGGGGCGTGTGTTCCAACTTAAATTAGAACTGATAGATCAGGTTAAGCGCCAACAGATAGGCGTTCTTCTGCGTGGGGGTGAAATTGCCGCTTCCTGCTTGGGCATCAAAAGCGTTGGCCGTATTGTGATCCCAGCGGAATTCAACACGACTTAACACATTCGCCCACAGAGCATATTGAGCTGTGGCGGTGAATTCCTCACCATTGCGACCATTAGCTGAAGTGGCATCTTGAAGCTCACCACGCACGTTGAAACTCAACTTGTCATTGCATTTGAAGTTAGCATAAAGACCCGCAACCCAAATGCTGTCGTCACTTTTATTGGCAATGCGGCTGGCGCCATTGTGAGCGTCAACATAGTCAAATGCCGCGCCAACTTTCAACGCGTCGGCTGGTGTCGGAACCGTAGCGCCCACATACAGCCAAGTTCTGCCATTACCATGGGTGTCAGTAGCCGAACCACGGTCAGACTGAATGACGGTTCCTTCGAGTGTCGCACCTTTCGCCCAACCCCAACTGTCCGGCGCGGTGAGAGCAATCTCGCCAATGTAAGCTTTCTGCGTTTCGCGGGTTGCACCAGAATTAACATTAGGGCTGCCATTCAAGGCGTTTCCCTGGGTGCCAGCGTTGGCTATGCCAGCCGTAACCGAGATCATGTCGGTCACTTTGTAGGTGCCCAAAAGACCCGTGATAGTCGTCGGCTCAAGCTGATAGCCGTAAGAACGGGTGAAGTTGGGATTCAGCGGGTCGCTGCTGGATTCGTAGCCGATGGGGGCATCCATTGTGCCAAATTTCCAATCAATCCCGCTGTTGGCCACGGGTGTGCGCAACGTCAAGTAGGCTTGACGAATGGGGTATGAACTGCCGCCGACCCAATTCGGCCCCAGCAACAATTCGGCATGATAGCCGGAAGCCCACTGGCCTTCGTCCATCGGCTTGTCGAGCGCCAAGTCAAAGGCGTCCACGTTGAAGCCGTCGCCCTTTACGCCAGCGCCCTGGGTGTATGCGGGAATCGTGCCGCCATTTTGGCTGCCGAGGTTCCACATGGCGGACGTGTCAACGTAGCCGCTCAAGGTTGTGTTTGAGAGCGCGGTTTGCACCTGGCTCATTTTTTCGTCCGCGCGCGCCGCCGAAGCAAGACTGACCACTCCGACTGCCGCCAGACCCATTGTCCATTTATTAAACTTCATCTGGTTCCTCCGATGTTGTTTTGTTTGTTGTTTGTTAATGTTTTCTTGTTTCGCGCCTTACGCGCCTCAAGGCAAACCCTGTTTGCCCCGGCACCATGCGGTGCAATTGACAATGAAAATAGGAAAAACGGGGGGGTTTGACAACACTTTTTTTTGGCAAAACAAAGTCTCACAACTATTTGATTACAAAGGTGTTGTGACTTTGGTTTGTTTTTTCCGGTTTTGGGGACGGCTGGCGGGGTTCATTTGCGGCGGCTTCTGGGGGGCGGGTTTGCGCCATGGCTTTTCCACCCAAGGACGTGAAAACCAATGAGAATTGAAAGTTGTGTGCGTCAAGTTCTGCAAATTGGTTTTCATGGCAGTCACGAGGTAAATCGAGGCGGCGCAGGCGGCGATTTGAGGTGGCATTCCACGAATCTGCAACCTTGAGATCTTGTTAATTTTTTCTTTTTGGGTATATTGTTCTTGGTTTTGGAAGGGCGGAGAATCGCTTTCGGCGCGAGCCGGAAGAGGAAAGTCCGAACACCAAAGGGCGCGATGCCGCGTAACTTTTGAGATTTCAAATTTGATATTTGAAATTTCAGAGGATACACGCGGGCGGAAAGTTGAAAGGCTTTCCGACGGACAGTGCCACAGAAAATCAAACCGCCGGCGTTTCGCAAGAGACGCCGGCAAGGGTGAAAAGGTGCGGTAAGAGCGCACCGCGCGAAGCGCAAGCGACGCGGCACGGAAAACCCCATCGGGTGCAAGGCCAAATAGGGAATCCCGGAGCGGCCCGCTCCAGTTCCGCGAAAGCGGACGGATTCCGGGTATCGGCTGCCCAGACAAATGATTCTCTCCCCGGAGAAATCCGGGCAGACAGAATTCGGCTTACAGCCCTTCCAAAACCAATTCGATTTACAAACCGGGACCATCCCCGGTTTTCGGGAGGATTTGAAGAGTGAAGCCGCCTTTTCCTCCGCTCAAATTCAAAAATGGGGAAAGTTCCCGACAGCGGATCGGTTGACTTTGGAGACGCTTTCAATTAAGTATTGCGAGGCGTGTCGAAAAATTCCAGCAAGCCATGAACGTCATTGTAAGAACGGAAAAACTCCGGGTTGAGTTCAGGAGCCGCGAACTCCGACAGGCACCGAAAGTCGCTTTGCGTGGTCTCGGTCTCGAAGTGAACGCCGGCGAAGTGTTCGGCTTCCTCGGCCCCAACGGCGCGGGCAAAACCACGACCATCAACGTGCTGCTCGGCTTCGTTCAACCGACGAGCGGCTCGGCTTCGCTGTTTGGCATTGACGTGCGCCAGCCCATTGCGCGCCAGCGCATCGGCTACCTGCCGGAGCTGACTTATTACTACAAATTTCTCACGGCGGAGGAACTGCTGCGGTTTTATGCCCGCATCTTCAGCCTGCCGCGCGCGGAGGCCGAACGGCGCATTGACGCGGTGCTCAAGCTCGTCGAACTGGAATCCGCCCGCAAACGCCTCATCAAAACCTACTCGAAAGGAATGCAACAGCGCGTCGGCCTCGCGCAGGCGCTCATCAACAATCCCGATCTGCTGATTCTCGACGAGCCGACCAGCGGCCTCGACCCGCTGGGCCGCATGAAAGTCCGCGAAATCATTCAACGCCTGAAATACGAGGGCAAAACCGTTTTCTTCTCGTCGCACGAACTCGGCGAAGTCGAAACCGTCTGCGACCGCGTGGCCATCATCAGCGAGGGCGAGCTCAAGGCCGTGGGGCGCGTCGGCGACATCATGGGCCAGCGCGCCAGCCTCGAAAAAGCCTTTCTGGACATTGTCGGTTACCAAACCCAATCCGCGCCATGAATAATATTTTCGCCGTCGCCGGCGTCGTCATCAAGGAATTGTATCGGCGGAAGGAATTTTACGTCCTGTTCATCCTGACCATCGTCATCTGCCTGGTCATGGCCTCCGTCAATATTTTCAACGACAACCAGATCATCCGCTACCTCAAGGAACTCTGCCTGCTGCTGATCTGGGTTTCGTCGCTCGTCATCGCCATCACGACCACCGCGCGGCAAATTCCGGCGGAACGCGAACAGCGCACCCTGCTGCCGCTGCTGGCCAAGCCGTTGAGCCGGTCCCAGTTGATTGTTGGAAAATTCCTCGGCTGCTGGCTCGCCTGCGGTCTGGTGCTGGTCTGCTTTTACGCCTTCTTCGGCGCGCTCGCCGCGAGCCGCGAGCACACCTGGCCGCTGCTCAATTATTTTCAGGCCGCGTTTTTGCACTGGGTCATGCTCGGCGTGGTCGTCGCGCTCACGCTGCTCGGTTCGCTGGTGTTCGCCGCGCCGTCGTCCAATTCCACGATTTGTTTCGTCATCGTCATGGCGATCTTGTGCGTCGGGAGATACCTCGACGCGATTGCCCTTGCATTGGCCGGGCCGGGCCGCTCGATTATCTATTCGATTTACTACGCCATTCCGCATTTGGAGTGGTCGTTTGAAATGCGGAACTTGATTGTTCACGACTGGCCGCTCATTGAATGGAAATTTGTGGGTCTCGATGCGCTTTATCTGCTGGCTTACGCGGCGGTTTTTCTGGTCGCCGCCTGTCTGGTGTTCCGCCGCAAAGCCGTCAATTGAAAATGAACCCGGCCCGGACATTGTTTTTGCTGCTGATCGCGCTGCTGGTTCTTTGCTTCGGCCTCGCCGCGAATTTGCAGCCGCAGTTTCAGTCATTGGAAAACAGCCGCCGGCAATCGGACAATTTTTTCAGCCTGCTGTTTGGCGACAGCAGCCGCATCTTTGCGAACAGCTTCGCCACCAAGGCCGACGCCTATTATCACAGCGGCTATTACCCGACGATTTTTGACAACAACGAGGCTTTCAAAACCCTGCACATGGCGGAGGACACCGGCGCCGTTGCCAGTCACAATCAAGGCGATGAAGACAGTTTCATGGGGCCGACGCGCAACTGGGTTGACGCCTTTGGCCGCCATTTCATTCCCAACCGCCACACGCATCTGGACACAGGCGGCGCGACGGGCGAGCTGGGCGACAGCTCGGAAGTCCGGGAAATTCTGCCGTGGCTGAAACTTTCCGCCGAGCTGGATCCGAAGAATGTTCAAACCTACCTCACGACCGCCTTCTTTTTGCGCGGACCAATGGGCAAGGTTGCGCAAGCCGAGCAGGTGTTGCGCGAGGGCTTGCGCCACAATTCCAACAACCCGCAATTGCTTTTTGAATTGGGCCGCATCTGTTTTGAAAATTATCACGACCCGGTTCGCGCGCGAAACATTTGGGAAGCCGCCTTGCGAAGCTGGGAAAAACAAACGGGCAACGCGCCCTTGTCTGAAGAACTCAAGCCGGACGCCGAGCACTATGACAACCGGTTCATTTTCGAGAAGCTCCAGTCAAATCTCGCGCAGCTCGAGGAAAAAGCCGGCAACCTCGACGCCGCCATCGCCCGCTGGAAACTGGACAAGCTGGCGTCGCCCAGGCCGGACGAAGTGCAAAAGCACATTGACGAGCTCAAACAGAAGCCGCCCGCGCCGCCTTCTTCGGCCAACGGCCCGGCGCATTGAGAGGATTTTGTTCGGAGTTCCGCGTTCACGCGGCTTTGGGACCGCCTAAAGGCGGAACTCCAAACTTCAAAATGAGTCACCACCCATTGAGATTGCGGTTTGTTTTCCCCGCCGCGCTTTGTTTTAATCATCCGCGATGAAACCGCGCCGTTCCAAAATCAAACGCCACACGCTGGAAACGAAAATCTCCATCCAGCTCAACCTCGACGGCGGGGGCAAATCCTCCGTCAAAACCGGCATCCCGTTCTTCGACCACATGCTCACGCTGTTCGCCAAGCATGCGACGGTGGACTTGCAATTGCGCTGCGATGGCGACCTTGCCGTGGACGCGCACCACACCGTCGAGGATTGCGGCATCGCGCTCGGACAGGCCTTCGCCACCGCGCTCGGCGACAAGCGCGGCATCCGCCGCTACGGCCACGGCTTTCATCCGAAAAATCCGTTCACCGGTGAAGCCTACGTGCCGATGGACGAATGCCTCGCGCGCTGCGTCGTGGATTTCAGCGGGCGACCGCACCTCGTCTGGCGCGGGCTGGACAAATTCTCGCAGAAGAAAATCACCGGGGCGGAAAAGAAACAGGACGCCTCCAGCGCGTTCCGGTTCGGGCTGGCGCGCGAATTCTTCCAGGGCTTTGCCAACGAAGCCCGGTGCAACCTGCATTTGGAACTGCTTTACGGCGACGAGCCGCATCACATTGTGGAGGCGCTGTTCAAGGCGTTTGCGCGCGCGGTGGACGCCGCGCGCCGGCACGACCCGCGCATTGCCGGCCAGTTGCCGAGCACCAAGGGAAAATTGTAAATTGATTGATGCTGGTTTAATTTGAATCGCGTGACCGCCGAGACTGCATCGAAGAAACAGATTGAGCGCTACCGCCAAATGACCGGCGAGCAGCGGCTGGCGATTGCCTTGGAATTGCACGAAATGTCCTGCAACATTGCCCGCGAAGGCATCCGCCGGCAAAATCCGAACGCGGACGCCGCAGAGGTTGAGCGCCTTCTTCGTCATCGGATTGAACTTGTCCGCGCCGCATGAATGAACAGGAACTGCTCGCGGATTGTTTGCGCCGGCTGAACCGCAGCGGCGTGACCTACTATCTCACCGGCTCGATGGCGAGCAATTACTGGGGAATACCGCGCACTACGCACGATTTGGATTTTGTCGTGCAATTGTCGGTGTCCGCCGTGCCGGTGATTGTCCGCGAATTCAGCGGCGATTTCTACATTGAGGAAGCCGCCGTGCGCGCCGCGTATCAACCGCCGCACCAGTTCAACGCCATTGACACCCGCTCCGCGTTGAAGGTGGATTTCTGGCTGCCCAAACCCGAACCGTTTGACCGGGAAATGCTCCGCCGGCGCGTGCGCGTCTCCCTGTTCGGCGAACCCGCGTGGATTGCGACGGCGGAAGACGTCATCCTGCACAAGCTGATTTGGAATCGCATCACGCCGTCCGGGCGGCAACTCGGCGATGCCGCCGGCGTGGTGGCTGTGCAAGCCGAAGCACTGGATAATAATTACTTGAGGCAATGGGCACGGGAACTCAAACTAACCGAAGAACTGGAAAAACTCTTGAGCGGAGAAATCAAACCAAAACAAACATGAAACACTCTGCAAATGCGCGGGCGGTGGACGCCGCGCGCCGGCACGACCCGCGCATCGCCAGCCAGTTGCCGAGCACGAAGGGGAAACTTTGATTTTGCAGCCCTTGCTGCGCGCTGATTAACACAACCACGGCCATGCCAACCATTTTTGCGAAGGACGGATTCAGGTTTTTCTTTTACAGCAACGAGCATCGTCCGATTCACGTCCACGTCCGCTATGGCGGTGGCGAGGCGGTGTTCGAGGTGGAAAACCAGGTGGAACTGCGCGAGTCGCAGGGCCTCAAGCTCCGTGAATTGTCCAAGGCTGAAAAACTTGCGGAAGAAAATAAAAAGCTGATAATTGAGAAGTGGCATGAACACCTTGACTGACACCGCCGTTGCCGCCGCGCATGTGAACGGACAAATCGTTGTCCGCATGGAAAGCGGCGCGGAAATCCGTTTCCCCGTCGCGGCAAATCCCCGGCTTGCGCGCGGCACGCCCCGGCAATTGAATCACATCGAGATTTCTCCGTTCGGTTTGCACTGGCCGGAATTGGACGAGGATTTGTCTTTTCGCGGATTGCTCGAAGGCGATCACGGTCAATTTCAGAAAAAGGCCAAAACCTGACGCGGCACGACCCGCGCATTGCCGGCCAGTTGCCGGGCACAAAAGGGAAACTCTGAAATTACGGAGCGTCGCTAAATTTTGTGCCGCAACGCTGGACAAAAACCGGCACGCGAAATAATATCCGAGCATGACTCGGATAGGCAGCAAAACTCGCCGCCCATTCATTAAAAGGCTGCAATCGGCCATGGACCAATGAACGCAACAAAGTCCATATGCCGAATCTTCGTAGCCGTTGGGATTATCCTGATCATTTTTGTTGCTTGGGGTGCGATAATGTCTTCCGATGCCTATCAGAAATACCACAAACAAAAAGTGCTACGCCCGTTTCTTTCTGGCACCAATGAAAATCTGGAACTTAAACAAGTTATCACCGGCGAAGAGCCGGACATTGCCACCTTTGAAGTGCCAGTGAAATATGACTTGCTGATGGAACCAGGATGCCTGCGCCTAGTGGTTTGACCCTCGAGATGGGGATGATCGTGCGGGCGGAGGGGGCGAATTCCAAGATTGCAGCCGCGCAACCAATGGCAACTGCCTGTTTTCGTGGAACACGACTTTTGATCCACCGGGGCAGCATCATCTCCGTGCAAACTTATATTGTCCTGGAACTCGAAAAGAAAACGGTTTGCATATTGATGGACCAATTTTACCTTTTTACTCGAGTAACACAGTTCAATTCGATCCGTTTTTTTCCGAATTCGATGACCGGGGGGCAATTCTCTACGCTAAAGTAGCAAAGACAAATCTCACTTACACAATCGAATTGAAAACATCTGCCGGTGTTCATATCAGAACAATCACGGGCAGCACTTCAAATGGCATCATTGAGGAACACTGGGATTTGACCGACGACCATGGTAACAAAGTCACGAATACTTCGTTTAAGTCTGAATTTCATGTCACCCTTCCTGGTGAAACCACAAATTCGGTTTCAGAAACGCATGTGGGAAAACCTTGATAAGGCTGTGAATCTCTAAATTCCCCGTCCAACAGCCCCCCCACCCCCCCGGCAATCGTCGGATTTGGCCGACAGCTCTTTCCCTCAAAAGGAGATGTTGCCGGGTAGAGAAAACGCCCCGCAGTTTCCCGCGGGGCGCTCTTTGCAGACGGCCACTACGAATTCCTCAGGAACCGACGCTGGCGAGTTCCTCGTTGTTTTCCACGTTCACAATCTTGAACTGCTCGGCATGCATGCCGGTGTCGGCGCGGAAGGACAGCTTGCCGAAGTAGCGTTTCTCCATCTCGATGAGGTGCTTCTCGTCCTCGGTGCGGAGCCGGTCGAGCACGGTGGGATTGACCACGATGCGGAGTTGGAAGTCCGTTTCGTCGCGCGTGCGTTTCTTCAGGATTTCCTGGAGCTTGCGCTGGATTTCCACGCTCATGGTGATGGCGCTTTTCACCTTGCCGCGCCCCTTGCAATACGGGCAGTCGTCATACACCGCCGCGCGGACGCTTTCGGTGTGGCGCTGGCGCGTCATTTCCATGAGGCCGAGCTGGGTGATGGGCAGGATGTGCGTCTTGGCCTTGTCACGGCGCAGGCCGTCCTTCATGCGCGAATAAACCTGCTGCCGGTCGCGCTGGTGTTTCATGTCAATGAAATCGAGCACGATGAGGCCGCCCATGTTCCGCAGCCGGAGCTGGCGGCAGATTTCCTCGGCGGCTTCGAGGTTCACCTTCAGAATAGTGGAGTCCTGATCCTTGCCGCCCTTGTGACGGCCGGTGTTCACGTCAATCGCCACCAGCGCCTCGGTTTCATCAATGACGATGTAACCGCCGCCCTTGAGATGCACCTGGCGCGAGAAGGTGCTTTCCAATTGTTTGCTCACATTGAACCGGTCGAAGATCGGCTGCGAATCGGCATAAAGCTTGACCTTGTGCGCCGACCAGCGGGCCTTGATTTTCAGCATCATTGCCTGCATCCGTTCGTGGGCCTTGGGATTGTCCACCACCACGCGCTCGACGTCCTCGGTCAGGAAATCGCGCACGGTGCGCTCGATCAAATCCGGCTCCTGAAAAACGCACGTGGCCATCGGCTGGCTCTGGATGCGTTCCTGCACGCCGCGCCATTCCTCGAGCAGGATGGCGAGGTCGCGGATGAAATAAGGACGGCGCTGGCCTTCGCCCGCCGTGCGCATGATGACACCCATGCCGTCGGGAATCTGCAGTTCGCGGAGAATTTTCTTGAGCCGCTTGCGCTCCTCCTGGTTTTCAATCTTGCGCGAGATGCCGGATTGGTCCGAGTTCGGCAGCAGGACGAGATAACGTCCGGGCAGGACCAGATTGGTTGTGACGCGCGGACCCTTGGTGCCGATGGGGCCTTTGGTGACCTGCACGATGATTTCGCCGCCGGGCGGATACAGGCGCGGGATGTCGCGCTGGGTGATTTTGGGCCGGGCCGGGCGGCGGTCGCGGCCGGCGGGACGCTCGACGATTTCCACGCCGCTGTCGAACTGGTTGGGCACGATGTCCCAGTAATGCAGGAAGGCGTTTTTCTCGAAGCCGATGTCCACGAACGCGGCCTTGAGGCCGTCTTCGAGGTTGCGCACCTTGCCCTTGAAAATGCTGCCGACGAGGCGCTCCTCGGTGGTGCGCTCAATGGTGAACTCCTCCAGCTTGCCGTCTTCCAGCACGGCGACGCGCGTTTCAAGCGTTTCGGCGTTGATGACGACCTCCTTGTGGGTTTTTTTCTCCGGGCGGATGAGCCGCTGGACTTTTTTGACCAGCGTCGTCGCGGCTTTTTTGATGGAATCCAGAATGCCCTTCGACGGCTCCTTGACTTCCACCGGCTGAAATTCCTTTTTCTCCTGCACCAGCGCGGGAATTTCAGTATGCGGTTCGCGGAAATCCTTTTTATCGGGGATGTTCGCCGGCGTTTGCGGGCTTTCCTCGCTTGCGCCCTCGGGCGGCAGGCCGACGGCGAGGTTTTCGGCGCGTTCAATCTCGCTGGCGTGGCGTTTTTCAAAAACGCGCTCATTGCCGCCCTGTTCGCTCACCACGTCGGCGCGCGCCTGCGTGGCCTCGCGGTCCGGCTTTTGCGGGTTGTGGCCGAGGCCGCCTTTCGGGCGGAAGCGCATGCCGCGGTGGCGGCGGGAAAAGTTGTTGTTACTCATGGTCAGTATCCTTTTCGATGAATATGGACGTTTTGCATCAAGCCCACGGCGATCAACGAGCACAGCACTGAAGACCCGCCGTAAGATAGCAGCGGCAGTGGCACACCCGTCACGGGCATGATGCGAATGTTCATTCCGATGTTAATAAAAACGTGGCTGAAAATGAGCGTCACAACGCCCACCGCCACGAGCTTGCCCAGGCGGTCGCGCGCCTGGCCGGCGATTCTCAATCCGGTGAAGAGAACCACCGCATACAGCGTGAGCACAATCACACTGCCAACGAATCCTTCCTCCTCGGCAATCACCGAGAAAATGAAGTCGTTGTGCGCCACCGCCCGCGGCAGATAGCCCAGAGCATTCTGGGTTCCCTGCCGCCAGCCTTTTCCGAGCGGCCCACCGGAGCCGACGGAAATCAACGCCTGACGAACATTATATTCGTCATCAAGCTGTTTCTGCCTGAGGCGTTGCAACTCCGCCGGAGTGGCGTTCGGCGGAGCAAAATGGGTGTAATCACGGCCAAAGAAAACCATCAGCCGGTCGCGCTGGTATTCCTGCATCGGCACCTGCCAGCGGCCCGGCGGCAGAAATAAAATATCCACCAGGAACAGCACGGCCACGAGGCCGACGGCGCCCACCAGTTGCAGCAGATATTTTCGCGGCGTCCCGGCGGCCAGCATCATCATCAAACCGGTCGGCAGCAACACCAGCGCCGAACCCAGATCCGGTTCCTTCAAAATCAGGACGAACGGAATCATCATCAAACCGATGCCTTTCCAAAAAATCGCCGGCTGCTTCAGTTCATCCGGCGGGCGGCTCAAAAAGTGCGCCGCCGCGAGGATGAACGCGAGTTTCGCAAACTCGCTCGGCTGAAATTGGAAAACGCCCAAATCAATCCACCGCCGCGCGCCCAGCCGCATCGAACCGATGTGCGGAATCAGCACGATGACCAGGAAGAAAATCGCCGCTCCGTAGGCCACCAGCGACCACCGCGCCAGCGTGTGATAATCCACCAGGCACAGCGCCGCGCCCGCGCCGAGGCCGAGCGCATACCAGATGATTTGATGAATCCAGGTTTGCTTGAACCACGGCAGCGCCGCCGCCGATTCGTTGGCCATCGTCGCGCTGAACACGAACGCCGCGCCGATGAACATCAGCCCGGCGAGCGCGATCAATTGCACCCGGTCAAGCTTGTTCTGGCGTTCGTTGAGCGCGGTATTTGTCATTTCAGTTGGCCTCCGCCAGATTTTTTGGCGCGGGCGTGTTTTCTTTTTTCAAAATCTCCGCGTAAATGTCGTGTGCAATCGGCGCGCAAACCAGGCCACCGGAGCCCCGGCCCTCCGACTGGACCATGACGACGACGGCGTATTTCGGATTTTCGTAAGGTGCGAACGACGCGAACCAATAATTCCAGCCGGTCTCCTGGCCGTGTTCGTCCTTCACCTGCGCCGTGCCGGTCTTGCCGCAAATCCGCATTTCCGGTCCCACCACCGCCGCTTTGCCGGTGCCCTCCGAATCTTCAGTTTCCCCGAGCATGGCTTCGCGCAAAATCCTCAAGCTGCGGGCGCTGACGCCGATGTGGTCGCGCACGAGGCCGGCCGGGAAATTGGTCACCGTTCCGCCGCCCGCCGGGTCCTGCGGCTCGATGCGCTCCACGAGCCGCGGCCACAAAACCGTCCCGCCGTTGGCGATGGCCGAATAGGCGACGGCCATTTGCAACGGCGTCACGTCAATTTCCTGGCCGATGCACACATCCGCCGTGTTGCCGTCGCGCCAGTCCCGCCTGCCCACCTGTTCCAAGGTCGGAAAATTCCCACGGGTTTCCTGGCGGGTCGGCAAATCCACGCGTTCGCCGAAATGAAATTTTCCGGCGAGGCGGACAATATATTCTATCCGGGTGCGAAGGCCGACGGTGATGAAATAGGTGTTACAGGAACGCTCGATGGCGCGGCGGAAATTGTAATCGCCCGGCGGCGCGGTGTCGCGTTTGGAAAACGACGCGGAGAATTTGTAGTAGCCGTGCCCCGGATCTTCGGGATTTTCCGGATTGTAAACGGTGGCGTTTGGATCGAGGCCGTTTTCCAGCGCGGCCAGGCCGATGACGGGTTTGAAAATCGAGCCGGGCGCGTAATTTTCCTGCGTCGCCCGGTTGATTTCCGGGCGCAATTTCGGGTCGCTCAAATATTTTGGTTCGTTGGAAAGATAATCCGGGTTGAGCGCGGGCGACGAAGCCATCGCCAGCACGTCGCCGGTGCGCACGTCCATGACGACGACCGCGCCGCGCGCATCCGCGCCCTGATGCGCCGCGAGCGATTCCTCCGCCGCGCGCTGGATGTCGAGGTCAATCGTCAGCACAACATTGTTGCCCGGCTCCGGCTGGCTCCAGATGCTTTCCGACTGGCGATAGCCGTAATTGTTGACGAGCACGGATTCGCCGCCGGCGCGTCCGCGCAGCAATAAATCGAAGCCCCATTCGATCCCGGTCACGCCACGATAATCGGGCAGGTAATAATTGAAGTAAGCGTCCTCGCCTTCCTTGGAATTGTCGTCGCGCGACAAATAACCGAGCAAATGCCCAGCCGTCGTGCCAAACGGATAAGCTCGAACGGGCTGCAATTCCACGTCCGCGCCAACCATGCCGGAATTTTGCTCCTCGAACCGCGCAACCTGCTCCGGGCTGGCGTCGGGAACCACGGTGTATGGCATGGCCAGCCGCGTTTTGTAGTCGCGTTCAAATTTCGCCGGGTCGAGCCTCAACGGCTGGCCCAGCTTCTGGCCGACCTGCGAAACGACGGCGCTCGCCACGCGGTAGCGCCCCTGTCTGCGAAGTTGTTCCATCTGGTCGGTTGTGAATGCGAACCGCTTCCGCTCAACCTTGGTCAGCGGGCGTCCGAGCTGTTTCTCCTGCCCGGCAATGAATTGTGCGCGGGCGTTGGTGGCGCGGGCGTATTCGGCGTCGGAGGCGGCCTTGAATTGCTTCCGCAAATCGTCGAGGTAAAGGCTCAAGTTGTAGCTCGGCCGGTTTTCGGCCAGCACGCGCCCTTCGCGGTCCAGGATTTTCCCGCGCATGGCCGGCAGGCGCACGGTGCGATATGATTGCGTTTCCAGGTGGCCCTGATATTCGCGCGCGGAAACGACCTGCACCCACCACAAGCCCGCCAGCAAAATGAAAAGCCCGGCCGCCAGCATCCCGGCCACGAGGCGCAGTTGCGGGTCGTTCTTTTTAAGCTCGTCGAGGATTAACATTTCAATTTTTAACGCAAAGGCGCAAAGGCGCAGAGGCGCAAAGTGTTTTGGAGTGCGCGGACGAGTCCGCGCCTTGGAACGACGCGACATGTCGCGTCGGTGAAAAGCGGTGACGTGTCACCGCACTCCAAATTTTCTCCGCTTCATTCCTTTGCGTCTTTGTCACTTTGCGTCTTTGCGTTAAATTCATTGTCTTCCCCGCCGGATTTCGCGGTCGGGACGGAAACTGGTTTCGGTTTGCGGCTGGTAGCCGAGCGCGTGATGGCACCAGTTGAACAGGGCGAAAATGACCGGCGTTGCCACCGCGCCACCGGCAATCATTACCAGCCACTGCCAGATCGAACCCCAGCCCAGCAACGGCTCCTGGCCGCCTGTCAGCAGCAGCAAAACCGTCAGTGCCGGCACGGTTGCGCTGGCGGCGGCACCGAGAAAAACCTGCGCGAATGGCAGCTCGCGCAAAATCAGATCGCGCCGCAGGCAAATCGGGAAGCCGATGGCAAAAAGCGGCAGGATGCTGACACCAAGCGGATTGGCCGACAACGCGTCAAACCACAGGCCGCCGAGCGCGGCGAGCAGCGAGACGGTCGCGAAGTTCGCGTTTAAGGCCGCGTAAATCATCAGCGCCGGCAGCAGGTCCACCTGCGCGCCGAACAGGTGGCGCGGCAGTTGAAACGCGGCCTCGACGAACACCGCGAGAAACGCGGCGGCCAGAATCAAAATGGTGTTGAAAAAATTCATTTTATTTTTAACGCAAAGGCGCAAAGGCGCAGAGAACGCAATTTGTTTTGGAGTGCGCGGACGTGTCCGCGCTTTGGAACGACGCGATATGTCGCGTCGGTGGCAAGCGGTGATATGTCACCGCGCTCCAAATTTTCGCCGCTTCATTCTTTTGCGACTTCGTTCCTTCGCGTCCTTGCGTTAAAGTTTTCATTGGAACAAGACCCAGACCTGGTCGAGCGCGCCGGGATTGGCGGACAGTTTCACGCGCGCCTCGGTGTAAAGGCCGAATTCGGCCTGGCGCGAATCCACGATCTGGCCGACGGGAATTCCCGGCGGAAAAATCCCGCCCTCGCCGCTGGTGACCACCTCCTGGCCGGGTTTCAAATTCGCGTTGCCGGACAGATAGGCCAGGTCCACGAGTGAATTATCCAACGGCCCACCGGGGCCGATGACGCCCAAGTCGTGCGCCGGATTGACGACGCGCGCGGAAACGCGGCAGCCCGGGTCGCCAATCAAAACGACTTGCGAACGCGTGTTGCCGACGGACGAAACGCGGCCAACCAAGCCGTCGGAGGTCAGCACGGGCAGGTTTTCAACCAGACCGTCGCGCCTGCCGAGGTCAATTTGGACGGTGCGCCACCAATTGGCCGGATCGCGCAGGACAACGCTGGCGAGCTTGAGTTTCCACGGCTGCTGCCGCTGCCAGCCGACGAGCGCGCGGAGCTGATCGTTTTCGCGCGCGGTCGCGGCGACCTGCAAATTCTGGGTTTTAAGCTGCTGATTTTCGATTTGGAGGGTTTCGATTTCCTTGAGCAATTCGCTCCGGGGCAGAATGGCGTCGGCGGCCCGGTCCGGCAGTTGCCGGACGGCGTTTACGGCCCCGAACAGCGGCAGAAACAGTCCGCCGATGGCGAGTTTAAGATGCGAAACCGCGCGTGACGGCAGGCTTAAAAGCAGCGCCGCCACCAGTGTCACCGCGCCGAGCGCGAGATAATGTTTTCGTTTGAGCATCCTGCCCCCGGATTTTCCGGGTTCACGGCCGAATCCGATTCAGCCGTGCGCAGGTGAACAAGGCGGGAAATCAATACTTTGGATTGTTCGCGATGCGTTTCACGAACTCCAACTGCTCCAGGACACGGCCCGTGCCTTCGGCCACGGCGCTCATGGGATCGTCGGCCAGATGGACCGGCAAACCGGTTTCGCCGGCCACGAGCCGGTCAATGCCGCGCAACAGCGAGCCGCCGCCGGCCATGACCAGTCCGCGATCCACAAGGTCGGCGGAGAGT
>Ga0224534_1000507_pt1 | contig 24554 bp, 24 predicted proteins | sample 714E12024metaG_FD_172012 | JGI IMG/M metagenome (GOLD analysis project Ga0224534, IMG submission 172012) | Peat soil microbial communities from Stordalen Mire, Sweden - 717 E1 20-24 | ecosystem: Environmental > Terrestrial > Soil > Wetlands > Peat | place: Sweden: Norrbotten County, Stordalen... | reverse complement strand
AATTTGGATGAAGCCGCCGAGGACGAAGCTTCAATCATCCGCTTCGTCAACCAGGTTTTGAAGGACGCCATCGAGCTGCGCGCGTCGGACATACACCTCGAACCGTTCGAGGACGAATTTCGCATCCGCTACCGAATTGACGGCGAGTTGCAGGAAGTGCCCGTGCCCGCGCAATTGAAACGCTTCCAGCCGGCCATTGTTTCGCGCGTCAAGATTTTGAGCCATCTCAACATCGCCGAAAAGCGCCTGCCGCAGGACGGCCGCATCAAGATCCGTCTCGATGACGCCGACGTGGACATCCGCGTTTCGGTGATTCCGATGCTCCATGGTGAAGCGGTCGTCATGCGCTTGCTGCGGCAAAATTCCACGCTGCGCGGCCTCGCCGAAATCGGCATGAACACGCGCGAGCTGGAGCATTTCCAGCACGTCCTCGGTTTGCCGCACGGAATCATTCTCGTCACCGGCCCCACCGGTTCCGGCAAAACTTCCACGCTTTACACCGCGCTGAACGAGATCAACGACGCCGTCCGCAAAATCATCACGATTGAGGATCCGGTGGAATACCAGCTCAAGGGCGTGAACCAGATTCAGGTCAACGAGAAATCCGGCCTCACTTTCGCGCGCGGCCTGCGCTCGATTTTGCGCCACGACCCGGACGTGATTCTCATCGGCGAAATCCGCGATGCCGAGACCGCGCAGATCGCGGTGCAGGCGTCGCTCACCGGCCACTTGGTTTTTTCCACGCTGCACACGAACGACGCTCCCGGCGCGCTGACGCGGCTCGTGGACATGGGCGTCGAGCCGTATCTCGTCGCCTCGTCGCTCGAAGCCGTGCTGGCGCAACGCCTCGTCCGCGTGCTTTGCAAACATTGCAAGCAGGCGGACAATTCCGGGACGGCGCAGGCGTTCAAGGCCAAGCTCGGCATTCCGGCGGACAAAACTATTTACAAATCCATCGGCTGCCGCGAATGTCGCAACACCGGATTCTTTGGCCGGCACGCGATTTTTGAGTGGATGGACACCGACGAAAACATCCGCCGGCTGATTTTGGAAAACGCCTCGACCGACCTGATCAGCGCCGCCGCGCGCAAAGGCGGAATGCGCACGCTCGCCGAGGACGGCTGGCGGCTGGTCGCCGCCGGTGTCACCACGGTCGAGGAAGTTTTGAGCGTCACGACGTCGAAAGAAGTTGAAAGCGCGACAAAAAATCAGGCCGGAGATTCCGTCGCGAAAATCGCGGTGGCCGGCTGAACTTGATTTCCCATGCCCACGTTTTCATACAAAGGTTTGCGGGCCGACGGCAAAATTGCCGAAGGTCAGCTTGACGCCCCCGGACGGCCAGACGCGCTCCGGCAAATGGAGGCGCTCGGCCTGCGTCCGGTGAACCTCGCGGAAAAGGCCGGCGGGAAGAACGGTTCGGTTTCCAAAAATGGCGCGGGTCTTCCCGCCGGGCTGGAAGGACTGGGAAAAATTTCATTCAAGTTCGGCGGGCACAAGGTCTCGGCGAAGGAGTTGGAAAATTTCACGCGGCTGCTGTCGAGCCTGCTCGCGGCGGGCGTGCCGTTGAGCCGCGCGCTGGTGATTCTGCACAAGGAAGCCTCGTCGCCGACGGCGCAGGCCAAGTGGAAGGAAATCCACGACCTCGTCGTGGACGGCATGTCGCTGGCCGACGCGATGTCAAAATCGCCGGAAACTTTTCCGCGCGTCTATGTCGCGATGGTGGAGGCGGGCGAGGCGGGCGGCTTTCTCGACGTGGTGCTGGCGCAAATCGCGGAATTCCAGTCGCGCGAGAAGGACCTGAAATCGAAAGTCATGACGGCGATGCTGTATCCATGCATCCTGTTCTTTCTCGCGCTGGTGGTGCTGACGGTGCTGCTGGTGTTTTTCATCCCGAAATTCCAGCGGGTTTTCGCGAGCATCCACGGTTCGCTGCCGCTCATCACGCAGGTCATCATCGCCGCCAGCCATCTGCTCCGTTCCTACGGCTTTTTCGTCGCGGTGGGCATCGTGGCCGCCGTTTTGCTGGCGCGCACCTGGTTTGTTTCCGAAAAAGGCAGGCGCATGTGGGAGGGAATCATTTTGAAAACGCCGCTGGTCGGCCCGCTCATCGCGCAATTTGCGATGGCGCGGTTCTGCCGGATGCTGGGCACCTTGATTGGCGCGGGCGTGCCGCTCGTGCATGGCCTGAATGTTTCGCGCCGTTCCATCGGCAACCAGATTCTCGTGGATGCCGTCGGCCAGTCCATTGACCGCGTGCAGCAGGGCGGACGGCTTGGCCAGAGCCTCGCGGATTGCAAAATGCTCTTCTCCGGCTCAACGCTGGAAATGATTTCCGTCGCGGAAGAAAGCGGCAAGCTCGACGGCGAGCTGGTGCGCATCGCCATGGTCACCGAGGGCGACCTGGACCGCAACCTGAAGACCGCCGTGGCGTTCGCCGAGCCGCTGATGCTGTTTTTGATCGCCGGCTTCATCGGCACCATTTTCATCGGCATGTTGCTGCCGGTGCTTACCATGAGCGAATACATCAAATAAAAAATTATGAAAATTAAAATCCAAAACCTTCGGCGGGACGTGCTTTGCGAGTCCCCGGCAAAATTGCGGCGCCGCGCCTTCACGCTCGTCGAAATGCTGCTGGTCGTCACCATCATCGGCATCCTGGCGGCGCTGGTCATTCCGAAAATAGTCGGGAGAAGCGAACAGGCGCGCGTCACCGCCGCGCAGACGGACATCAAGGCGGGCATCAAAACCGCGCTCGACGCGTTCGAGGTGGACAACGGTTTTTATCCCAAGGGCCTGCAGGACTTGATCCAGCAGCCGAGCAACGCCAAGAACTGGCACGGGCCGTATCTGGACAATCTGCCGGTGGATCCGTGGGGCAACGCTTACATTTATTACTATCCCGGCAAACACAACACCACCGGCTACGATCTGGTGTCAATGGGCCCCGACGGCAAGGAAGGAACGGACGATGACATTGGCAACTGGACAAAATAAATGGCAAAGCCGCCAAGCCTTCACGCTGATCGAGCTGATGCTCATTTTGGCGCTGCTGGTGATCATCACGTCGCTCGCGGCGCCGGCGATGGCGAATTTCATCCGCGGCCGCGCGCTGGATTCCGAGTCGCGGCGGCTGTTCTCGCTGGTCCACGCCGGCCAGAGCCGCGCGGTTTCGGAGGGCATGCCGATGGTGCTTTGGGTGGACCAAAAGCAGGGCGCTTACGGACTCGAAGCGGAAACCACCGGCAAGACCGGCGACCCGAAGGCGGAAAAATTGATGGTGGATTCGACATTGCAAATCGCGGTGCTGAATCTCGGTTTGAGCGCGCCGACGACGTTCAACAATCTGCCGGCGATCCGTTTTTTGGCGGACGGCACGGTGGATGAAAACAGTCCGCAGACGTTGCAGTTGACCGATTCCGCCGGCTTTTCGCGCTGGCTGATCGAGTCGCGCAACCGGATGGGTTATGAAATTAGCAACACGAAACAGTGACAAGTGGCGGGTGGCCAGTGACATGAAAAATCGCGCCGCGCGGGCTGGCATTTCGTGTCAAATGTCACGCGTCACGCGTCACGTTGCCGCGTTCACGCTGGCCGAGGTGCTGGCGGCGATGCTGTTTCTGGCCATCGTCGTTCCAGTGGCGGTCGAGGCGCTGCACGTCTCCAGCCTCGCGGGCGAGGTGGCGGCGCGGAAGGGCGCGGCGGCACGCATCGCCGACCGGATTTTGAACGAGAGCCTCGTCACGACCAACTGGAGCAGCGGCGCGCAAAGCGGCACGATCCCGGAAGGCGCGCTGGATTTCAACTGGACGCTGACGACCCAGAGCTGGCCGAAGGATTCGATGCAGATGCTGACGGCGGAAGTGAAGTTTCCGGCGCAGGGCAGGGATTACTCGGTGAAGTTGAGCACGCTGGTGAATTTGCAAAACCAGTTTGCGACGACAACCATGAATTCGCGACAGTGAAAATTGATTTGAACAAAATGCACGCGTTCACGCTGATTGAAATGGTTCTGGCCATCGGCGTCGCCGCCATTGTGTTGATCACCGTCAACACCGTGCTGTTCGCCGCGCTGCGGCTGCGGGACGCGACGGCGGACGCCGTGGACGCGGCCGCGCCGGTGGATCAGGCGGTGACGTTTATTCGCCGCGATTTGCAGTGCGTCGTGACGCCGACCAACGGCACGACCAAGGTTTTGTCCGGCGATTTCCGGGTGGGCAACGTGAGCAGCCCCGGCGTGCCGGAACCGGTGGCGATTGAAATGTTCACCGCGACCGGCGCCTTGAGCGTCAGCGCGCCGTGGGCCGACATCCAGCGCGTCACCTACGAATTGAAGCAGCCGACCGACCGCAATGCCGTGGGCAAGAATCTTGTTCGCAGCGTCGTGCGGAATCTTTTGACGATGACGACGCCGGACGTGGAAGACCAGCTCATGTTGAGCGGCGTCCAGAACATCAAGTTCACCTGCTTTGACGGCACGCAGTGGCAGGAGACATGGGACACGACCGGCGTGACCTCAACCTATACCAACTTGCCGCTCGCCGTCCGCGTGGACATCCAAATGTCGGGTGGCGGCGCAAACGCGCAGCCGATTGAAATGGTCGTGCCGATTGACGCGCAGACGCGCACGAACGCGGTCTTGACCACGACCGGCGGAAGTTAAAATGAAATTGACCAAACCCAATCTGCCACTTGATGAACGGCGCGAAAAGGCGTCGGTCCTCATTATCGTGTTGTGGGTCTGCCTCGGGCTGGTGAGCATCGCGCTGTATTTCGCCAATTCGATGACGTATGAACTGCGCGCGTCGGACAACCGCGTCAGCGGCCTCGCGTCGGACCAAGCCATCGAAGGCGCGGCGCGCTATGTCAGCTATGTCCTTTCCAATTACGCAACGAACGGCGCGGTGCCGGACAGCACCCTGTTCGCGCACGAGGCCGTGCCTGTTGGTGACGCGAAATTCTGGCTCATCGGCCGCGACCTCACCGGCGAAAACACCACCGATCCGACGTTCGGCCTGATTGACGAAGGCTCGAAGTTGAATTTGAACAATGCCAACACGAACGTCCTTTCGTATCTGCCGAACATGACGTCGGATTTCGCGCAGGCCATCCTGGACTGGCGCAGCACGAATGGAATCGTGTCGCTGGATTATGCGACCCTCGGCTATTATCCCAAATACGCGCCGTTTGAAACCGTGGACGAATTGCGGCTCGTCTATGGCGCGACGGTGGATTTGCTCGCCGGCGACGACATCAACCGCAACGGCGTGCTCGACGCGAATGAAAAAGATTCGACTGGCACCGGTGAATTGAATTCCGGCCTGTTTGAATACACCACGGTCTGGACGCGCGAACCGAATTTCCACTCCGACGGCTCGTCGCTGACGAACGTGAACACGGCGCAGCGGCCAACGATTCAAGCGTTGCTGGAAGCCGACGGCGTTGGCAACGCCTCCACCATGGCTCAAACCATTTGGAGCTATGTTCACGGCACCGGGGGCGCCGGCGGCGGTGTCCGCCCCTACAGGAACATTCTGGATCTGGCCCTCCACTGCCAGAGTTTTGGCATGAGCGAGGCGGATTTCGCGAAGATTTACAACGATGTCACGACCACCAACGCCACTTATTTCCGCGGCCGCGTGAACGTCAACACCGCCAGCGCCGACGTGCTGACGGCCCTGTTCGAGGGCGTGAACAACAACATCAACGAGCAGACCGCGTCGGGCGCGGCGCAGACGCTCATCACCTACCGCGAGCAGAACCCGGGCAGCCTCAATTCCATCTGGTGGCTCATTGACGCGCTGGGCAACAACAACCCGGTGATCACGGCGCTGGCGGGCAGCGCGGCGAACAGCGGCGGCGGCTACGTCACCACCAAAAGTTTTCAATTCACCGCCGACATCGCGGCGGTCGGGCCGTTCGGGCGCGGCTACCGGCGCGTGAAATTCATTTTCGACACGAGCGAAGGCTCGCCGATCATTCTTTACCGCCAGGACTTGAGCCGGCTCGGCTGGGCGCTGGGTGACAAGGCCCGCCAAACTTTGGTCGCGAAAGAAACGCCATGAACAACATTTTGAAAATCAAATTTCGGAAACACAAACGGCTGACCAGCGTGCTTGGTCTCGCGCTGGACGGCAGCCGGCTCGAGGGCGTGGTGCTGCGGCGCGTGAACGGCTCCCTGCAATTGCAGCAGAGTTTTTCCGTCGCGCTCACGCTCGATCCGCTGACCGCCGCACCGGAGCTGGTCGGCCGCGAGATCCGCAACCAGCTCGACGCCGCCGGCGTGCGCGAACGCCATTGCGTCTTTGGCGTGCCGCTGAAATGGGTTTTGACGGCGCACACGGAACTGCCGCCGCTGCCGGAGGCCGACGCCGCGAGCCTGTTGCAACTGGAGGCCGAGCGCGGTTTTCCCACCGATGTCGCGACGTTGCAACTGGCCGGTTCAAGCTGCCCGCTGGCGGCGGACAAAAAACACGTTTTGCTCGCGGGAATTCCCAGCGCGCACATCGCGACGCTGGAACAGGTTCTGGCCGCGGCGAAACTGAAGCCGGTCAGCTTCGCGCTCGGGCTGGCGGCGCTGCAGCCGCCGGCGGCGGAAAATTCCAACGGCGTGCTCGCGCTGGCCATCGGCGAAAGCACGGTGTCGCTGCAAATCACCTGCGGCGGCGGCGTGGCGGCGCTGCGCGCGCTCGAAGGCGCGATTGAAAATCCCAACGGCCGCCCCGCGCTGCTGCCCGATCTCGTCGCCCGCGAATCGCGCATCACGCTGGGCCAGTTGCCCGCCGAGTTGCGCGACGCCGTGAAGCGCATCCGCATTTTCGGCCCGCGCGAACTCGCGCAGCAGCTTGCCGACGAAATGGAACTGCGCTTCGAGCCGATGGGCCTGGACGTGGAGGTCGTCGCGGCCTACAAGCCGGATGAATTTGGCGTGCAGCTTCCGCCGGATGCGTCGCTGTCGGCGGCGTTCAGTCTCGCGGCGCGCCTGCTGGTGGAGCAATTGCCCGCGTTTGAATTTTTGCCGCCCAAACTGACGATCCTCGAACAGTTTGCCGCGAAGTATTCGTCCGGCCGCCTGCGGACGACGGGCGCGGTGGCCGCGGGCATTCTGGTGATTGTCGGCGGGATGTTTTTTATCCAGCAAATCGAGCTTTGGCGGCTGCGCTCGCAATGGTCGGCCATGTCGGCGAAGGTTCTGGAGTTGCAGGGCGTGCAGAGCCAGATCCAGCAATTCCAACCATGGTTCGACGACACGTTTCGCGACCTGGCGATTTTGCGGCAACTCACGCTGGCGTTTCCCGAAACCGGCGTCGTGACGGCCAAAACCATCCAAATTGAGGGGGGCAACACGGTGAGCTTCTCCGGCAACGCGCAGGACAACGCGTCATTGCTGGCAATGCAGACGCAGTTGCGCAATGCCGACGGCGTGAGCGGTTTGAAACTGGATTTGCTGCATGGCAAGAATCCAATGCAATTCACATTTCATTTCCAATACGGAAACGGAGGAGCACAATGAAAGTTGAAAATCGCCAGCAGTTTTTGATTGTGCTGACCGCCGTGGCGGCGGCGTTGCTCATCGGCAACAGTTTGATTTACGAGCCGCTGTCGAAGGTGTGGACGGCGCGCTCGAAGCAAATCGCCGGATTGCGACAGCAGGTGAAGGATGGAAACAGTTTGATCAAGCGCGAGGCCGGCATCCGCAGCCGGTGGAGCGACATGAGCGCGAACGCCCTGCCGGCCAACACGTCGCTGGCCGAGAACCAGACGCTCACGGCGTTCACCGCCTGGTCGCGCGGCAGCGGCGCGGAAATCACCAGCATCATGCCGCAGTGGAAAAATGACGCGACGAATTACATGACGCTGAACTGCCGCCTGGAGGCGTCCGGCACGATGGCGACGTTGAGCCAGTTCCTTTACCAGATTGAAAAAGGCCCGATGGCGTTCAAGCTCGACTCGGTGGAACTGGCCGCGCATGACAACACCGGACAGCAACTCACGCTCGGCCTGCAAGTCAGCGGGCTGGCGCTGCTGCAACCGACGACACAGGTGAAACGATGAAAACGATTCAAATAAAAAACCATCCCGGTTTCCGTTTTTACTGCGGGGTTTTGCTGGCGGTGCTGGCCAGCGGGACAATTGCCTTCGCGCAATCGAACGGCGTTCCCGGCCCGACGGAATACACGCGGTTCAGCTCGTTCATCACCACGCGCAACATTTTTGATCCGAGCCGCTATTCGCGAACGACACGGCCTTACGTCCGGCAGCAATATCGGCCGTCGCCCTCGGCGCCGGCGTTCACGCTGGTCGGCACGATGAGCTACGAAAAAGGGATGTTCGCGTTTTTCGACGGGAACCAGTCCTATTTGCGGAAGGTGCTTTATCAATGCGACAGCAACAACATTGCCGGCTTCACCGTGGCGGAAATCACGCTCGCGGGCGTCACATTGCAGACCGCCGACAAGAAGGAAACGGTGCAGATGAAAATCGGCGAAATGATGCGGCGGGAAGGCAGCAACTGGCAACTGGCCGGACGCGGTGAATCGTTCGCCGGCGCGAGCGCCGGCGAAAGCGCGGCGCCGGCGGCGGATGGTTCCAGCACGGGCGCCAGCGCCGCTCCCAGCCCCGCCCTTGAAGGAAATGACATTTTGAAAAAACTCATGCAACAAAGAGAACAGGAATTAAAATGAAAACCACCATCACCACCCTCCTCACGGTAATTTGCGTTTCGGGGCTGCTGCTGTCGGCAGCCGCGCAGCCCGCCAGCCCGCCGGACGACAACAACGCGGCGGCCGCGCCGGATCAATCCCCGCCCCCGCCGGATGCGCCGGACACGGGCAACGGAGGCGGATCGGACGCAGGCGCACAGCCGGACCAGGCCGCAACCAATGCAACGGACACGGCGCAGGCGCAGTCGGCCGAAACGGCGCCGGCGGAAAACCAGCCCATCACCTCCACGGTCATCGTGCCAAGAGGCAATGCGCCGGAAGCCGTGGCCTCGGCCTTCGTGCCGCCCGCGCAGGCGGTGGGCACGAATTCAAACGATTTGAATTTGAATTTCAAAGACGCGCAGTTGGATCTGGTGCTGAATTATTTGAGCGACGCGGCGGGTTTCATCATTGTGCAGGACACGCGCGTCAACGGCGCCGTGACCATCATCGGCAAGCACCTGACCCAGGATGAGGCGGTGAATCTGCTCAACACCGAGCTGAACCGGAACAATTACGCCGCCATCCGCGACGGGCGGACGCTGACGATTGTGAACAAGAACGATGCCAAGACGAGCCGCATCCCGGTCAAGATCGGCAACAATCCCGACTCCATTCCGAACAACGACGAGATTGCGACTTGGATCATTCCCATCCGGTTTGTGGAGGCCCGGCAACTGGTTTCGGATTTGTCATTGTTTGTTTCGGCGCAGGCGACGATTGTCGCCAACGAGGCCGGCAACTCGATTGTCGTCACCGACACGCAGTCCAACATCCGGCACCTGGCCCAAATCATCAAGGCGGTGGACGACAGCGCCGAGGCGGAGACGGAAATCCGCGTGTTCCCCCTGAAACACGCCAATCCAAACGATGTGGCGACCGAGCTGGGCAGCATTTTCCCCAGCGCCAATTCATCCGGCAGCCAGTCGCCAATCCAGTTCGGCCGCGGCGGCGCCACCGGTGGCCGCGGCGGATTTGGCGGGGGCGGCGGCGGCCGCGGCGGATTTGGCGGGGGCGGACCGGGTGCAATGTTTGCCGCCATGATGGGCGGCGGCGGAACTGCCAACACCAGCCAGCAACGCATCCAAAAGGCAACGCAGGTCACGGCGGTGGCCGATTCGCGCATTCAGGCGGTCATCGTGACCGCGCCGAAGGATTTGATGACCGAAATCGCGAACATGATGACGGAATTGGACGTGGCCTCGGAACGCGACCAGAACGTTTCTGTCATCGCGCTGCAAAACGGCGATCCGCAGCAGGTGGCGCAGGTGCTGCAAAACATGTTCGGGAGCAGCAGCACGTCGCGCAGCGGCACGAGTTCGTCGCAAAACAGCGCGCTCCAGCAACGCCAGCAGAACGGCGTGACCACGATGGGCACGACCACGACCAGCAGCGGAATCGGCGGCACCGGAACTGGAAGCGGTGGGCGCGGTGGCGGCGGCGGTGGCGGCGGATTTTAATCGAAGATAAATCGTTTAACGAAAAGACAAACTATGAAAACAAACTATTTCCCAAAACATCTCGGCGGCGTCCTGGCTCTGCTCCTGTGCGCCACAATGGACATCCATGCCCAACAACGCACTGGCGGTGGCGGTGGCTTCGGCGGCGGTGGCTTCGGCGGCTTTGGCGGCTTCGGTGGTGGCGGCGGCAACCGCACCGCGAGCACCGCCAACAGCGGCCAATACAACAACAACGGCACGGTGGGCACCGCAAGCATTCAGGTGGACCCGGTGACGCATAACCTCATTATCTCTGCCGACGGGCCAACCACCGAGCAAATCCGCCAGGTCATTGCCAGCCTCGATGCGCCCCAACAGCAGGTGCTCATCAAGGTTGTTTTTGTCGAAGTGGATGACAGCAAGGCGCTCGACCTCGGTGTCCAGGGCAATTACACCGGGTTCAGCAAAAACTTTTCGCAGGTCACCGGCTATGTGACCAATTACGCGTATAATCCTTTCTCCTCTCCTGCCACCTCCCTCGCTCCCGGCTCGGTTAGTCCCTCGGGCTATTCTCCGGTCAGCCAGAGCTATACTTTGAACAACAACTTCAACCTGCCCCAGTCTTTGACGGGATCGGCCGGGAATGGCGGGATGTATCAAATCATGGGCAACGATTTCACGGCGACGCTCCAGGCCATCGCCACCGCCGGCAAGGCGCAGATCCTGTCGCGCCCGTCCGTTCTCGCGCGCGACGGCCAGATGGCGGAGATCGTCGTCGGTCAGAGCATCTATCTGCCCAGCAGTGTCAGTTTAAGCACCATCGGCACCGGCTTTACCGCCACCACCGTTCCGACCATCACTGGAACCTATCAGAACGTCGGCATCCAACTGGACGTCACACCGTTCATCGGGGCGAACAGCATGGTGCAGATGATTCTCGTGCCGCAAATCACGTCCATTGACACCTCGACGCCCGGCCAGGTGATTCAGGGCGGCAGCACGTTCTCGTCCGCCGTGTATGCGCCCAATCTCAACAAGCGCTCCGCCAACACCGTGGTCGTGACGCCCGACGGCCAGCCCGTCGTCATCGGCGGCCTCATCGGCAACCAAAAGGCCTCGAGTGAAAGCAAAATCCCGCTGCTGGGCGACATTCCGGTGCTCGGCAATCTTTTCAAGTTCAGCAACCACTCGAACCAGAAGAGCGAGCTGCTGATCTTCCTCACGCCGCACATTGTCCAGATGCCGTCGCAGCTCGCCGCGATGACCGCGCATGAAACCGCCCAGGCCCCGCTCCTCACCAATTCGATTCCGGAGCGCGAGCTGGATCGTTTTCTGGATCGCCTGCCGGTGAAGAAAAATTGACGGATTGGAATTGATTTTCCGCCAACCGGCGCATAACTGAAACGTCAGATGCAACCCAGACGAAACAGCACCCTGATTTACGGCCTGCTGCTCGGGGTCTGGGTGCTGGTCGTCGCGTGGCAGATTGAGGAGCACGTCCGGGTGCAGGAGACCGCCAAGACCGCCTTGCGGAAACGCTCCGAGGCCATCGCCAACACCATCGGTGCCGTCGTGCGCGGGCTGCAATTCCGCGGCGCGGTTTTCCGCGACCGGCTGGAGCCGGTTCTGGACGAACTCGTCACCGGCGACACCAACGGCCCGGCCGCCGGCGAGGTGATTTCCATCGAGATGCTGAACGCGTCGAACAAGGTCGTGGCTTCCGCCGGCAGAACCATTGACCTGGAGCAAAATGACATTCTTCAGGCCGGCGAGCATTGGGGTTTGCGGAGCATGACCCGGGTTTATTCAGTCGAAGGCGTGACCAACTCCCAGACGCTGATTCTGGAGTCGCCCACCAACACGCCGCGCGGCGGCCCCCGCAACTTTGAGCGCCGCGGACCGCCCCCGGACCAGATGGGGGTGTCAAATATGTTGAGTGCGGTTCCGGCCGGCTCACCGGGGACCAATGCCGCCGCCGCCGGCCAGTTTGAGCCTCCGCATCCGCCGCCGGATGACCACGGCGGTTCAGGCTTCATGCCTCCATCGGGAGGCGAACGCCCCGGCCCGCCGCGCGAGGGCGAGCCGCGCCCGCGCCGTCCGTTCTGGGCGCGCGGTCTCGACGACCAGCAATATCTGGAAACGGTGACCACACACGAATTGCACGGCTTGGTGCTCACGCTTTCCACGCAATCGTTGCAGGCCATCACCAGCCACGACCTCTGGCTGCGGTTTGTCATCATCTTTTTCGCGGGCATTTCCGCCGCCGGCGCCGGGCTGACCTTGCGAAACGTCTCCAAAACAGCGGAACTCCAAATCCGCCTCGTCCGCGCCAGCGAACTCAATTCGCACCTCAAGGAAATGAACCTCGCCGCCGCCGGTCTCGCGCACGAGACCCGCAACCCGCTCAACATCATCCGCGGCCTCTCGCAAATGCTTTCCAGGCAGACCGACGCCCCGCCCGACATCCGCGAGAAGACCCGCGTCATCATGGACGAAACCGACAAGGTGACCGCGCAACTCACCGAATTCATCAACTACTCGCGCCCGCGCGAAGTCCGCCGCTCCAAAGTCGCGCTCAACTCCGCCTTTGCCGAGGTCCTGCGCACGCTGAACCACGACCTCGAGGAAAAGAAACTCCGCGTGGAGACCGGCGGCGAACCGCTCTCCATCGAGGCCGACGAGCAACTGCTGCGGCAGGTGTTGTTCAACCTGCTCATCAACGCGATCCAGGCCGTGAACGAGGGCGGGCAGATTCAGATTTCCGCCAAGCGCGAAGGCACCGCCGAAGCCTCGCTCGAAATCCGCGACGACGGCACCGGCGTTTCACCCGAGCGCCGTCAGGAAATTTTCAAGCCGTATTTCACCACGCACCAGAAAGGCACCGGCCTTGGCCTGGCCGTCGTCTCGCAAATCGTCCTCGCGCACGGCTGGGAAATCCAGTGCCTCGCCAACACGCCCAAAGGCGCCATCTTCCGCATCACCCACTTGAAGTTGGCGAATTGATTGTCGGTAGGGCGCGCACTCCGTTGCGCGCCGTCGGCGGGCAGAGAGGACTACCCGCCCAAATTCTACTTGAAAGCAAGCCGCCTCCAGCGCAGGCTCGAATCATGAAACGAAGTGGGCTGCGGAAACAGCTTGCTTCGCGGGTTACTTTTTAATTTTGTGCAATACGCTTTGCCTATGTCCGTCAAGCATCAATGGGCATCGAACGCCGCGTGGATTCTGGCTGTATGCCTTGGACTCTTTGTCGCGGTTGGACCGATATTGGTGGCCCGCCACTACAAGAACATAGAGACGCACCTTTGGAAAGACCGATACACGAAAGCCGCTGAAATGTTGGCTAGGGCTACCACTGATCACGACAGGTTCTACCCACTCACCGAATTGGCAAAGAGTGCATTTTATTTTGGCCAGACTAACGACGCACGGGATTACGCGCAGCGATTGCTGGCGATTAGCCCTTAATTTCAAGATAACTGGAATTATGGTAACGCGATTCACGACGGTAATGAGGTTCTCGGACAAATTGCATTTAGAAAAGGAAGGCTCGAAGATGCAAAGCAGTTCTTAATCGAAGCCGGCAAGAGTCCGGGTTCGCCACAGTTAGACAGTTTCGGTCCGGATATGGCACTAGCGCAGGATTTATTGAAACGGGGCGAGCGCGAAACAGTATTGGAGTATCTGAAACTTTGTGGCCGATTCTGGAAGGACGATCATTTACAACATTGGAGCGAAGCTATCAAAGCCGGCAAGACGCCAGATTTACAGGACAAATTTCATTGAACGATAATCACTTGGATTCCGAGCCGACTCCAAGTCCTCTACTCCTCCAAATCAAATTGCTTTTGGCCATCGTCCGGTTCGGTTAATTTCCCCGCGTGGCTGAACCGCGCAAAAATCACGTCAAACCGCCCGTCCTCCGTAGCAATACTGCGGAGGGTGGACCGTGCATCCTCATCGTGGATGACGACCCGGGCCAGCGCAGCCTGCTGGATTCCTTCCTGCGCACCCAGGGCTTTGAAACCGTCACGGCGGATTCCGGCGAACGCGCCCTGCAGATTCTTCAGTCGCAGAAACCGGACATGATCATTTCCGACGTTCGCATGCCCGGCATGACCGGTCTCGAAATGCTCAAGCGCGTGCGCCAGCAGTTCTCCGCCCTGCCCGTCCTGCTCGTCACCGCCTACACGGACATCCGCGACGCGGTCGAGGCCATGCGCGACGGCGCGCTCAATTATCTCGCCAAGCCGATTGACCTCGACGAATTGCTAATCACCGTCCAGAAGGCCACGGGCGTCGCCAAATCCGCCACGCCGCGTTATCGCGAGGACAAGGTTTTGCCGCCGGAGGTCATCGCGCGCAGCCCGCTCATGGCGGCGTTGTATCAGGAGATTTCGCTGATTGCGCCGTCGGAAACGCGCGTGCTCATCACCGGCGAAAGCGGCGTGGGCAAGGAGGTGGTGGCGGACGTGATTCACGCATGGAGTTCGCGCGCCGCCGGCCCGCTGATCAAGGTCAACTGCGCCGCGATTCCTGAAACGCTGCTTGAGGCGGAATTGTTCGGCCATGAAAAAGGCTCGTTCACCGGCGCGACGGCCCAGCGCATCGGGCGTTTCGAGTCGGCCAATGGCGGAACGATTTTTTTGGATGAAATTGCCGAGATGTCGCCAGCGCTGCAGGCGAAATTGCTGCGCGTGACGCAAAACGGAACTTTCCAGCGTGTCGGCTCGAACCGTGAAATCCAGACGAACGTCCGCATCCTCGCCGCGAGTAATCGCAACTTGGAGGAGGAAGTGAAGGCCGGGCGTTTCCGCGAGGATTTGTTTTACCGGCTGAACGTGGTGGAGCTGAACATCCGGCCGTTGCGCGAGCGGCGCGAGGACATTTTGCCGCTGGCGAATTTATTTGTTGCAGAATTTGCCCGGGGCCGCGCGCGGCTGGCTGAGGGGACGGTCGCGTGCCTGGAAAATTATCCGTGGCCGGGCAACGTGCGCGAATTGCGCAACGCGATGGAGCGGGCGGCGCTGCTTTCCCAAAGCGAATTGATTTTGCCGGAGCACCTCCCGACGCGCGTGCGCGACGCCGCGAAACCGCCCGCGCCGCCGGAAGCCGCCGAGTTGGAACGGCTGGAGGAAATCGAGCGGCAGGCGATTCTGGCCGCGCTCAAGCAGCACAATTTCAACCGGACGGAAACCGCCAAGGCGCTGGGCATCAGCCGCCGCTCGCTGATTTACAAGCTGCAACGGTTCCGGCAGTTGGGATTCATCATCGAATAGTCCGGCCCTTCGCCGACGGCCAGGGGATTTCGGTAGTGTCCTGATTTCGGTAGGGCGGGCAGTCCCTGCCCGCCGCGAATGTGAAGCACGGCGCGCACGGAGTGACGCACCCTACCCGCAAATTTTGAAATTAGGACACTGACGCACCCTCGTAAAACTTGAAACGCGGCGCGGAATGCGCAAAGCTGTTCCCGAAACGCAATGGCCTTCACACTTTTTGACCGGCACGCGCAGGGCGTGCAACTGCTGCAACGTTCGCTCGCCCGCGGGCGGCTTGGCCACGCCTACCTTTTTGCCGGCGACAATCTGGAGGAACTTGAATCGCTCGCCCGCACGCTGGCCAAAACGCTGAACTGCCAGAGGCCGGTCCAGATCGGCGGCGCGGCGACGGATTGTTGCGACGCCTGCCCAGCCTGCCGCAAAATTGACGGCGATGTTCACGCTGACATCCATTGGGCGCGGCCGGAATCCAAGTCGCGCGTCGTCACGATTGACCAGATGCGCGAGATGATGCGCGAAATCCAGCTCAAGCCCACCGAGGCGGAATTCAAGGTGGCGGTCATCGTCGGCGCCGACCGGCTGAACGCGCAGGCCGCCAACGCTTTTCTGAAAACGCTGGAGGAGCCGCCCGCCAAATCCGTTTTGATTTTGCTGTCCACCGAGCCGCAGCGGATTTTGGAAACCATTTTGTCGCGCTGCCTGCGCCTGAATTTTTACGGCGACGGCAAACGTGAATTGAATTCCGGCGAAACCGAATGGCTGGAAAAATTCGGCGGGCTGGCGGCGTCGGAACAAAAAAGTCTTCTCGGACGCTACCGCCTGCTCGACGTGCTGCTGCAAAAGCTTGGCGAAATCCGGGCGCGCACGGAGGCATCGCTGGCCGCGCGCTCGCCGCTCGAAAAATACGACGAGGTGGAAAAGGATTTGCGCGAGAAATGGGAGGACGAACTGGCCGCCGCCGTGGAGGCCGAATACCGCCGCCAGCGCGCCGATTTGCTGCTGCTCGTCCAATGGTGGCTGCGCGATGTCTGGCTGCACACGCTGGCCGCCGGGAAGGATTTGCTGAATTTTCCGAAAATTGCAGGCGCGGAATTGGTCGCCAAAAAAATTTCATCGCGCCAGGCGGTGGAAAATCTGCAGACGCTCGAACAGACGCAGCGGCTGCTGCACACCAACGTGCAGGAGGCGCTCGCGCTCGAAGTCAGTTTGCTGAAATTGCATTTCTGACCGGAAGCGGACAAACTTCCGGGAATGAAGCCCGAAAAAAAAATCGCCGCGATTGAAATCTACGCGCTCGCATTCGGGCTGTTCCTCGGGCTGGCCTTTTGGAAGTTCGGCAACCCGGTCATCCTTGACCACAAAATCATTTCGCCGTCCACGCTTTCCGACTTTTGGAACGACGCGTGGCCGACGCACTGGGCCAACTGGATTTTTCTGCCACTCGCGCTGGCTGGTGCGCTGGTCGTTTTCAAGAACAAACCACGCTGGCCGGCCCGGCTCTGGCTTTGGCTGCTGCCGCTGCTGTGGCTGAACTGGCAACTCATTTCCGCAAGCCAAACCGTGGATGCCGATTTGACCGCGACGACGATCCGGCAATTTTTTGGCTGCGTCGCTTGCTATTTTCTCGGCGCGCTGGCGATTGGAGCGCCGGGCGCCGCCTCGGCGCGAACATTGTCATCCCAACACGCCGGGGCGGCGCCCGGCGCTCCCCGTTCGCGAAACGCATTTTCCTTTTTATTGATCGGCATTTTGGCGGCGTTCGCGTTTTGCCTCGTGCGGGCAGTGGACCAGCGGCTTGTGGAATTTCCTCAAAGCCGCCAGTTGCTGGTGGAAGGCGAGCGCGATGGCTGGACAAATGTGCCGCCGGCGATGCTGCTTGAGATGAAGCGCGAACACACCGTCGTCACCACCAACGGCGTGGACATTGCGAATCCGGCGGTGCTCGCAAAATTCGCAAAGGGCCGCGTCATGGGCACGCTGGTTTATCCCAACGCACTTGCGGGAGCGGTTCTGCTGCTGCTGCCGCTGGCGTTGACGCTGGCTTTCGGCGCAACAAAATTGCGTCCGGTGATCCGGGCAATTGTCATTGCGCTGGCCTGTTTTCTGGGCGGCGCGGGATTTTTCTGGACCGGCTCGAAGCTGGGCTGGCTGATTGCGATGGCGCTCGGCGGTTTGTATTTGTTCCGATTAAAGTGGCCAACCGGATTAAAAATCGCCGCGCTCGCCGCCGTGGCCGTTCTCGGCCTCGGAATTTTTGCGGTTCGATTTCACAATTATTTTGCCGCCGGCGCCACCAGCGCGGGCGCGCGTCTGGATTATTGGCGCGCCGCTGTCCAGACCACCGTGAAACATCCCGTGGTTGGCAGCGGGCCGGGCACGTTTCAGCGGCCTTACGAGCAGATTAAATCACCAGACGCCGAGATGGCGCGGCTCGCGCACAACGATTACCTTGAACAATTTTCGGATTCGGGAATTCCCGGCGGAATTTTCTATTCGGCATGGATTGCGCTGGCATTGATTTCGATCGGACGAAAAATATGGAAGCCTGAAATTCACGCGGGCGGGCCGCCCGCGCTCCAGTTCGCCATTTTCATCGGATTGCTCGGCTGGTTTGTCCAGGGCGTCGGCGAATTCAGCCTCTACATTCCGGCGCCGGCCTGGACGGCGTTCACACTTCTGGGCTGCTCGCTCGCACAAAGGAACGCCGAGCACCGCCTCGGCGCGGGAAAGTGAACTTTCGATTCGCGCCGAGACGGTGCTCGGCGCTCCGAAATCAGTTCGACAAAAATCGGGGGGCCGGCTAACCTGTTTGCAAAATGAAAATCCTGTTCCTCAACGGCCCGAATTTGAACCTGCTCGGCCAGCGCGAGCCGGAAGTTTACGGGCGTGAAACCTTGGCGGACATTGAAGCCGCCGTGCGCGAGCGCGCCAAGCAGTTGAAGGCAAAGATTGATTTCCGGCAGTCCAACGTGGAAGGCGAACTGGTGGGCTGGATTCAGCAGGCGAAAGGGGAATTCGACGTGATTGTCCTCAACGCCGCCGCCTATACCCACACGAGCATTGCATTGCGGGACGCCATTGCGGCAGTGGGTGTGCCGACAATTGAAATCCATCTTTCCAATGTCCACGCCAGGGAAAAATTCCGGCAAAAATCCCTGATAGCACCCGTTTGCTGCGGACAAATCATCGGCTTCGGACCAAAATCCTACGTTTTGGCTGTGGAAGCTTCCGTTCACGTTAACGAAATCAAAAAATGAACAATAATTGCCATTGTTAGTCGTGTTTTTATGGTTCAAGCTTTTCTGATTTTTGTGGCTTGACTGTCGTTGTGAAAATGGATACGCTTTCGGTTAACTTAATTATGTCCAAAGCAGGGTCGCAATGTGGCCGCTGTTTTTGGGATTGCAGGCCAGAAAAACAAAATCAAGAGTCACTTTAACGAAAACGCGCTGTGGACCTCAAAGATATCAAAGCCATCATTGATTTGATGAAGAAGAACTCCATCACGGAGTTCGAATTGGAGCGTCAGGATTCCAAAATCAGGTTAAAACGCGGATTGAATGGCAGCAGTTCTGCAGTTCAGCAGGAAGATTCCGCTCCAGCCGTTCCGGTTCCGATGCCGTCGGCGGCCGCTCCCGCCCCTGCGGCTGTGGCAGCGCCGCCACCCGTAGCAACGGGCGAAGTGGACATCAAATCACCCATGATTGGCACTTTTTACCGGGCACCGTCACCGGAAGCGGGCAATTATGTCGAGGTTGGCGCCTCGGTCACCCCCGAAACCGTGGTATGCATCATCGAAGCGATGAAGGTGATGAATGAAATCAAGGCCGAAGTCAAAGGTGTGATCACACAGGTTCTGGTCGAAAACGCCAAGCCTGTGGAATTCGGCCAGCCGCTGTTCAAAGTCCGGCCGGCATGAAATAACAGCGACACGTCCGGCTGAACCCGGTCCGGTTCCAAAACCCATGTTTGAAAAAATTCTGGTCGCCAATCGCGGTGAGATCGCGGTTCGGATTATTCGCGCCTGCAAGGAGCTGAACATCCGCACCGTCGCCGTCTATTCGGAGATGGACGCCAATTCGATGCACGTGCAAATGGCGGACGAGGCGGTCTGCATCGGCAAGGCGCCGGCGTCGGAAAGTTACCTGCGGATTGACCGCATCATTAGCGCGGCGGAGATCACCGATGTGGACGCGATCCATCCCGGCTACGGTTTTCTTTCCGAGAACGCCCATTTCGCGGAGGTTTGCGAGAGCTGCAACATCCGGTTCATCGGCCCCAGTCCCCGCGCGATGCAGGCGCTGTCCGACAAGGCGGTCAGCCGGGCGCTCGCCAAAAAGGCCGGCGTGGCCACGCCGCCGGGATCGGAAGGCGTCGTTGAAAAGGAACAGGACGCCCTGGCCATCGCCAAACAAATCGGCTATCCGGTGTTGATCAAGGCCGTGGCGGGCGGCGGCGGACGCGGGATGCGCGTGGCGCACAACGACCCGTCGCTGGTGAAGGGCTATCACACGGCGCGTTCCGAGGCGGAAAAGGCGTTCGGGAATTCGGGCGTTTATATTGAGAAATGCATCGAGAATCCGCACCACATCGAAATCCAGATTCTCGGCGACCACAAGGGCCGCATCATCCATCTGGGCGAGCGCGATTGCTCCATCCAGCGCCGCAATCAAAAGCTGATCGAGGAGTCACCGTCGCCGCTGCTCGAAAACAAATTCCGCAAGCTGCGCGACAAAATCGGCAAGGCCGCCGTCCGCATCGCCGAGGCCGCGCGCTACACGAATGCCGGCACGGTGGAGTTCATCGTGGATGACCAGGGCAATTATTATTTCCTCGAGGTCAACAAGCGCATCCAGGTCGAGCATCCCGTCACCGAGGAGGTCACGGGCATTGACCTCGTCCGCTATCAGATTTTGCTGGCCATGGGCGAGCCGCTGCAACATTCGCAGGGTCAAATCGAATTCAAGGGGCATGCGATTGAATGCCGCATCAATGCGGAGGACCCGTTTGATGATTTCCGTCCCAGCCCCGGCCGGGTGGAGATGTATTATCAGCCCGGCGGTCGCGGCGTGCGCATGGACACGCACATTTATGCCGGCTACACAATTCCGCCGACGTATGACTCGATGATTGGCAAGCTCATCGCCACCGGCAAGGACCGGCGCGAGGCGATTGACCGCATGAACCGCGCGCTGTCCGAATACATGATCACCGGCATCAAGACGACGATTTCATTCCAGCAGGCCATCATGCAGGAGCCGAATTTCCGGCGCGGCGTTTATTCCACCGGCTTCATCGAGCAACTGCTCGGCGGCGCGCGGCGGGAGTTGATCGAGGAAAAAACCTGATTGACTCCAGCGGCGGTTCTGGTAAAAAAACCGCGTCTCGTTCAAAGAACAAAGAGTGTTGGTGTCAACCAGACAGATTGTCCGTCAATCAAACAAAAGAGAAAGCGACATTCAGTGAAACTGCCGGCGCAGACCTCCCACTTGGTTTTTTGAGCGTCAAGGTAACTGTTATGAACGAAAACCGACTGTTTGTAGGCAACCTCTCGTTTCAAACGGGGGAAAACGATCTTCAGGAATACTTCGCCCAGGCGGGCGCGGTCGCGTCCGTGAACCTGATGCTGGACAAGGTCACGGGCAAATCCCGCGGCTTCGCCTTCGTGGAATTTGCCACGGCCCAGGAGGCGCAGAAGGCCATCGAACAATTCCACGGCAAGGACTTTCAAGGCCGCGCCATCACCGTCAATGTGGCGCGTCCCCGCGAGGAACGCCCGCCGCGCTGGAGCGGGAACCGCGGCGACCGCGGCGATTATCGCGGTGAACGGCGTGAGCAGCCGTAAGGTCCGCCATTTGGCTTTTCACGATTGGACGGGCGATTTTCACCCGCCCGGTTTTTTCCTTGGAATAAGAGTTTGACAGACCGCAAAGGCGATTTATCTTTAACGCGAAAATTATGGCCGACATTCCTCCAAGCATTTCGGGCGCGCCGGGTGGCGCTGTGCCGCCGAAAAAAGAAACCGGCAAGGTCCAGCCCAAGAAAGAAACCGTCCGCATCAATTTGCCGCCGAAGCCTTCGGCCGCGCCGACCATCAAGCTGCCGACGCTGCCGCCCGGCGGACCGACCGGCGCGGCCAGCGCGCCTCCCCTGCCGTCCGTTACCAGAGCACCGGCCGCCGCGCCGGCTGCCGCGCCGCGCGGTGCCGCGCCCATTGCCGCGCCACGCGCCACCACCGCCGCGCCCGCTACTCAACGGCCCGCGGCCCCAGCCGCCGCGCCGACGGTTGGCAAGCTTGACAAGGCTCTGGCCTTCGTCGCAATGGTGGCCGCATTGTTCGCCGTCGCCAGCGCGCTTTATCTCATGTTCGGCATCCAATACGGAAGCTGAAACGCGCCACCCACAGTGGTTTGATTTTGTTTTTATTATGGCCTCGCCGCTCATCGTCACGCTGACGCAGGAAAATTTTGCGCAGCAAGTCCTGCAATCGCCATCGCCCGTGCTCGTGGATTTCTGGGCTGAATGGTGCGGCCCGTGCAAAATGATCGCGCCGCTGCTCGACGAACTCGCCGATGAATACAACGGCAAGGTGAAAATCGGCAAGGTCAACGTGGACGAGCATCAAGGTCTTGCCGCGCAATACAACGTGACTTCCATTCCGACTCTGTTGTTCATCAAAAACGGCCAGGTGGTTGAGCAGACGCGCGGCGCGAAAAGCAAGCGCGATTTGAAGGCCAGCCTCGACCGCGTTGCGGCGTAAAAATCGTCCTCGTTCCATATTTTTTCCGGGACGGGAACTCGGACGGGAGGGGACAAAACGCGGACCGGGCGCACAATCCGGGTTGATTTCATTTTTTGCGGCTTCATATTTACGGCAAATGATTGTCACGTCCGGAGAACTCAACCGCCGCGCGCAGCTCTACGAACAGCTTGCCGCCATGATCGCCGCCGGCGTCCCCTTGATGAAAGCCCTGGAAATGGCCGGCAGAAGCAATGCCGTCCGCGGCTCCCGCAAAACCATCCTCACGCTGATCGGACATTTGCAGAACGGACTGACGTTCAGCGACAGCATGGTGAAAGTCCAGGGCTGGCTGCCCGAATTCGACATCGCGCTGCTGTCCGTCGGCGAACAATCCGGCCGCCTCGATGCCAGCTTCAAACTGCTCGCCCGCTATTATGCGACCCGCGCCAAAATCATCCGTGAGACAATTATCGGTCTGCTGATCACCATCGTGACATTGCACGTCTTCCTGCTGATTTTTCCACTCGGCCTGTTCGTCGCCTTCGTGTTGGGAATCATCAACGATAATTATTCGCAATGCGTGCCGTTCATTATCGAAAAAATTGCTATTTTTGGCTTATTGTATGGGGTGGTTCTGTTTTTGATCTTCGCCTGCCAGGGAAGGCGCGGTGAACGCTGGCGTTCGTTCGTCGAATCCATCGTCCGGGTGATTCCGGTTTTGCGGACGGCGGTGAAATACCTCACGCTGGCCCGGCTGTCGTCGGCGCTCGACGCCCTCACCAACTCTGGCGTGTCGGTCGTCAAAAGTTGGGAGCTGGCCGCCGCCGCCTGCGGTTCGCCCCGGTTGAAACGCGAGATTCTGCAATGGACGCCGCAATTGGAAAGCGGCCTGACCCCCGCCGAAATGGTGGGTCAAATCGGCTATTTCCCGGAGATATTCACCAATTTGTATCAAACCGCCGAGATGAGCGGCAAACTGGATGAAGCGCTCGTCCGCCTGCACACCTATTTTGAGGAGGAAGGATTCCAGACGTTGCGCACCTTCACCCGCATCCTGAACTTCGTCATCTACGGTTCCGTGGCCGTGCTTGTCGGGATCTACGTCGTCCGTTTCTGGGTGAATTATTATGGTGGGTTGTTGGACAGCACTGGAAATGGTTTATGACGTTTGCTGAAATTCTTTCGAACGAGGAACTGCGCCGAAATGAATTTCCCGTCGCGCGCGAAAAGATTTTTCTCGCGCATGCCGGCGTCTGCCCGCTGCCGCGCCGCGTGGCCGAAGCCATCGCCGAATGCGCGCGGCAAAGCACGCTCGGCGACCAGGAGGCTTTTGTGATGCGCCGGCTGGACGACGCGCGCAAACTCGGCGCGCAACTGCTGAACTGCCAGCCGGACGAAATCGCGCTCGTCGGCCCGACCTCGCTCGCGTTGAGCTTCGTCGCCGCCGGGCTGAAATTCCGCCGGGGCGACAACATCCTGATTTACCACGACGATTATCCGTCGAACGTTTATCCGTGGATGGCGCTCGCGGAGAAAGGCGTCGAGGTGCGCCTGCTCAACGCGCGCGGCCTCGGCGGGATTCGACCGAAAGACGTGATGGGCCAGGTGGATGAAAACACGCGGCTCGTCGCGCTGGCGTCGTGCCATTTCATCAGCGGCTTCCGGTTGGAACATCAGGCCATCGGCAAATTTCTCCGCGACCGCGGCATTTTGTTCTGCCTCGACGCGATTCAAACGCTGGGCGCGTTTCCGACGACGGTGGAGCACGTGGATTTTCTGGCCGCCGACGCGCACAAATGGCTGCTCGGCCCGTGCGGCGCGGGAATTTTTTACGTGCGGCAGAAGCTCCAGGAAAAATTGAATCCGCCCATTTACGGCTGGCACAACGTGAAGAACCCGAATTTTGTCGCGCAGGAACAAATCGTCTTCCGCGGCGGCGCGGCAAAATACGAGGCCGGCACGCATAACCTCATTGGCCTCGTCGGCCTGATTGCCGCAATGGAAATGGCGCTGGAAGTCGGAATCGAAAACATCGCCGCCGAGCTGCTCCGCAAACGCGCGTGGCTGGTGCCGGTGTTGCAGGCGAAAGGGTTCACCGTGCTGAACGCCGCCCCAAATCCGGAAAACGCCGGCGGCATCATTTCATTTTTCCAACCCGGAAAGGACTTGGCGGCGCTGCACAAAAAACTGGTGGCAGCCGGAGCCGTCACCTCGCTGCGCGCCGACCGGAAGGGACAAAACTACATCCGCCTCTCGCCGCACTTTTACAACACGGACGCAGAATTGCATCGCATGGTAAAGTTGTTGTAAAAGCGACTTTCATTGGGTGAAAATCTGGCGGGAGCGGCGGGGCTCGAACCCGTAACCTCTGCCGTGACAGGGCAGCGCTCTAACCAAT
>Ga0224534_1000506_pt1 | contig 24583 bp, 14 predicted proteins | sample 714E12024metaG_FD_172012 | JGI IMG/M metagenome (GOLD analysis project Ga0224534, IMG submission 172012) | Peat soil microbial communities from Stordalen Mire, Sweden - 717 E1 20-24 | ecosystem: Environmental > Terrestrial > Soil > Wetlands > Peat | place: Sweden: Norrbotten County, Stordalen... | reverse complement strand
CAGGCTCAAATCCGACAAAACCAGAACATTGAACCGCTCGCAACGAACGCGGCCAAGACAATTTTACCTTTGTGAACTGTGACAACATCAAATCAAACACTCAATACCGTGTTTCGCAGAGGTTCCATGTTGCCTTTTTATCACCAGCGACCCCCGTCACACTGGGTCAAAAGATGAAGCAAAACAGGTTGAAATTGAGAAAAACGAGGAAGCAAATGGCTTCAGAACTGGGCATTAGCGTCAAAACGCTTTGGGGATGGGAAACTGACCGTTGGCAACCGACAGTCGCATTTTCCAAAATCGGGCGTTTGACGCAGTGACGTGCCCAGCCTAGCTTCCGGCCATGTGTGCATGTTACACCCTCACGCTCAATAAGGCCAAGCTAGCCAGCAGGACTGGTTCGCATTTTCGGCTTCGTGCCACACTACAGCATCGCTCCTTGGATGTATCCATTAACGGCTGACGACGACGATCATGAACGTGCCTGGCTTTGGAAGTGGTCGAGTTTGACCTTCCGATGGAGGGTTGAACTCGGCTGTGGGAAGATACAGCGTATGCGTCGTCGGATCGACACCCATGGTTCGCGCACCCCGCGGAGTCTGCACGGTTTGGACAACCTCATACTTGCCCGGTGTGGTCTCTCGCGCAACTGTTAGAGTGCCGTCGCCGCAGCTGGCGAAAACGTCGCCATCGAATTTCGTGGCGTCGACACCCATGCCAATCGGCAAGTCGCTGAGGATCTTGCCATCATCGGCACTCATGACGATCAGCTTCTGCGGTTTTCGACACCCGATGAACAGGCGACGCTGCGCGACATCCATAGACATGCCGACGGGTGACCCGCCCGGGGTTGTCGGCCATTTATTGACGACCTTCATTGATTTGGTGTCCACAACCACGATCTGGTCTTTATCGACAAGGTTGATATACACTTTCCCCTGTCCATCGGCGGCGAGGAATTCCGGCTTGCCGCCAAGGTCCACTGACGCATCCGGCTTGCCCGTCGCAAGATCGAGGTTCGGCGAAATGGGAATCAAGACGCCTGCGTCGCCACAGACAACCAGAACTTTACCGCTGGCCGGATCGTAAATGACTCCATCGGAATCATCAGCTGTCTTGACCTTGCCGAGCACTGCATAAGTTTTTAAGTCGAAGACTGTGACGGAGGCGTCGGTGCCATCGGTGATGAACCTGCGGCCGGCGCCGGGGACAATGGCCACACCGTGGTTACGCTTCTGGCCGGGGATGTCCGCAACGGTCTTGCCTGTTTTGGCATCGAGAACCATCGTGTGCGTCGAGCGCGGAACATAAAGTAGTTTGTGCTCTGGGTCAACCGTCAGATAGTCCCAAGCGCCATCGCCTCCGATATGGAACGTCTGGGAGACGTGATACGGGCCTGTCTCGCTAGGCGGGGAAGCGGGGGACTGCGCCAGAGCAAACGATGTGGACAATACTCCCACTGACAGCCGAACAATGGCATGTGTGACTTTATTCATGTTCATAAGAGCTTCGATATATTCACTTCTAGCGTGCTTAAGTCTTGGTGCGAATACAGTGCTACAAACAAACCGAATTGCGGTCAAGGCCGATCAGTTCCGGAATTTACACACTTGGGTCAACGACCCAAAAATAACAACCGCAACGGCAGTTGTCAGAATGGCTGTGATGTAAATGTCTGGCATATTAATGTTGGTCTCAATTCTTCTTGAGCACGATCTTGCCATCCCGAATGTCATAGGTGAGTGCCTCCGGCTTGAGAATCTTGTCGAGGGCTTCACGAAGTGGAATTCCTTCTATCTCCGGCGTGATGTATTTCTTGCACACTTCGCCCGCATTGGCTTGGGAGGCACCGAAGTCGTAGCCCAACTTGGCCTGCTTGGCCAGTTGCCCCACTGCGTATTGCACGGTAATCCTGTTGCTCTCGTCGTCACCCGCGTAGTTCAGTGGATACGGCTGGGTCAGAGTGACCTTCGTTGCGAGTCGGTGGTCGGCTGCGCGGGAACACCCAGCCGCCGCCACGGCGACAAGCACGGCGAAGCACGGAATCACGGACATGGACACGATACGTCGGCTCAACCAATGTCCCAACCAACTTTTCGCAGCTAACACTGCCGCCAAAAACGCGAGCGCGAATCCGGCATAAAATAATGCCATGATGACGGCATGGTGGTTATGCACCAGTGTTGTGTGCAGGCTGAAGTAAGAGGCGAACAACGCCCACAATCCTGCAACTGATGATGTGATGGTGATTTTCTCTTTCATAGGATTCTGTTTTGTTGTGTTGTTTGTGTGACGGACAAATGTTGTCTAACATCTTAATTGGCCTTGGCCAGCAACTGGCAGAGGTTGGATATCCCACAACCAGTGCTACCTACAACATCGGACTTCGTTGTGTAAAAGAACCTTAGTTTTCTAAATCCGGTTTCAGTTCAATGGCCTTGCTGTGATCTGCGGACGCGCCCTCCTGGTCCCCTTTGGCTTTCTTCGCAAGGCTGCGATTGAAGTAGGCGCCCGCATCATTGGGTTTGAGTTCGATGGCTTTGGTATAGTCCACGATGGCGCCGTCCCAGTCGTTTTTGCCTTCCTTGGCATCGCCGCGACGGTGGTAGGCGCCTTCATCATCGGGTTTAAGCTCGATGGCTTTAGTGTAGTCCGCGATGGCGCCATCCCAGTCGTTTTTGCCTTGCTTGGCATCGCCACGTCGGTGGTAGGCACCCTCATCATCCGGTATTAGTTCGAGGGCTTTGGTGTAATCCGCGATGGCACCATCCCAATCGTTTTTGCCTTGTTTGGCATCACCGCGACGGTGGTAGCCGCCTTCATCATTCGGTGAGAGCGCGATGCCTTTGGTGTAGTCCGCGATGGCGCCGTCCAAATCACCTTTGCCTTGCTTGGCGTCGCCGCGCCGATGGTAGGCACCCTCATCATTCGGTGCAAGCTCGATGGCTTTGTCGTAGTCCGCGATGGCACCCTCCCAATCGTGTTTTTCCTGCTTCGCATCGCCGCGCCGGTGGATGGCCCATTCATCATCGGTTTTGAGCTCGATGTCTTTGTTGTAGTCTGCAATGGCGGCGTCCCAGTCGTTTTTGCCTTGCTCGGCATCGCCGCGCCGGAGGTAGTTATACCCATCATCGGGTTTAAGTTCGATGGCTTTGTTGTAGTCCGCAATGGCGGCGTCCCAGTCGTGTTTGCCTTGATTGGCATCGCCGCGCCGGAGGAAGTTATACGCATCGCGGGGTTTGAGTTTGATGGCTTTGTTGTAGTCCGCAATGGCGCCATCCCAGTCGTTTTTGCCCTGTTTGGCATCGCCACGTCGGAGATAGTTATGCCGTCGCCTATTCTGCTGAAGACATCATCAACTGGCACACGGAACGCGTGAATGGTCGCAATGTGCTGACGCTCGTCGTGCTGAAAGAAGTCAGTCACATGCCCGCTTCGGAAACCGATCCATTCGAGCTGGAAGAAATCCAGCAATTGCGCGTGCTCAAGTTGGTGCAAGATGTGTCCGGCGGTCCTTCCGGACTTGCACCAATGCCAAACATGACAGGCGAGACGCCTGTCCTACAATGGGTTGCGTCGAATTTTCCAAATTATTTACCTTGGGTCAAAATATTTTGAGGGAAACAGAAGGCAAATAACGCCTTTACTGTTGAAGCACTAAAATGGATCCCAAATTGTCTTAAAACCTTTATTGGAAATGAATCAACCTGTGAATCCTGTAGCTCAAATGAACACTTACATGAAAACCCCCAGTATGAAAAAGAAATCCGCCTGCACCACAATCCTTTGCCTGCTTGCCAGCCTGCTTTTGTTGGTGGGTGTGCCGAATGTAAAGGCGCAACAAACCAGCACCTATACCACCGCCGGAACTTTCACTTGGACTTGTCCGCCGGGCGTCACGAACGTGCAGGTTCAAGCTTGGGGTGGCGGCGGCGCGGGTGGTGGTGCTCGTAGAACAAGTTCTAATTCAGCCGGTGGTGGTGGTGGCGGCGGTGCCTATGCAGCATCCAACTCCGTGAGTGTTACTCCGGGAACCGGCTATACCGTGGTTGTCGGCGGCGGCGGAACGGCAACTGTAGCATCAACAATTGCCGCGGTTGAAACTGCCGCATCTGGCACCAATTCTTGGTTCGGCACCGCGACAACGACAAATTGTCTGGCTGCAGGTGGCGGTGGCGGAGCTGACGCTTTTAATGGCTATAACACGGCTCATGGGAGCGGTGGCACCACGGCAAATTCCATTGGCACGACCCTATATGCGGGCGGCAATGGACAGGGGGGTAGCACAAGCCATTTCGCCGGTGGTGGTGGTAGCGGCGCGGGAACCAATGCCGCTGGCGGTAATGCCTCCGGCAACTACCTTGGCGGCACGTCGTCAGCCGGCGGTGGTGCGGGTGGTAATGGCGTTAACGGCGTTGTCAGCACCAGTGGTAGTCCTGGCCAAATACCAGGTGGTGCTGGCGGCGCCGGCTCTACATATAGTTCTGGATCACAAAATGGTGGCAATGGCGCGGCTGGCGAGGTGGTGTTGACTTACACCGTGAATTATGACCAAGTCAACGTGGAAACCGCCGCCGATGGCAGCGGTTCAATCGTCGCGGCGACAAATCTGGCGGCAGGAAATTCCATCACCGTTTACTCCATTGGGCGCACCTCGGGCGGCATATTCATGTCCAATGCGCCCGCCGTGTGGTCGCTGGTGAACATATCCGGCAACGTGGTGAGTGGTGACTTGGTTCCCGCAGGCAACAACCAAAGCGCGGTCTTCACCGCTCATCTTGCCGGCAGCGCACAAATCCAGGCGGTGGTGACTGGAGTTACCGGACAAACCAATGTGTCCGGACTGATCACGGTGCCAGCCACAGGCTTGACCTCCGTTTGGACCAACAATGTTGATGGCGTCTGGACGGGCACCGCCAATTGGAATCCGAGTGTTCCCGGCAATCCGGGTGACACGGCCATTCTCGGTGTGGGCACTGCTTTACGGACGGTTACATTGAACGCCAACGAGAGTCTTGGCGCGCTCTCTTTTACCAACGCCAACTCGTTTGTCGTTGCTGGCTCAAGCATCCTTACCATGGATAATGGCGGCAGCGGCGCGGACATCGTCGTGATCGCCGGCACGGCCAATGCGATCAACACCTCCGTGGCGTTGAACGACAATGCCACCATTATTGCCAACAGCGGCAATTCGTTGACGCTGGGCGGAACCGTTGCCAACAGCAGCGGCAGCAAAACGCTGACCATCAGCGGCGGCGGCACCAACATCCTTTCGTCGGCCAACACCTATGGGCCGGCGGCTGGTTCTATTGGCACCACCTTGGGCGGCGCGACCGTGCAGGTGGGCGACAACACTGCCTTGGGTTCCGGCGATGTCAGTGTCACAGGCAGCAGCACGCTGCAATCGGGCGCGGCGGGCTTGAGTGTGGCCAACAACATTGGGGTTGCAGCTTCTCAAACGGTCACCGTGGATAACAATGGAAACAATCTTACGTTGGGTGGAAACATCAGCGGCAGCGGCAATTTATCTGAAATCGGCAGCGGCACGCTAACGTTGGGCGGCAACAACACCTACACGGGCAACACTGCTATCGGTGGCACTTTGATTTATAACAGTTCCGCAGCCCAGACCAACTCCGGGGTGATTTCGGGAAGCGGGACCTTGACTCAAAGCGGTTCCGGCCCGCTCACGCTTTCGGGCGCGAATACATTTACCAACACGACCACCATCAGCGCGGGCACCTTGACTTTGGGCAACTCGCTGGCCTTGCAGAACAGCACCTTGAATTACAACAGCGGCAGCTTGACATTCAGTGGAATCACGGTGGCCACGCTGGGCGCTTTGAGCGGGACGGTAGATTTAAGCCTGGTCAATGGGGCGTCCGCAGCAGTAACGTTGACCACTGGCGGCAACAACTCAACGACCACCTATTCCGGCGTTTTATCCGGTGGTTCCCTGACAAAAAACGGGATCGGCACGCTGACACTTTCCGGTGACGAGACCCTCACTAACACGATCACGGCAAACGGTGGCACCGTCATTCTCAGCGGCAACAACAGCGCGCGCCCATCGAATGCCAACAATTTGACGGTTGTGAACAACGGTGGCACCCTCCAGTTGCAGGCCAACTCGCACAATACCGTCAGCGGGATTTCCTACGCCATGTCGCCCGAGGAAACGGCGAATGGCCCCCTTACATTGAACAATGGATCGACGCTGCAATTGCGCAGCGACAGCAGCCTCACCTTTGCGGGCGGCAACACTGTTGGCGGCCTTGGCAGCGTCACCACGACCATTGATGTGAACCAGCTTACCCCGGCGGGTGCGAACAACACGATCACGTTCGCTCCGGGCGGTTTTGCCACGCACATCACCACGTTCAATGTCACGGGCGGCAATGGTTATGCCTTGGTCTTGGGTCCCATTACCACTGGCAATGCCGGTTCTCTGACGTTGAATGCGAATTCGGCCAATCTGACGATCAACGGTGGCATCACCAGCGTTACGGCCCTAACCTTCGGCGGCGGCTTCAACAGCGCGGTAACGGGAGTTATTGCCGGGTCGGGAACCACAACACTTAGCAAGAGTGGAGCGGGCATCCTCACGCTCTCCGGTGCCAATACCTATACCGGCGCAACGACAATCAGTGCTGGCACGCTGGTTGTTGGTGGCGCGGGCCAGTTGGGCAGCGGCGCTTATGCGGGCAACATCACCGACAGCGGCACATTTGCCTACAACAGTTCGGCCGCGCAAACCTTGTCGGGAGTTGTTTCCGGCACCGGCGCATTGGATCAGAATGGTTCCGGCACACTCACGCTTACGGGTGCGAACACCTATACCGGCAACACGGCAATCAATGCGGGAATCATGAACGCTGGAGTTGCCGAAGTGGCGGGTGTATCCGGGCCGTTTGGCGTTCCCGCCACGGTGGCTGGAAGCCTTTCTTTTGGCGGCGGCACGCTGCAATATTCGGCGGCGAATCAAAACGATTATTCCGCTCGCTTTCTCACGACCGGTAGCCAGCCCATCAGCATTGACACGGCTGGCCAGACCGTTGCATTTGCCACGCAGATACAAGGCGCCGGCACCACTTTGACCAAGACCGGTAATGGCACATTGAATTTGACGGCAGCGGCCGGGAACACTTACACGGGCAACACGATGATCAACGGCGGCACTCTGGCGGTGAACAATGCCTCCGGTTCGGGCACGGGATCTGGAAATGTAACGGTGGCCAGCGGCGGAATACTGGATGGCAGCGGCATCATCAGCGGCAACGTGACAGTGCAGGGCGGCGGAACGCTGGCGGGCAATGGCATCATCAGCGGCTCGGTGGAGATCCAAGGCAGCGGCATCCTTGCCCCGGGCAACAGCGTGGGAACAAACACCGTCGGCTCGCTGACACTGGATTCTGGAGCCGTCGTCAATACTGAATTCAACGGAACCGGACATGACAGGACAGTGGTTACGGGCGGGCTGACTGTCAATGGCGGTGTATTCAATCTGTATTCCGAAGGCGGCACGCTTCCGTGGACGACCATAGGCAGCTACACGCTGATTCAATACACCGGCTCGAATCCGAGTCTCGACAGCACATGGACGACTGTAAGCTCCGCCAATCCTCATGTCGGAAATCCGCAGCCGAGCCTGACGTATGCGTTCAGCGCCAGCAGCGGGACATTGACGCTGACCATCGGGTTGAGCGGAAATACGGTGTCCGGCCTGTGGATCAACACCGCCGCCGGCGGCAGTTGGGCGGCTGCGGCCAACTGGGACAGCAATCCCAAGGTGCCCCACTTTGCTGGAGATCTGGCCACTTTCGGCAATGGAACAAGCCTGACCACCGTCACCCTGGATGGCAGCAAATCGGTCGGCGTGTTTACTTTTAACAACGCCAACTCCTACCAGATTAATCAGGGCACTGGCGGGACATTGACCGTGGACAACAACGGCGCCGGAGCTGTCATCAATGTGACAGGTGGCACTGCCAACCAGATCAACACCCCGCTTGCCTTGAATGACAACGTGACGCTCGCGCCACAGGCAGGCAAATCATTGGCAGTTTCTGGGAATATCGTCAATGGCAGCGCTGGAAACAAGACATTGACGGTAAACTCGCCGGGCACAGTGGCGTTGTCGGGTAACAATAACTATGGACCGTCGGCGGGTTCGACAGGCACCACATTGAGCGGCGGCGCAACGTTGAAGGTGGGTAGCGCCACTGCGCTGGCCTCGGGCGACGTGAGCGTGGCGGGCAACGGCACACTGCAGGCGGCGGCGGGCTTGAGCCTCGCCAACAACATTGACATCGCGCCGGGCATGAACGCCACAGTGGATGACAACGGAACCAGCCTCACGCTGAATGGCGTCATCAGCGACAGCGGCAATTTGACGAAGGTCGGCAGTGGCACTTTGACGCTCAATGGCTACAACACCTACTCCGGCAACACTATCATCAACGCGGGTGTGTTGAGCATATCATCGTTTGGAAATGTCGTGGGCACGCCCACCATCATCCTGAATGGCGGCGACCTGCTGGGGAACGTTGGCATTGATGCGGAATATGCCAATATCGGCATCGGGCCGGTCGCGGGGAGCATTCCTGGAACGGGGCTGATTGACGCAGCCAGCGGGCAGTTTTTCACGCTGTATGGAATCATCGCCACGGCCGGCAACACTGGCGCCAACAATCTTGTGGTGAACAGTGGCGCGGGCAACAACGGCACGGTGTATATGGCAGTGGACAACACCTATCGAGGGACGACGATCATCTCCAACGGCTGGCTGGAATTAGGAACGTCGGGTGGGCTGCAAAACAGCACGCTGAATTACAACAATCAGGGCGGCTATCTGCGGATTGACGGCATCACAAGCATCACACTGGGCGGACTGACCGGCGCACAAAATTTGGGACTGACCAACCTGAGCGGGAGCGGGGTAGCCTTGACGGTTGGAAGTAACAATGTGAGCACCACTTACTCCGGCAATTTGAATGACGCTGGTTTGGGCGGTGCTCTTGTGAAGGCCGGGAGCGGCACGCTGACGCTCTCCGGGAATGAAAGTTTCACTGGCCAACTCATGGTGAACGCGGGCACACTCATTCTCTCGGGCAACAATACTTACACGGGTGGAACCAGGGTCAATCCGAACGCGACGTTGCAACTGCAAGCCAACGGGGGTAACACCGTGAGTGGCACCAACTACGCGATGGGCGCGACCTCGCAGCTCAACATGGGTGGAGTCAACGGCAGCACTTCGACCCTCCAGTTGCGGTCGGATACCAGCGTCACCTTCAGCGGGGGCAATGGTATGGGCGGCCTTGGCGGCACTGGCGCCGGAGAGACCGTTAACATTGATGTGAACCAGCTTACCCCGGCGGGTGCGAACAACACGTTCACGCTGGCACCCCTTGGTTTCAACGTCTTCCTAACTACCTTCAATGTTACAGGCGGAAATGGTGATACTTTGGCGTTAGGCCCGATTACAGCCGTGGGCGGTGCTCAAACCGACGTTTTCAACCCTACCAATGGCGGCAACCTGACCGTTAATGGATTCACTGGAAGCAGCGGTGCCAATATATTGAACCTTAACGGCACTTCCACCGGCAGCAGCGTTACAGGGGTGATCGCCAATGGGTCGGGAACAACTGCGGTGACCAAGCTTGGCACCGGCACATGGACGCTCACTGCCTCCAACACCTACACCGGCACCACCACCATCAGCAGCGGCACGTTGCTCGTGAACGGTTCCATCGCTGGCGCGGTTGCCGTGAACGGCGGCAAGCTCGGCGGCAACGGCGCGGTTGGCGGCGCGGTCACGGTGAATGCCAGCGGCACGCTGGCACCCGGCACTTCCGCCATCGGCACTTTGACAGTGAACAATAATCTGACGCTCGGTGGCAATGTGCTGGTCAGACTCAACAAAAGCCTTTCGCCGGCACAATCCAACGACATGGTGAACGTTACTGGCACGCTGTCTTACGGTGGCACATTGACGGTGACCAACATTGGCTCCGCCCTGGCGGCGGGCGATAGCTTCAGCATCTTCCCGGCGGGCGGCACTGGAAGCGTGACGGTATCCGGCAATGCCGGCAGCGGACTGGCCTTCAGCTTTAGTCCGGCCAGCGGCGTGTTGAGTGTCGTGTCGGCAGCAGCTCCGCTGTCGGGGCTGAAATTCACGGCCAGCCCGGTCATTTCCGGGACGAGCCTGACGATTTCGGCGACGAACACGGGGGCGGGAACAGTCTATCTTCTAACCAGCACGAATGTGGCGACTTCCATCAACACTTGGACGCCGATCTGGACCAACGCGTTGAGCGGCAACGGAAGTTTCACGACCAACCTGCTCAATGCCGTGATCCCGGCTTTGAAACAGCAATTCTACATCCTTAGCAACACCAATAATTGATCCAGCAAAAAACAACATCAACATGAACTCAACGAAGCCCGTGAAGTTTTGCCGGCTCGTTTATTCGTGAGGATTTGAACGAGTTGTGGAACTCGTTTGAGATGAAGCGGGGTGCCGGTTATTCGGGTTCCCGGCATCCCGCGACAATTTGGTGGAGCAAACAGTTGAAATAGAAAATGAAAAAAATGATTAAACAGACGATGGTGAGATCGCGCCGCACCGGCTTCACCTTGATTGAATTGCTGGTGGTCATCGCCATCATTGCGATTCTGGCGGCGTTGCTGCTGCCCGCGCTGGCGGCGGCCAAGGAAAAAGGCAAGCGCGCCGTTTGCGTGAGTAATTTGAAACAGATCGTCGTCGTCAGCATCATGTATGCGAACGATTACGACGACTATTTTGAACCCGCGTATTACAACACGGGGTGGAAACAGCAGAATCCATTTCAATTTGATGGCACGCTTCTGGCTCAAGCGAAACAGTTGGGATTTTCCACCAATCTTAATGGCACGGCTGCAGGTGCAGTTGTGCCGTTGATTTGGACTTGCCCCAACCGGCCAACGCTTCCCTCGTATAGCAGTTCGGGCGGGACATGGGCTTTGGGCTACGCATATTTTGGCGGGGTGACCAGCTGGACTTGGAACGGTAGTTCCTATCCGTCGGCAAGTCCCATCAAGACGACAAGTTGCAAACCAGAATGGATGTTGGTCTCGGATTTGGTCCTCAAGTTTACGACAACCGCCGGGACGATGGCATGGGGCGATCCATCTCCAACCGCCGCCGTTCCAAGCCTGCCCGCGCATAAAAAAAATGGAAATCTTCCGGCGGGTGGCAACGAGGGTTTCGCGGACGGTTCGGTTTCGTGGAACCTGTCGGAGACCATGTATAATTTTTACAGCGGGAATGGCGCAACGCGTAATTTTTATTTTTACCAGGGCGATTTGGGAAAGTTTCCGATTCCGCTGGCCAACGTGACCCAATTTCCCAATTGACGCATTTAAAAAGTTTTCGACGGAAACTTTCTTTCGTCGTGAAGTGCAACGCCTCATCTTTGAGCATGGCAGACCGGATGTCTTGCCTTTGGGAAAAGTGTGCAGTGTGTTTGCTGTTCGCGTTGGTGTTTTATTGTCTACACCCAGCCAGCGCGGCGATCCAGCCTTACACGGTGGATTCCGTCACGCTGCATCTCTGGCATCTAGATGAAACTTCCACGCCGTGCATGGATGCCGCGCCCGGCGGCACGAACCTGACATATCTCATCAACGGCGCGACGTTAGGCAACGTGTCATTCTCAAACAGCGCCGTCAGTTTCACGAACAGCATCAGCTTCGGCACGCTGACCACTCCCGGCGCGGTGATTTTTCCCAGCGGTTCGGGCAATGTCGGCAATGCCATTCCCTTCACCTACGCCGGCGCGGACGGCGCGTTCACTTACGAGGCGCTGGTTCACGTCGAATTTGATCCGACAAACAACTACGTCAATTCCGGACGCAGCGCGACGTTTCAAATCATGGATTGCGATGCCGATAACTCCGGCGGCACCCGCGTCTTTCAATTTCGCCTCGATCCGGTGGGCCTGGGCGCGCCGGGAATTAGCCGGGACACAAATGTTGTCGGTATCGAATTCGTCAACGGGACAACCACCATTGCCAGCGCGCCCATTCCGACCAACGGGCCGGACGCGATAGTTTCTAACGCGTGGTATCACGTCGCCGTCACTTACAACGGCGTCGCGAACACGACGAGCAACCTGCTTTTTTACTGGACGCTGCTGGATCCCGCCCGCACCAACGCCGATTGCATTTACGGAACGAACATGACTTCCGATCTGCCCGGCATAAATAATTCCACGACGATTTTCAGCCTCGGCAACAGCGCGCGCAATCCCAGCGGCGGAACCGGCGCGGACGTGATGAACTTTATGGGAAAAATTGACGAGGTGCGCATCAGCAGCGTGGCGCGCGCGGCCACGGCAATGCTGTTTGCGAGCACGAATGTTTTAATCCTTTCGCAACCATCGCCGACAAATCAGATTGTCGGCGTGGGACAATCATTCAGCATCGCCGTTTCGGCTGCCGGACTTTCGCCAAATTATCAATGGCGAAAAAACGGCACGGCAATTTCCGCAGCGACGAACAGCACTTACACCGATGCTTCGGCCCAGCTTTCTGACGCCGGGAATTACGATGTCATCATCACCAACAATTTCAGTTCCGTGACCAGTTCCATTGCGTCGGTGACGGTGACGACTCTTTCCATTTCAACGCAAATCACGTTGACTCCGGTTTTTGACGGGACGAACGCCGCCTCAAGCAGCTACGCTTACGCCGGTTCGTCAGGCATCAACTCCGGCAATATGGGATTGGTGACCTTGAACAACCAGCAGTTCCTCGCCTATTACGGTCAGCACCAGACAAATCCTTCCTATGCCTATAACGGCACCATCTGGATCGCGCGGCGCACTGTCGGCACAAACGTCTGGCAGATTTTTCGCACCACATTTGTGCCGGACACCATCACGGACGGACACGACTTTGTGTCGTTCGGGATTGATGGCAGCAATTATATGCACCTCTCCTGGGGAATGCACAACGCCACGCCGCTGCACTATGCGCGCAGTCTCAACCCGGTGACCGGCACAAATACAATTGCCTTCACCGCCGACCTCGGAACATTGACCGGCGTGATCAGCATCGAAACGGAAGTGACCTACCCGCAATTTTTTAATCTGCCAAACGGCGATTTGCTTTATCTGTATCGGGTGGGCGGTCCCGGCGGCGGCTCCGGCGGCGGCGACACTTATCTCGACCGGTGGTCGCTCGCCGCGCAGATCTGGACGAACGTGAACGGCAATGCTCCATTCATCAAAGGCTATTGGTCGTCCGCGACCAATTACAACGCCTACCCGAACAGGTCGTGCGTGGATGCGGCGGGAAATTTTTACATGGCCTGGTGCTGGCGCGAGACTCCGGCCTACGAATCAAACCACGATTTGAATTATGGCATGTCCACCAATGGCGGCGTGACCTGGCGGTGTTACAACGGCACGAAATACGATTTGCCGATTTGCGAAACCAACAATGGAGGCAGCGACCCGAATGAATTTTCCATCCCGATCGTTTCCATTCCGCAAAATTACAGCCTCATCAATCAGGCCGGCATGTGCCTCGACGCCTCCAACAAACCGGTCATCGCGACGTGGTGGGCACCGGGTTCGGGCGCGCACAATTACCGCCGCCAATATATGGTTGTGTTTCCCGACACGAACGGCGTCTGGCAGACGCGGCGGGTTTCCAACCGCACCAACGACCCGGCCGGCACCATGGAACTGGACGCCGCCGTGGGCGACCTTGGCCGGCCCGCCGTCGTTTGCGACAAACAGAACCGGATCATCGTGCTTTACCGCGACAATTTCGGCAGCAACGGCTTGACTGTGGCCTGCTCGCTGCCTCACGCGGTTGACCCCGCGCGCACGAACTGGACGACGTTCGATTTGGCGACGGACAATCTTGGAGGTTATGAGTCGGCGATTGACCTCGCGCGCTGGCAGCGCGACAACGTGCTGGACATTGTTTATCATCCCAACGACGGTGAGGGTTACGCCGATCCGGGCAACACCGCCTCGCCCATCGGCGTGCTTGAATGGGACGAGGCAGCATATTTCAATAACGCGCCCACGTTGCAAATGAATTTGACGAATCAAAACCAGGACGCCGCGCTCACCTGGAACACGCAGCCCGGCTGGGGCTACCAAGTTCAGTCCGGCACCAATCTGGTCAACTGGAACGTCATCACCACGTTGAACGCCATCCCTGCCACCTTGAGCGGTGAAGGCGGTTTTTTGCCGTTGCAATTTGTCCAAACCAACGGCGCCGCCGGTCCGCTACGATTCTGGCGTTTGCAAGCAAAGGAAGGTGGATTTTGACCATGTCGCGCAAGCGTAAAATAAATAGAGTGAGCGGAATTTTTTTGAGCCTTGTCGCCGGACTGATGCTGGCGACCGTGCCGCTCGCCCGCAGCGCGCCGGTTCATCTCGTGGAGGAACCGCCCGTGCAAATCACCGCCGTCGCATCCAACGTGTTTCTCGTGGATTTTGGACGCGTCGCTTTTGGCAATCTGCAAGTTACTCCGCCGGTGAATGCCGCCGGAAAATCAATCACGGTTCACTTCGGCGAAGCCTTTGCGGACGGGCACATCGATCGCAAGCCGCCCGGCAGCGTGCGTTACGCGCAGGCCGGGGCGTTGCTCGACGGCAGCAAGCCTCTCGTCGTCGCGCCAGTGGCGGATGCGCGCAATGCGAAACAGCCCAAGGCCGTGCTCACGCCGCCGGAGTTTGGCGTTTTGCTGCCGTTCCGCTGGGTGGAAATTGAGGGCTGGCCGGGTGAGTTGCGACCGGAAAACATCAAGCGCCGTGCGTCCTTCGCCAGCACTTGGAATGATGATGCAACGGCATTTCACTCCTCCGATGAAATGCTCAATCGCATCTGGGAACTTTGCCGCTATTCGATCAAGGCCACGACCTTCGCCGGAATTTATGTGGATGGCGACCGCGAGCGGACGGCCTACGAAGGCGATGCCTATATTGATCAGATCAGCCAATACTACACCGACAGTAGCGTGCAGATCGCGCGCGACACGTTTGACCGGCTGATGAAGTTCCCCACCTGGCCGACGGAATGGGCGGCGCACATGATCTTCATCGCACACGCCGACTGGATGCAGACCGGCGACACCAACTGGCTCGCCCCGCGCTACGCCGCGTTGAAAACAAAACTTCATCTGGAAGCCGCGCGTTCCGATGGGATCGTCGTCAGCACGGACAAACAGGTAAAGCACGACGACCTCGTTGACTGGCCCACCGGCGAGCGGGATCATTTTGTTTTTGAACCCGTCAACACCGTGGAAAATGCCTTTCATCTGCGCGCGCTCGCATACATTGCCGACCTCGCCCGCGCATTGCATCAAGACGCCGACGCCGACGATTATATCGCACGCGAAATCGCCGGACGGGCAGCGTTTCAGAAAAATCTTTTCGACCCCGCGCAAGGCTTGTATCGCGACGGCGAAGGCACCGACCACGCCTCGCTGCACGCCAATCTTTTTCCGCTCGCCTTCGGCCTCGTGCCGGCGGCAGACCGCGCGCACGTCGCGCAATGGCTGGGCGAACGCGGCATGGCTTGTTCGGTCTATGCCGCGCAGTATTTGCTCGAAGGTCTTTTTGAAAATGACGAGGCGGCGAAAGCCCTTGAGCTTATCACCGCGCCCAACGACCGGAGTTGGAAACACATGGTTGAGAGTGGCACGACCATCACATGGGAAGCGTGGGATCAGCATTACAAATCGAATCAGGACTGGAACCATGCCTGGGGAGCCGCACCCGCCAATCTGCTTTCGCGATTCGTCCTCGGCGTCCAACCGCTCATGCCCGGCTGGACGCGCGCCATCATCCGCCCGAATCCCGGCACGTTGAAAAACGCCGATGGAAAAGTTTCCACGCCGCGCGGTTCCGTTCTCGTCCGCTGGGAAAACGGCGACGCCTTCAAACTTTCGCTCACCGTGCCGCCGGGCATGAACGCGCAGGTTCAAATTCCGGCGGACAATAATTCAACGGGTGTATTTGTCGGCGGCAAACCCGTCGCCGCGCACCGCGATGGCCGGTGGTGGATTCTCGACCAGAATGTCACCGGCGAGGTTTCGATTGAAGCAAGGAAATTATGAAACACCAAATATTATGAAAGACCACTTAAAAGACAAAAATATGAATCTGCGAATTGAGGTGCTATCATGAACCCTAAATCACAAACATCGCGACGCGAATTTCTCGCCGGAATGGCTTTGCTTGGCGCTTCATCACTCGTTGGTAGAAGTGCTGACCTGATTCCGACGCCAGCCAATCAGCCGAGTTCAGGTTCCTCATGGTCTTCGGACGCCCGCAAAGAGGCAAGCAACCAACTTCTTAATTATTTCGGCAAGATTGCGCCGAAGCTATTACGACCCGCCCAAGGCATCCTCGTGCATCCAAGCATTGCCCAAAGCCCTCCGGGCAGGCAATACTCCACCCAACTTTGGGACTGGGACACCTATTGGACCACGCGCGGACTCTTCCGCTTCGCTGCAATCTCAAATGATCCCGCTCTTCGGAAGAACGTGGGCGATCATGCTATCGGCAGCTTCATGAATTTCTTCGATCACCAGTCGGACGAAGGCCGCCTCTCCATCATGCTTGATGTGAAAAATGCCGATGTGTTCGGAACGTTGAGGACAGACCGGCCCAAATCGCAAAATCAAGCCAAGCCAGTTTTTGGGCAGCTCGCACTTCTGGTCGCCGATGAAACCGGCTCGGTGGACTGGCTGGCCCCGCAGTTCGACAAGCTCCTGCGTTTTTATGCGTCGTGGGTTTCCGGCAATCAAAGTGCGATTGGCCTTTTGGTATGGGGAAACGATGTCGCCATCGGCAACGACAATGATCCGACCACATTCGGGCGCCCATTTTTTTCTTCCGCGAATCTGTTGCTGAACTGCCTTTTCTATGAAGATTTGAAAGCGGCGGCGGAACTGGCAGGCCGGCTTAAACGTCCCGATGACCAGCAGCGCCTCAATGCCCAAGCCAGCGCGCTGGGCGAACAAATCCAAAAATATTGCTGGGATCCGCGCGATCAATTTTATTACACCGTTGATGTGCAATGCGTGGATCGGCGAAGGGAGTTGATTCCCAATGTCAGGCCGGGCATGGATATGTCCTGGCATAGTTTGCCGCTGCGCGTGCAGGTCTTCACCGGTTTCCTGCCGCTCTGGTGCGGCCTGGCCACACCGGATCGGGCGCAGGCGCTGGTGCAGACGAATTATCTGGCGGATGACCGCTTTCGCGGAAATTGGGGAGTTCGGTCGCTCTCGTCAAAGGAATCCATGTATTGCATGGATTTCAGCTCGAATCCCAGCAACTGGCTCGGTCCCGTCTGGATCATCGTGAATTATTTTGTCTGGAAAGGGCTTAAAAATTCCGGCTTCAATGACGAGGCGGGCAAGCTGGCCGACAAGACGCTGCGACTGCTGTCCACCGATTTGGCCGCCAACGGCTCGTTGAACGAATACTACCACCCGGACACCGGATTGGCGTTGAGCCACAAAGGTTTTATGGACTGGAATCTCCTAGTGCTGGAAATAATGTAAACTGATTTACACCATTGAGCCAAACTGTCCATGTCAACCTCGATGTTTCACTTCAATTGTCAGTTAATGAAAAAGCTCCTTCTCTGGGGACTCATCGCACTCATCAGTTCCTGCGCTTTTGCCGCCGGGCCGTCGCAAAAAGTCACGAAGCTGGCCGAGGCCGTTCACAAAGAAACAGCGGCGCTGACCGGAAATGCCGAACCGCCGGCAACGACGCTGACGCTTTGGTATCACCAACCCGCGCGGACGTGGAACGCGGCGTTGCCTGTCGGTAATGGAAAATTGGGCGCGATGATTTTCGGCGGCGTCGCGCGCGAGCAATTGCAATTGAACGAAGATTCGGTCTGGGAAGGTTACAAGCGCGACGCGGACAACACAGACGCGCTCGCGGCATTACCGGAAATCCGCCAGTTGCTGTTTGCCGACAAGGACGAGGAAGCGACGACGCTCATCGGCGAAAAAATGATGGGCGTTCCCCCGGGCATCCGTTCATATCAACCGCTCGGCGACCTGTGGATTGATTCGCCGGGAATCACCAACGCACAAAATTATCGGCGTGATTTGGATTTGAACAACGGCGTTGCGACCGTGCGTTATCAAATCGGCGGCGACACTTTTACGCGCGAAGTTTTTGCGTCGTATCCTGACAACGTGATCGCCGCGCGAATCACTTGCAACCACCCCGGCAAAATTAATTTGCAACTCTCCATGTCGCGCGAACTGGACGCCACGTCATTTGTTGATCCAAAGGATTCACATCGGATCATTTTGCGCGGCCAAATCATGGCGCAGTATTTCACCGACCCGAAGCCGGTTCCCGCAATGCGCTTTGAATCGCAAACGCTCATGATTCCAAAGGGCGGAACGATTTCAACATCGGGCAACAAACTGATAATCTCAAACGCCGGCTCCGTTGAATTGCTGATTGCCGGCGCGACGGATTATCGCGGCGATGACCCGGACAAAGTTTGCCGCGAGAATTTGAAAGCTGCGTCAAAAAAATCTTTCGATGAATTGCAGCGGCGGCACGTTGAAGATCATCAAACGTTGTTCAAGCGCGTGGATTTGGCTTTGGGTTCAAATGCGGACGCGGAAAAATTGCCGACGGACGAGCGATTAAAAAAATTTGCGGGGACGAACGACCCAAGTTTGTTCATGCTGTATTTTCAATTTGGCCGTTATCTGCTGATGAGCAGTTCGCGTCCCGGCTCGATGCCCGCGAATCTCCAGGGCATCTGGAACATCGAGCCACAAGCGGAGTGGAACAGCGACTACCACGCGAACATCAACCTCCAGATGAATTACTGGGCGGCGGAAAGTTGCAACCTTTCCGAATGCCAGCAACCGCTGTTTGATTTCATGGACACGCTCGTCACGCCCGGCGGCAAGACCGCGAAGATTGAATACGGCGCGCGGGGCTGGGTGCTTCATCATTTGACCGATCCCTTCGGCTTCACGTCGCCCGCCGATGGCCCGCAAGGCGTCTGGCCGATGGGCGCGGCGTGGCTCTCTCAGCATCCGTGGGAACATTTTCTTTTCACCGGCGACAAAATATTTCTCGCGCAGCAGGGCTATCCGCTGATGAAGGGCGCGGCGCGATTCATTTTGGATTTCCTCGTTCCCGCGCCGACAAACACGCCGTTTCCCGGCAGGCTCGTCACCGCGCCGTCGCACTCGCCGGAAAATCATTTCGTTTTGCCGGACGGAACCAATTCGGTGCTGACCTGCGGCGCGACGATGGATTTGGAAATCATTTATGATTTGCTGACGCATTGCATCGAGGCGGGAAAAGTTTTGGACGTGGACGCGGATTTTCGCGCCGAGTGCGAGGCGGCCTTGAAAAATCTGCCGCCGTTGCAAATCAAATCCGACGGACGATTACAGGAATGGCTCAAGGATTTTCAGGAGCAGGACATTCATCACCGGCACACGTCGCATTTGTTCGCGGTTTATCCCGGCGACGAAATTTCCGTTAGCGGCACGCCGGAACTGGCGGCGGCGGCGGAAAAATCCTTGGAAACGCGCGGCGATTCCGGCGCGACGGAATGGAGCCTCGCGTGGCGCGCGAGCTTGTGGGCGCGGTTTCTCGAACCGGAGCGCGCCTACGGCCAGTTGAAATGGCTCATCGGCCGCGACCTTTATCCGAACCTGTTCAACAAATATCCGCCGTTCCAGATTGACGGAAATCTCGGCGCGCCCGCCGCGCTCGCGGAAATGCTGCTGCAAAGTCAGGACGGGGAAATCCGGTTGCTGCCCGCGCTGCCAACCGAATGGCCGAACGGCCACGCGAACGGCTTGTGTGCTCGCGGCGGATTTGAAATCAGCGAGAATTGGAGCGATGGAAAATTGTCCGAGGCAAAATTCACTTCAAAGCTCGGTGGCAATTTGCGCGTGAGTTCCGCCGTTCCGCTCGCGCACGCGGACGGAACGGATTTGAAAATTGCGGTTGGCGAAAATCCAAATCCATTTTTTGCCACGCCGCCGGCCAAGCCGGAATTTGTTTCGCATTTTATTGAAACGCAAACAGCGAGCAAAGTTTCCGCAAAAGAATTTGTTTATGACATTCCGACAAGTGCGGGCGAAATGATTGAATTGAAGACGAGATAAACCCGATCCTGTGACCGCGCGCAAGTGTCGGCGCTGTCATATGTGAATTGCATGCCTGGACTTCTGAATCAGCCCATCAACTTGGCATCCTCCGGGCCCGTTTTACCCGTTGCCGAGGAGTCTGAGGACATTTGGATGGCAACGGAACGTCAAATCGATTATAATTGTAGGGAAATCAATGAGCGACATCACCTTGGTGCTTGAAGCCGTTTCGCAGGGCGATGGCCACGCGGCGGATGAGTTGCTACAGCTGGTTTATGGTGAATTGCGCCGCCTGGCGGCCGCGCGGATGGCGCAGGAATCGGCGGGACACACGTTGCAACCCACCGCGCTCGTGCATGAGGCCTGGCTGCGGCTGATTGACGACGGCAGCCGGACTTGGCGGAACCGAGGGCATTTCTTTGCGGCGGCGGCCGAAGCCATGCGGCGTATTCTCATTGACAACGCCCGGCGCAAATCGCGGCTCAAGCACGGTGGTGGCCAGCAACGGCTGAACATAGATGACGTGGAACCGGCCGCGACCACACCTGATGAAAAATTGCTGATGCTCAATGATGCCCTGGAACAAATGGAAAAGGAAAACCCCGAATATGCCCGGATTGTAATGTTGAAATACTTCACCGGTTTGACCAATCACGAAGTGGCAGAAACGCTTGGGATCAGTGAAAGCACGGTGGAACGGCATTGGTTCAACGCGAAACGATGGCTGGTCAAAAAAGTCCGCGCTTCGGCTTGAGCCTGTAGTTTGGTGAGGGGATTTTATTTCAGAAGACGCATTAATTATCAGAGGTCAAAATGTCCGACGTTGCTGTCAATCGAGCCGAAGAGATCGTCTTCAGCGCACTCAAATTTCAGAGTTCTGCTGAACGCGCTGCGTTTTGGGATCGCTCCTGTTCCGGCGATGCCGCGTTGCGGGCGGCGGTCGAGAAAATTTGGGCTGAATACGCCGATGGAGAGTGTTTTTTGAATGAATGCCAACCGGCTTTGAGTCCCGGTGCTGAAGCGGTTCGCTTGCTCGCGGACTCAACGGATTTTACGGATGACATCAGCGCTGAATTTGATTCGGATAAGATTGTTGGCAGCAATATCGGACCTTACAAATTGCTGCAAAAAATCGGTGAAGGCGGCTGCGGCACGGTTTACATGGCCGAGCAGGAACAGCCGGTGCGCCGCCGCGTGGCACTCAAGGTCATCAAGCTCGGCATGGACACCAAAAATGTCATCGCCCGGTTTGAAGCCGAGCGCCAGGCGCTGGCCCTGATGGATCATCCCAACATCGCGCGTGTGGTGGAGGCGGGCGCGACGGAAACGGGCCGGCCTTATTTCGTCATGGAACTCGTTCGCGGCATCAAGGTCACAACCTACTGCGATGAGCACCGGCTGAATGTGCGACAGCGTTTGGAATTATTCATCCAGCTTTGCGGTGCCATTCAACACGCGCACCAGAAAGGCATCGTCCATCGCGACATCAAGCCGTCGAACATTCTCGTCACGATGCTGGACGGCGTGCCGGTGCCCAAGGTGATTGATTTCGGCATCGCCAAGGCGACCGGCGGCGAGCGGCTGACGGACAACACGCTGTTCACCGCCTACGAGCAATTTGTCGGCACGCCGGCCTACATGAGTCCGGAGCAGGCGCAGATGAGCGGCATGGATGTGGACACGCGGAGCGATATTTACAGTCTCGGCGTGCTGCTTTACGAACTTCTCACCGGCAAGACGCCGTTCGACCAAAGCGAGCTGTTGCAGTCGGGTCTCGATGAAATGCGCCGCACTTTGCTGGAACGCGAACCGCATCGGCCTTCCACCAGGCTGGATGCGTTGCGGGCGGATGAACTGACTCAAACCACCCTCCATCGCCGGGTGGAAACGCTGAAGCTCAAACCGCTTTTGAAAGGCGATTTGGACTGGATTGTGATGATGGCGCTGGAAAAGGATCGCAGCCGGCGTTACCAAACTGCCAACGGCTTCGCCATGGACATTCAGCGATATTTGAACAACGAGCCGGTCTTCGCGCGTCCGCCAAGCCGATTGTATCGTTTCCAAAAATTGGTGCGCCGGAACCAAACCACTTTTGCGGCCATCGCGGCGGTGAGCGTGACGTTGATTGCCGGATTTGGAACCTCCACTTGGCTGTTTTTCCGCGAGCGTGAAGCCCGTCAGGAAACCGAACGCGCGCGACGCAATGAAGTGCAGTTGCGCACCGAAGCGGACGCGCGGGCGAAAATAGCTCAAGCGGCGTTGTTGATCAGCCGCAACCAACTGGCCGAGGCGGATCAGTTGGTGGACAAAATTCAGATTCCCGTCACCGAACCTTCTTTGGAAGCGGCGGGCGTGTTTCACACTTTGGGCAACTGGAATGTCACTCAAGGCCGGTGGCAGGTCGCCGCTGACCGCTTTATGCAATTGGAGCAGGCAGATCAAGTTGACAAATCGGATCTGACAGCGGTTGGAACGAGAGATTTGTTGGGTGCCGGGCCGGCACTGATTGTGGCCGGAGATTTGAAAAGATACCGTCAGTTCGTCCAAGTCACGCTGCATCGCTTCGCCGACACATCAGACCCGGTGGCGGCTGAAGAGGTGATGAAAAACAGCCTGATTTTGCCGGCGGACACAATGACTCTCCAAGAATTGGAACCATTGGTAAAACTGCTGCAAAGTTCCGGCGCCCAAAACGATCCCGCAGCCGAGAAAAACGATTACCGCATCCCGTGGCAGACTTTGGCGCTGAGCCTTTATGAATATCGGTGCGGAAATTTTACGAATGCGATTATTTGGGGGCAAAAGTGCCTGGCTTATTCCATCCCCACGCCGCCGCGCGTTGTGATGGCGCATATCGTTCTTGCCATGGCGTATTCCAAGCTAAACCAGCCGGAGAACGCTCGTTTGGAATTGGCCGCAGGCCGCGAACCTATCGAAAACAAGCTTCCGGACGGACCTGAAAAAATTGTGGATTTAGGCCGGGCTTCCACCGGCATCTGGCACGATTGGGTCATCGCGTATTTTCTGCTGCACGAAGCCGAAAAGTTGGTGAAATATAGCAGTTTCAGTTAACATTGGCACAGTATGCCGTGTTGATTGGAAGAATGGCAACGGGTGAAGGTAGGGCGCGTCACTCCGTGCGCGCCGTTGTGGCAGATCAGAGCGTGCTCGTTGGCAACGGGCGGCGGGCAGAGGACTGCCCGCCCTACCTGCGCCGATGTGTCAATCTCAATGTCAACTGCTATAAATGAGACGAACGTCGTCGTGGGTCGTTGTTGTAATGCCCCGTATTTCACCAAACCAATGGCGGTGGCAAATTCCGGCTGTTTCAAAGTGTCGGCCAATCCGCTGATGGCGATGGCATGGCTGGTTATGACGTTCATCTGAAAAATCTTCTCCGCCAATGTTGCCAATCCCGGCACGCGCGAACTGCCGCCGCAAAGGAACACGCCGGCGCGGAGATAATCGGTGAGGCCGGCTTGCTCCAAATCCTGCGCGATCAGCTTAAGAATCTCCTCCAACCGGAGGGACATGATGATTTGGAGATGTTCCATCTTGATGCATTTGTATTCGTGACCAAGTTCGGTGGTCAGGCTGATGGTTTGTCCTTTTGACGTCTCAATGACAAGTGCGGTGCCGTATTCGAGTTTCAGCCTTTCCGCACGGCTCAACGAAATTTTCAAGCCGAACGCGAGGTCGTTGGAAACGTGGTCGCCGCCAACCGCCAGCACGCCAGAGTGCCGGATGACACCGTCACAAAAGGCAATATAATCGGTCGTGCCACCGCCAATATCAATGACCAGAGCGCCGAGCTCCTTCTGTTCAGTCGTCAAGAGCGCGAGTGATGAGGCAAGACCGTTAAACACGATGCCGTTCACTTCGATCCCCAACGCACGGACAAGCCGGACGGCATTTTGCAGACGGTTGGTCTGGCCGTGGATGACGTGCATATCCACTTCCAGCCTCGCGCCCAGCATTCCGACGGGATCAGTCACGCCTGCCTGCCCATCCACATAAAAATGCTGACGCATCGTGTGAATGACGCTGTTTTCCGGAGGCAGATTGATGGCCTTGGCAATTTTGACCACGTCGTCCACGTCTTCCCGCAAAATCTCGCGGTCGGTGGAAACCACCGGTTGCACGCCACGACTGTTGAGGCCGCGAATGTGACCGCCCGTCACACCCAGGTAGACGCTGCGAATCTCCACGCCGGCTACCCATTATCTCGGAACTATAAAACTCTCGGACCAAGGTTTGCGCCCTGTTGCGCTGAACGAGACTGGCTCTCTGCGCTATTCCAGACAGCGCGCGCCCGGCTGGAGCGGGATACTTGAAGTAAAACTATGCCCAGATGAAATCAAGTGAACTGCAAATGCTCTGGAAGCTGGTGAAGGTTGGCGAGGACAGGCCGCTGACGGC
>Ga0224534_1000504_pt1 | contig 24709 bp, 24 predicted proteins | sample 714E12024metaG_FD_172012 | JGI IMG/M metagenome (GOLD analysis project Ga0224534, IMG submission 172012) | Peat soil microbial communities from Stordalen Mire, Sweden - 717 E1 20-24 | ecosystem: Environmental > Terrestrial > Soil > Wetlands > Peat | place: Sweden: Norrbotten County, Stordalen... | reverse complement strand
TGCGCACCGCGAGGCCGTTGGTCACCTGCTCCAGAATCAACGAACGGGCGGAGTCGGCAATTTCACTGTCAATTTCCACGCCGCGATTGACCGGGCCGGGATGCATGATGAGCGCGTCCGGTTTGGTTTTGGCCAGGCGGGCTTTGTTGAGTCCGAAAAGCTGCGTGTATTTGTTGATGCTGGGGAACATCGTCTTGCGCTGGCGTTCATGCTGGATGCGGAGCAGGTTGATGATGTCGGCGTCGCGAATGGCTTCGTCCATGTTGTGAACCACGCGGCAACCCATTTGTTCAAACGTCCGGGGCACGAGCGTGGACGGCCCGCAAAGCGTGACGTGCGCGCCCAGTTTCGTCAGCGCCCAGATGTCCGAACGCGCCACGCGGCTGTAAAGAATGTCGCCCAGAATCGTGACGTTCAGCCCGGCGATCTTCCCCTTGCGCTCGCGAATGGTGAAGGCGTCGAGCAACGCCTGGGTGGGATGTTCGTGCGCTCCGTCACCGGCATTGACGACACTGGCATTGAGCACGCGCGACAGGAAATGCGCCGCGCCCGACGCGCTGTGGCGTATGACGATGAAATCGGCGTTGAGCGCTTCGAGATTGCGCGCGGTGTCCTTGAGCGTCTCGCCCTTTTTTAACGACGAGGCCTCGGCGGTAAAATTGATGATGTCCGCCGACAATCGTTGCTCGGCCAGCTCAAAACTGATGCGCGTGCGCGTGGACGGCTCAATGAACAGGTTGACGACGGTTTTGCCGCGCAACGCCGGAACTTTTTTGATGGCGCGTTCGCCAACCGCCTTGAACGCCCGCGCCGTGTCGAGGACGGTGACAATTTCGTCCGCCGTGAGCGATTCGATGTCGAGCAGATGTTTGCGGTTCCAGGCCATGTCAGGAATTTCTAATTTGAGAATTTGGACATTCTTTTGTCATTGACGCTTCGTTATCAGTCATTTTTTCACCAGAACAACTTCGTCCCGTTTCGCTCCGGTTTCAGTCAGACACAGGGAAATTTTCTCTTCCCGGGCGGTGGGCGCATTTTTACCGACGAAATCCGCCTTGATCGGCAATTCGCGATGGCCACGGTCCACCAGCACGGCCAGCTGAATTTTTCTGGGCCGGCCAAAATCATTCAGCGCGTCCATCGCGGCGCGCGCCGTGCGGCCGCTGAACAGCACGTCGTCCACGAGCACAACGGTTTTACCGGTGACATCGAAGGGGATGACCGTGGGATAAACCTTGGGTGCAGCGCGCTGATCGAGATCGTCACGGTGCATCGAAACATCGAGCGTGCCCACGGGCACCGGCTGGTTCCAAATGCCGGCCAGAATCGCGCTGAGCCGCTGCGAGAGCGGCACCCCGCCTTTGGGAATGCCGATCAGCACGACTTCCGCACCGACTTCGTTGCGCTCGGCGATTTCGTGCGCGATGCGCGTCAGCGCGCGCTGGATCGCCATGGCATCGAGGATGACAGTGGATTCAGGCATGGAAGCAGGTTGAGAGTTGAGGGCGTAAAGCCGCGTAAAGCTGCGCCACGCGGCCACGCCCCTTTACGGGGTTGAGAATTGAAAGCATCCTCGAAAGGCAAAAAATCGGGAACGATGGTCGGAAAAATAAAATCGCGAACCCGCTCCGTTTGTGGGCGGAGCCGATTCGCGTTGCGCGTTTGGCGTTCATGGTTTCCTTCGCCGCCTCACCGGGCAGCGTTAAAGGAACATTTAATTTATTTTCAGTGACCGGCGACCTGGCGGGTTTTGCGCCAGCTTGAGCGGTGATTGATGATCCAATCCGTCAACGCCCGCTCGAAGCCGATGTCATGCCCGGCCTTCTCCGACTCAATCCACTTGTGCCGCAGAATCTCTTCGCGCTCGGCCTGAAACTCGCGGTAAAGCGAGGAGTTTTTTAACAAATCCTTCGCCGTTGATGCGTCTTTCATAGTGTCCGACATAGATGAAATACAAAATTCGTACCCTAAATTTAAATCCTCGCGGCAAAACTGGCAATAGAAATCTGAACTGATCAAACGCCGCAAATAAATGATTTTCTAATGCCAGTGTCGCTTCGCAACGAGGAGTTTGCCGCGCCGGAGGCGCGTCAGACAGCAGCTCACGGCGTCAGCCGGAGGGTGAAAATCAAGAAGTTAAAGAATTACGCCAACTTCTTCCGTAACGCTTCGGCAATTTGAATGAACGCCCGCCCCGCCGGTTTTCCCGGCGCGGATACCACCACCGGCACGCCGCGGTCGCCGCCTTCGCGGATTTCAGTGAAAATCGGCACTTCGCCCAGGAACGGAATGTCCTGCCGCGCGGCCTCGGCGTGGCCGCCGCCGTGACCGAAAATTTCCACGCGCTCGCCGTTTGGCGTGGTGAAATAACTCATGTTTTCGACCAGGCCGAGAATCGGCACGTTGACCTTCTTGAACATCGCGATGCCTTTGCGCACGACGCCGAGCGACGCTTCCTGCGGCGTGGTCACGATGACCCCGCCATCGAGCGGCACGGCCTGGCACAGCGAAAGTTGCGCGTCGCCCGTGCCCGGCGGCAGATCCACGAGCAGGAAATCCATCTCACCCCATTCCACCGCGAACAGGAATTGTTGAATTGTTTTCGAAATCATCGGCCCGCGCCAGATCACCGGCTGGTCGTTCTCGAGCAACAGCCCGATGCTCATCACCCTCACCCCGTGATTGGACGGCGGCACGAGCCGCTCGTCGTCGCTGACCGTCGGACGCTCGTGAACGCCCATCATCAGCGGAATGCTCGGCCCGTAAATGTCGCAATCCAGCAGACCGACTTGCGCGCCCAGTTGTTTCAGCGCACAGGCAAGATTCACCGAGCAGGTGGATTTGCCGACGCCGCCCTTGCCGCTGGCAACGGCGATGACGCGCTTCACGCCCGGCACGCGATTTTGGTTCGCCAACGCACCCGTTGGCGCCGCTTGTCCGGCGGCGGGTTGTTTGACTTCGACGTGGACGAGTTTCACCCCGGGCAGCGCCTTCAAAACCCGCTCGCTGTCTTCCTTGATTTGGCGTGCGGCGTCAGGATTCGACGTGGTCAATTGCATCACGACGCTGATCCCGCCTTGCGGGCCGGAAATTTCCTTGATAAGCCCGAAGGAAACGATGTCGCGCGAATAGCCGGGATACTTGACGGCCTTCAGCGCGTTCTTGATGTCGTCTTGCGTGAACATGACCAGATGTTAACACACCGACGGTTGCATGCCAGCGTTTGCAGTTCCGGCTTCAACTGGTCCAGCCCTGGGAGCGCCGGCGTCCCGCCGGCTCGTTGCCTGATGTTGGATCAATCCACCTGTCGGCGAGACGCCAGCGCTCCCGGAACCCGCGCTCCAGACTTGCGCGGCGGCGCATTGCATGGGAAATTGGAGGTCTAATTGTTGAAATTGGATAATCAAATCATGACGCAAAAGCCGCCCAAACTGGCCACCGGACCGTTCCTTGAAAAATTTGACCACTTTGAATCAGCGTCATTGCTGTCGTGGCTGCTGCCGCTGCGCAAGGCGGGCCTCGCGCACTTCAACAAACTGGGCTTCCCGACGTTGCAGGACGAAGACTGGCGTTTCACCAACCTTGCGCCTCTCACCAAGCTGCTGCTCCAGCCCGCCTTTGAACCGGCAAACGATACCGCCGCCAAAGCCGCCCTGGAAAAATACATATTCGCCCATCTGCCCGGTGCCCGGCTCGTTTTTGTGAATGGATATTACTCGCCGGCGCTCTCGTCTGTGCATGGATTACCCGACGGGATGCGGGTGTCGAACCTGACGGCGGCGCTGGTGGCGGATTCGGAATCCATCAAAAAGCAGTTCTGTCTTTACGCGCTGACGGACGACAATGCCTTTGCGGCGTTGAACCAGGCGTTCTTCACCGACGGCGGATTCGTTCGCATACCCGCCGGAGTTTCGGTGGCCGAACCCATCCAGTTTATTTTTATTTCCACCGCCAAACAAAGCGGCGAAACCATCCAGCCGCGCAACTTGATCGTCGCCGGGGCGGACAGCCGGGCAACGGTCATTGAAAGTTACATTTCGACGGACAACACGGCCTACTTCACCAACACCGTCACGGAAATCGTCGCCGGTGACAACGCCGCGCTGGAGTATGTGAAATTTCAGGACGAAGCCGACGCCGCGTTTCATCTGGCGACGATTGCTGCACAGCTTGGCCGCGCGAGCAACGTGAGCGTCCATTCCTTTGCGCTCGGCGCGAAGCTGTCGCGCACCAACATCCGCGCCAAACTCGCGGGCGAAGGGCTGGAATGCATTCTCAACGGCCTTTACCTGACACGCGGCGAGCAGCTCGCCGACCATCACATGATTGTCGAGCACGCGCAGCCGCATTGCGCCAGCCACGAATATTTCAACGGCATTCTCGACGACAAATCGAAGGGCGTCTTTCACGGGCGGATTCTGGTCCGGGAAATCGCGCAGAAGACCGACGCCAAGCAGACGAACAAAAACCTGCTGCTCTCCGACAACGCGACCGCGGACACCAAGCCGCAACTGGAAATTTATGCCGACGACGTGAAATGCACGCACGGCGCGACGATTGGGCAGTTGAACGATGAATCCATTTTTTACCTGCGCTCGCGCGGCATCGGTGCGGACAACGCGCGGCGGATGCTGATTCACGCCTTTGCCGGCGAAATCATTGCACGCGTAAAACACGACGCCGTGCGCGAGAAACTGGACAAGCTGGTGTGGGACCGGCTGGAAGCGAACCACCATCTGGTGCAAAAGAATTGATTTGAGGAATCGAAATCCATGTTCGAAGACTTAAACGATCTTTATCAGCAGGTCATTCTCGACCACTGCAAGAAACCGCGAAATTTCCACGAGATGCCGCAGGCGACCTGCTCGGCGCAAGGCCACAACCCGCTCTGCGGCGATCGGTTGCAGCTTTTTCTAGCGCTGGACGGCGACACCATCAAGGACATCAGCTTCGTCGGCTCCGGCTGCTGCATTTCCAAGGCGTCGGCGTCGCTGCTCACCGAATTTGCGAAGGGCAAAACGAAGGCGGACGTGGAAAAAATGTTCGGCCAGGTCCATGAAATGGTCACCACCGGCAACGTCCAGGGCGACGTCGGCAAGCTGGCGGTGTTCGCCGGCGTTTATAAATTTCCCGCGCGGGTGAAATGTGCGATTTTGTCCTGGCACGCGGTCATGGCGGCGCTCAAGGGCGACGCCAAACCGGTGAGCACGGAAAATGAACAGACCTGATTGATTTCAGCTGCCATTGCGGCGAAGATATTGGCAGTGATTGATTTAAGAGGTGTTTTATGAATTCCAATGAAGCAAAAATTTTGACCCGCGACGTGGAAGCCTCCGTGGTGCCCGTCGGGACAAAGGTCACGCTCAAACAGGGCGAGTCGGCGTATATCACGCAATCGCTCGGCGGCAGCCACACCGTGGTCGTCAACGGCAACATGTTCCGCATTGATGGCAAGGACGCCGACGCGCTTGGGTTTGCCGCGCCGCCCAAACCGGCGGCCGCCGCCGGCAGCGGCCCGATGACGCAAGACGGGCTTGAAAAGCAGGTCTGGGAAGCGCTCAAGACATGTTACGACCCGGAAATCCCCGTCAACATCGTGGACCTCGGCCTGATTTACGACTGTCATCTCACGTCCGTGGGCGAAAACAGTTTCAAGGCCGACGTGAAAATGACTTTGACCGCGCCCGGCTGCGGCATGGGGCCGGCGCTCGCGCAGGACGTGCAAAACAAGTTGATGAACATGGAGCCGATTGACGAGGCAAACGTGGAGCTGGTCTGGGACCCGCCGTGGAACCAGAGCATGATGACCGAGGCGGCCAAGCTGCAGCTCGGGCTGATGTAAATCAACCGCAAAGAACGCAGAGGACGCAGAGATTTCAAAAAAACTCTTTGTGGTCTTTGCGTTCTCTGCGGTTAAAAAATTCCGATGAATAAAACTGTTGACTGGACTACGCTGCGAAAGGATTTCCCCATCCTCAACCAGCAGGTCCACGGCAAGCCGCTGATTTATTTCGACAACGCGGCGACGTCGCAAAAACCGCGCGTGGTGATTGACGCATTGGTGCATTACTACGAACACGACAACGCCAACGTCCATCGCGGCATCCACGAGTTAAGCAATCGCGCCACGGCGGGTTACGAAGCGGCCCGGACGCGCGCCGCCAAATTCATCAACGCCCCCAGCACCGACGAAATCATTTTCACGCGTGGCACCACCGAAGGCATCAACCTGGTTGCCAGTTCCTGGGGTGCGAAAAATCTCAAAGCCAATGACATTATCCTGCTCACGGAAATGGAGCACCATAGCAACCTTGTGCCGTGGCAATTGCTCGCCCAACGAACCGGCGCGAAAGTCGCCTATGTGCCCGTCACCGGCGACGAAGGTCTGCTCGACTTGAGCAAACTGGATTCATTGCTGACCAAGCAGGTGAAGCTGTTCGCGATGGTCCACATTTCGAACTCGATGGGCACGGTCAATCCCGTCGCCGACCTTTGCGCCCGCGCCCGCAAGCTGGACGTCATCACGCTCGTGGATGCCGCGCAAAGCGCCGGGCATTGTCCCGTGGACGTGCAGGCCATCGGGTGCGATTTCCTAGCGTTTTCCGGCCATAAAATCTGCGGGCCGACCGGCATTGGCGTGCTGTGGGGCCGCCAGGAACTGCTCGACGCCATGCCGCCGTATCAGGGCGGCGGCGAAATGATTTTGTCCGTCGAATACCAGAAGACCGAGTTCAAGAAGGCGCCGCACCGGTTCGAAGCCGGCACGCCGGATATTTCCGGTCCGATTGGACTGCACGCGGCCATGGATTACCTCGACGCCATCGGGCGCGAAAACATCTGGAAACACGACCAGGAACTGGCGACCTACGCCTACGAAAGACTGGCCGCGCTGAAAAACATCCGGCTGTTCGGCCCGAAAACCGGACGCGCCGGCCTGGTGAGTTTCCTCCTCAAGGACGTTCACGCCCACGACGTGGTGACGTTGGCGGACCAGGCGGGCGTGGCGTTGCGCGGCGGACATCACTGCACCCAGCCGCTCATGCACCGGCTCGGCGTCGAATCCACCGCCCGCGCCAGCTTTTATTTTTACAACACCAAGTCCGAAGTGGACCGGTTTGTGGAAGTGGTGAAGGAGATCCAGAAATTTTTTGGACAATGAATTTGTGCCATATTTTATAGACAAACTCGAAAAGTTTCTACGCGCGGAACAAAAAGAATTTCCGATTGAACGAGCTTGTGTCATTGAAAACGCTGCACGCGAAATAAAACGATACGCAGCTTTTTTGAATCTGGTCAAAGAAAGATCGGCGGAGGTATCAATTGAATGCAACAAGGCGCTTCGTAGTTGTGTTGGGATGCCTGTTGGCAAAGAACGAGACGAACGATTGGCTCGTTTCGACCAATTTGGATTAAATTTGCAACTTGAAATTGAAAGCTCTTATCTTTTTTCAAAAATCTATTTGGATAAGACAGTTCATTTTCTCGAAATCTATTTTGGCCGTCTTCAGAATTGTTCGTTTGAGTCATTTTCAAAGCTTTCTGTTAAACAATTGCAAATTTTGGAGTCTGATCATCAATTTCAGATTCAACCCAAATTCCGTGAGATGATTGAAAAGCTGATGGAGGTAGTCATAGAGTTTCGTGACAAAAACATTATTCACCAAAAAAATCCTCGACTCCTTCGCGGTTTGAATTGGCAGGATTATAAAAAAGTATCAATGGCATCCGGCTTCATTTATCCCAAAGAAAAGGAACAACGATTTCAATCAGTGGATGTCGAAGAATTATGGGCATGTCTTGAAAATTATACAGATTTGTTTACCGAATTTGTTATACAAAACAGCGCGAAGGCAAAATCGAGGCAAAGTCCTAAATAGAAATGAACGTAAACTTTCAGTCACCGATGAGCGCCGTGCTGGAAAATTTTCCCGACACGAAACTGGCGTTGTTCCGGCGGTATCACATCGGCGGGTGCAGCAGTTGCGGGTTCAGAAAGCCGCTTGCTGGATTAAATCTTCAAGGTTAAAGTGCTCTCATGATTGAGACCATGGAAATTGCCAAAGCCAGGCGCGACCTGCCTCGCGTCGTTCGCGGACTGAAAAAAACCGGTTCGCTCGCCATTTCCAATCGCGGACGTACGGTGGCTTATCTCATTTCCCGTGACCGCGTGGAGGCGATGCTGGAAACGATGGAGATCATGGGCAATCCCTTGGCGATGAAAGCGATCCGTGATTACGAAGCTGGCAAGACGAAGTTCCACCCGGTCGAGGTGCTGGATGAGGACTAAAGTTGAGGTCGCTCCGCAGGTCAAAGAATTCGTTCATTCCCTTGCTCCCGCCCCACGCCGAAGTCTCACACGAGCCATCAAATCTTTGGCGCAGGGCGCAGGCGACCGAAAAGTGCTGGATGGGAAACTGACCAGCTATCATCGGTTGCGGGTGGCTGGCTATCGGGTTATTTACCGCGAACAGTTCATTGGCGGCACACGCGTCATTTTCTGCCTCTTTGCCGAACGGCGCAGCGTCGTGTATGAACTCTTTCAACAAATGCTGCTGGAAGAACTGGTCGAACAATTAACGCAACAACGCAAATGATTTTATTTGATTCACCCATGAACGCCATGCTGGAAGCGTTTCCCGGCGCGCAGTGGGCGTTGTTTCGCAAGTTTAATTTCGGAGGGCGGAGTTCCACGACGCCCTGACCTTTCGAAAGTTTGGGCCTCGCGGAGCTCGACCCTCCGACAGATTTGGGCGTCGCGGAGCTCCGCACTCCGAATGAAATCACGTTGCGGCGGACGGTTTATTCGCGTCCGGCCGCGGCGATGAATGGCTTCAATTCCTTCATCAGCTTCGCGAACATGTCGAACGACATCTGTTGCGCGCCGTCGCTCCAGGCTTCCGCCGGGTTGGGATGCACTTCAATCAACAACGCGTCCGCGCCCATGGCCACCGCGCCTTTGCACATCGCCGCCACCAGGTCCGCACGCCCGGCGCCCTGGCTTGGGTCAATCACGATCGGGCAGTGCGATTCGCGCTTGATGATGGGGATGGTCGAGAGGTCGAGCGTGTTGCGCGTGTAGGTTTCGAATGTGCGGATGCCGCGTTCGCAGAACAGGAGGTTCGGATTTTCGTTGGCGAGGACGTATTCGCCCGCGAGCAGCCATTCCTCGATTTTCATCGAAAGTCCGCGTTTGAGCAGGACGGGTTTGCCGGTCTTGGCAGCGGCGATGAGGAGCTGGAAGTTCTGTGAATTGCGCGCGCCGATCTGGATGATGTCCGTGTATTCGGCCACCATTTCGGCGTGGTTTTCGGAAAGCAGTTCCGTGATGACGGCCAGCCCGGTGGCTCGCCGCGCCTTGTCGAGCAGTTTCAGGCCCTTCTCGCCCAGTCCCTGGAATTCGTAGGGCGACGTGCGCGGCTTGAACGCCCCACCGCGCAGGAAGGTCGCTCCGGCGGACTTCACCGCCTCGGCGGTGGAAAGCAGTTGTTTCTCACTTTCGACCGAGCACGGGCCGGCCATGACGTGGAATTGTTTGCCGCCGATGACGTGTTCGCGGACGCGGATGGTGGAGTTGGCCGGGTGCGCCTCGCGGCTGATAAGCTTGTAACGCTTCTGGATGGGCATGACGCTTTCGACCGCGCGCGGGAATTGCGAGACCAGCGTTTCGAGATTGGCGTGGGTGAGTTCGTCGCCGATGGCGCCGATGACGGTGCGCGCCACGCCACGCATGACGTGGGGGATGTAGCCGAGTTTGCGGATTTCCTTGAGGACGGAGCGCTCCTCCTTCCTCGAAATCCGGGGTTTTAGCACGATGATCATGGGTTGTTTATGGGTTGGCCGAAGGTCGCAAAACAAAAACGCCGCAGGCGTCTTGGCGACCTGCGGCGATTGGTTTGGTTAAAATTCTATCGCAGCCGCAAGTGCGCGCTTACCGGCCAAAACCAATAAAAGAAATATTGGCTGCTGGCTGCGTTGTTCACTTGCTTGCTGTTCACGAGGCCAAGGTAACAGGGCCGGACCCGCTGTCAAGCATGGCGGTAGTGTCAGCGAGCGGGGGGCGTATTCGGGAGCCCTGCCCCCGGAGCGCAGCTGTGTCCCGCTGAGCGGGACCAGCCGCAGCAGCTTCACAAAACCAACCTGCTGGAATACGCCTGATGGCGCAGTGCTTTTCAACGTGCTGCGGCTGGTGCTTTACACACAGCCGCGCTCCAATTCTATCGCGTTTGGGGGCAGTACCCGGACGAAGTGACGTAAATCGTATATCGCAAATCGAAAATAATGAGCCTCCTTACGTCGGCTGCTACAAAGAATCAGACGTTGAATTTGAACAGCAGCACGTCGCCGTCCTTGACGACGTAATCGCGGCCTTCGATGCGGTAGTGGCCGGTTTCACGGGCGTGGCCAACCGAGCCGCACTTTACCAGATCATCCCAGTTCACCGTCTCCGCCTTGATGAACCCGCGCTCGAAGTCGGTGTGAATGGTGCCGGCGGCCTTCACGGCCGTGTCCCCGGCGTGAATTGTCCACGCGCGAACCTCTTTTTCGTTGAAGGTGAAAAACGTCCGCAAGCCGAGCACGTGATACGCGGCCCGAATGAGCTGGCCGGCGCCGGATTCGGCAACGCCAAGTTCCTTAAAAAATTCCTTCGCTTCGTCCGGCGACAAATCAACCAGGTCGCTTTCAATCTGCGCGCTGACGACGACGGTTTCGCACGCGAGATGCGTCTTGACGTGGTCGCGCACTTTTTGGACGAAGGGATTTTGGCCGGCGCCGGCGAGGTCGTTTTCCTTGACGTTGCAGACGAAGACCGTCGGCTTGTCGGTCAGGAGGAAGAAACTGCGCAGGATGGTTTTCTCATCCGGCGCCAGCGGGAGCGCGAGCGTGTTGGCCGGCTTGCCCGTGTCCAGGTGGGCGCCAATCTTTTCCAGCAGGTGCTCCTCCAGCAACGCGTGTTTGTCGCCGCGCTTCACGTCCTTGGAGATTTTTTCCCGCCGCTTTTTGACCGCTTCGATGTCCGCCAGCACCAGTTCGGTGGTGACGATTTCGATGTCACGCACCGGGTCCACGCTGCCCGTGACGTGCATGATGTCGGGGTCCTCAAAGCAGCGGACGACATGCAGGATGGCGTCCACTTCGCGGATGTGGCTTAAAAATTTATTGCCCAGGCCCTCGCCGTGGGACGAGCCTTTCACGAGGCCGGCGATGTCCACGAATTCAATCGTCGTGGGAATGATGGTCTGCGTTTTCGCAATCTTTGCGAGCGGTTCGAGCCGCGGCTCCGGCACGGTGACCACGCCGAGGTTCGGTTCGATGGTGCAGAAAGGGTAATTCTCCGCCGGCGCCTTGTGCGAACGGGTGACGGCGTTGAAGAGCGTGGACTTCCCGACGTTGGGCAGACCGACGATTCCAGCTTTTAACATGATATGATTGCGGAAAAATTTCCGTGCGGTGGTGTTTCAAATTCCATGTCTATGCCGCGCCAACTGCCACGCGATGTGCACGCCGTCGTATAATCCGATGCCAAGCAAGCAAATCCCGGAAAAGCGCTCCATGCGCAGCAGGGTTTGTTCGCTGAACTGCCTTCGCTTGCGCGCCACGCCGTAGCTGAGCGCGCAGAACCACAAATTCGCGCCCAGCGCCACGCCGGCAATGAACGCCGTTTTGGCGGCGATGGTGTCCTCCACCCACTCGTAGGAGGTGAAATAAGCCTCGTGCGACATAAAGTAGGCGGCCGCCACGATCCAAAACAATAACACGCCCACGTTGCCCAACACGCGCGTGAAGCCGATCATGAACGCCGAGTGCGGGTGCAATTTTTCGTCAATGCGCTGCTCAATCCGGCTGGCCGCCGCGCCGAGTTGCGTGGGCGCGATCACGGTTTTTGCCGAAAGAAATTTCACGCCCAGAAACAGCATGAATGCGAAGCTGAACACTTCCATGGACGTTTTCACAATCCGGCTGCCAAAGAAGGACGAAAATCCCGTGAATGCAATTGTGCAATAAATCACATCCATGACCGAAGCGCCGAGGCCGATGAGCCCCGCCCATTTGAAGCCACGCCGCGCACCTTCGTTGATGATGGTGAGATTCACCGGGCCGACGGGCACGGAAAGCAGGAAACCACTGACAAAACCGGTCAGGGCGGAAAGTAAAATGGGCGACAGTTCCGGCATGGTTTATTGCCCCACTTCCGGTTCGTCCTCGTCTTCCTCTTCAATTTCCCGGCGCCAGGCGCGCGAGATGCGCGGCCGCACAAATCCGTAAATCAAATACGCCGTGAAAAACAGCGGCAGAATGAACACCAGGATTTTTTCCCGCAAAACGACTACACAGCCGACAAACAAAATCGCCACCAGCGTCTTGGTGAATGTCCGCGTCGCGCGCAAGTTAAGTGATTTGAAACTCGGATACCGCACCTGGCTGACCATCATCCACGACAAAAAGAGCAACAGCACCGGCAGCAGAAACCGCCATTTGCCTTTGGGGAAATCCTTTTCCTCCACCCACATGATGAAGAGCGTCAGCGACGCCACCAAGGCCGCCGCCGAGGGAATGGGAAAGCCGACAAATTCCCGACCGCTGCCACCCGGGTGCGTGGACAGCACATTGAACCGCGCCAGGCGAAAGGCGCCGCAAATCAAATAAATCGAGGCGATGAACCAGCCGAGTTCCGGATGTTCGGGAAACACATCGCGCAGCACGATCCGGTGCACCAGAAACGCCGGTGCGACGCCGAACGAAATCAAATCCGCCAGCGAATCGAATTCGCGCCCGAACGGACTTTCCGCGCCACCCCAACGCGCCACGCGCCCGTCGAACAAATCGCAAACACACGCGAACAAAATGAATATGAGGGCGAGGTAAATCTGGCTGACATAATTATCGCCCAGCGGGTCGGCCTCGACGATTTTGGTCAGCGCCACAAAGCCGCAGAACAGGTTGCCCGCCGTCAGCAGATTCGGCAGAAAATAAATTTTCAACCGGCTTTCGTCCGAGTCGTCAGGCGGTGGTTTGGGGGAAATGGACTCGCTCATAATGCAAGTTCAATCAAACGCGGCAATCACGGTTTCGCCGCCGATCACCTTGTCGCCGGGATTCACTTTGATTTTGGCGCGGCGTGGCAGATAAACCTCCACGCGCGACCCGAATTGAATCAGGCTGATGCGTTCGCCGCGCTGGACGGTGTCGTTTTGGGCGATCCACGGCACGATGCGGCGCGCGATGAGGCCGGCGATGAGGCGCACGCCGACTTTTTCGCCGCGCGGCTCGGCGGCGTCAAGACCAATGAACACGTTCTCGTTGAACCGCGCGGAATCGGTCTTCATCGCGCTGAGATATTGACCGGGCGTGTGCTTGAAAAAAGCGACGCGGCCCGTCACCGGCGCGCATTGGACATGAACGTCAATCACTGAAAGAAAAATCGAAATGCGCTGGCATTCGCCACCCATGAATTCCGTCTCGGTCGTCGTGTCAATCACGTCCACTTTGCCGTGGCCGGGCGCAATGACGAGGTCCGGGCCGGTCGGCACCATCGGGTCGGGATCACGGAAGAAATAAAAGGTGAACGCGGTGAACAGCACCCACAGCGCGATGAGCACCCACGTCAAGTAATGCAGTACAAACGCCCCGATGAATTTGGCCAGCAATGCACCCACCAGCAGCACGATCACCGCCGCACCGGACAAACCGATGAGGCGCAGTGCGGCAAGCGCGGCTTTTCCCGAGTGTTTCACGCGACCAAGGTAAAAGCTTCATGCGCGACTTGCAATTCGGCATTTTGGAGGCAATGTAAGTTCGTTGCAAAATCCGGCGCGTTGCCGGAAAGACACAGAAACAAAGGAGAAAAATTATGGCCAAAAACAACAGTCCTGATTTAACGAAACGCCCGCCGCGCAGTCCGCGTGTGCGGCTCGGTGGTTATGTGATTTTACCCCGAATGCTCGACAAGGGCCGTGCGACTGTCGCCGGCAAGAAGGGTGAATATCATTATGCTTGTCCGCTGGACGAGCGTTTCCTTGAGTTTGCGGGCATTAATCCCAAAGCGCTGAAAAAGGAACTTGCCAAAGGCAAAGGCGACGGCGAAATCCTCAAATGGATTGAGAAAAACGCCAGGCACAAACATTCCGCGCCGGAAGTGGCTGCGTGGTCGGTCTGGCAGGAGCAGCGCGCGCCGGACAATCCGGAGTCACGCGGTTTCTTTAACGAGTTCCACGGGAAAATTGCACCCAAGCGCACCGACATTGTGACCTGGTTTGATTTGCTCGACTTGGACGATTACGTGAGTTTCGGCGGCAACGCCTGAAAAGTTTCAATCGCCAAGGCAGGAAGGCGCAAAGAGGTAAAAAACTTTGCGCCTGTTTTGTTTTTAAGAAGTTGAAACGGTCGCCGCCGTTCCATTCGGCGCAGTGGCTGCAGCCCTGAAAGCCTCGATGCGCTCGATGCGGTGCCGGCGTTTCGCACCGTGCAGCTCAAATTCCACTTCGTCGCCGACTTTGTTGTTGAGCAATGACTGCGCCACGGGCGTGAGATAGCTGATGACGCCCTTGTCCGGGTCGGAGTCCCAGGCGCCAAGAATGGTGAAGGTTTCCGGCTGGTTCGCGCCCAGATCCATGGCCCGCACAATCGTGCCGATGCTGACGATGTCAGTGCGCGCGTTGGAAAAATCCGTGCCGCGGGCGCGGGTGAGCTGCGTTTCGAGCTCGTCCTTGCGGCGCATGAGCATTTTCTGCATTTCCTTCGCGGCCTTGTATTCGTGATTTTCGCTGAGGTCGCCGTAACTGCGGGCGATGGCAATTTCCCGGGAGTTGGCCGGAATTTTCTTCTGCACCAATTCCTGATACTCGGCCTTGCGGCGTTCGAGACTTTCCCACGAAACCAGCATCGAGCTGTCCTGTTTGGACTGTTCGCCGGTGATGAGCGATTGGACGGCGGGATGACTTTTGACGAGCCGCGCCAGGAGCGAACGCTTGTCCATGTCGTCGAACACCGGCGACAGTTGCAACGCGCGGGTGAGGTCTTTGACGACTTCGATGTCGGCGGACGCGGTCAGCTCGGCGATCAATTCATGGTCGTCCAAAATGAATTCGCGCAGCCGGTTCGAGCGTTTTTCGTTGAATTGATCCCGTTCCATCGCGGTGAGCATCGCGCGAAAAACTTCCGGCCCGAGAATGTCGGCAAAGGCATCGCTGCGTTCGCGTCCGAGCCAGAGCAACAGTTCGCTGCCCGCCGTGTGCTGATTGACCAGCCGTGTCAGCGTTTCCTTGAGCAAATCCATTTTGTCTTCCTGAATCAGCAAATTGGCAAACTCGCGGCACAATTTCGCGGAAACAAAATTCAACGAATTACGCAGCACTTCATGCCAGCGCTCGGGATTCGCAGCCTTGAACGACCCCAGCGCGTGGTGGTGTTTCGCGGCGGGAATTTGTTCCAGCACCGGACCGAATTTAATGTCCTGCGCCCAGAGTTGCGCGGCGGTGATTTCGTCGGGCGCCGGCGGCAACCCGGCGATTTCGCGCAATTCGTCCCGTGCAAAAACGGCTTCCAGCGCGACCGACGGCTGCGTGCGTTGATACGACGCAATGTCCGTGTTCAACCCGGCGATGATTTCACTGGCGGCGGCCTGCTTGTCAGCCAGGTCCGAGGCGCTTTTCGATAATTCGCCGACGACCGCCACGCGCGCCTTCAAACCTTTCGCCGCGCGAAAATTCGTCATTAACCGGTCCTGCAACGAAATTTCTTTGGCTTGATAGACGACCGGCTCGGTTTTTTTCAGCGGCACGATGAAGTGTCCGTCCTTTTTCATTTCGCGCCGCGCGGTTTCCCACCATTTCTTCCAATCGTCGCGAATGACATCCGGCACGAGCGCCTGCTGAATCTGGTCCGCCGTCGCCTTGCCGCCGTAGCTGTTCAGCACGAGCTTGATCAAATCGAGATGATGCGCGGCCATCTGGCGCAGGCTTTCCAGATCGTTGGCCTTGCGCGCGAGAATGTGATCCTTGGGAATCGGTTTGAGGCTTTCGACGGCAAAGCCCAAATCCATCGTGTGTCCCGGCTTGCCGGCGAAATCAATGGTGAACCGCGCAAAAACCGTGTCCACCGTTTTGATGCGCCCGAAGCCCCAACTGCGATGCATGCAGCAGCCGCTTTCCGCCAGCAACGTCAGCGGCTCCACGTGCCGCCCTTCGATTTTTCCCGCCGCCGCCAATTTCTCGAATTCTTCTCTCATCATAAAAGCCTTTTAATCTCGCGTCCCAAAAGTCGTATGGCATCATTAAAATTGGTGAGCGGACAAAAACCAAGAGAAATCGCGGTGCGCGTTTTGCAACAACGACGCGCCGGGGGCAAATTCATTGAAGATTTGCTCGAAACCGCGCTGCAGGGCGCGCAACTTTCGTCCGCTGACCGCGCGCTTTGCCAGGAAATCGTGTACGGCATCGTGCGCTGGCAGGCGACACTCGACTGGCTCATCGCTCGAAAAACCGATGGGCGCGAACAAAAGCCCGCCTTGCAAAACTTGTTGCGGCTCGGCCTCTACCAAATTTTCCGGCTCGACCGGATTCCCGACCACGCTGCCGTCAACGAAACCGTCGAACTCGCCAAACAAAACGGTTTCGGCGCGCAGGCCGGTTTTGTAAACGCTGTTTTACGCGGCTATTTGCGCGAAGCCGACGCGACCAAAAAATTGCTCGACGAACTCAAAACCACGCAGCCCGCGCTCGGCTGGTCGCATCCCGAGTGGCTCGTCATCCGCTGGCAAAAACGCTGGGGCGCGGAGCGGACGGCGCAATTGCTCGAATGGAACAACACGCCGCCGAAAACCTTTGCGCGCGTCAACACCTTGAAAACCGATGCGGGTAAACTGCTGGCAAAATGGCGCGACGAAAATGTCGAATACGATTTCGTCCGTGGCGGCGGTCGGCAGACCGCCGCATTTCTTGCAGAAATGGAATCATCCGTCCCGCATTGCGGGATGCCGAAAGCCGCCACGCTCGAAAACCTGGTCTTTGAATTGAAATCATACCCGCCGTTAAATTCACTGGCGAGTTTTCGCGACGGCTGGTTTTACATTCAAGACCCCGGCACGCTGCTCGCCGTTTGCAAACTCGGACCGCAGCCCGGCGAAACGATTTTGGATTTCTGCGCCGCGCCCGGCGGCAAAACGACGTTCATCGCGCAGTTGATGAACAACCAGGGCCGCATTGTCGCGCAGGATGTTTCGGATGAACGGCTGAAATGGATTCAAGAAAACTGTGCGCGGCTCGGTGTAACCTGCGTCGAGCCGGTCCTGCTCTCAACTTTCAACTCCTTGCCGGGTCAAAGCGGAGCGACGACCGGTCAACCCTCAACTTGCTTCGACCGTATCCTGGTGGACGCTCCGTGCTCGAACACCGGCGTGATGCGCCGCCGCGTGGATTTGCGCTGGCGGATTCAGCCGGAAGAAATCGAACGCCTCCGCTCTGCGCAACTGGATTTGCTCAAGCAAGCCGCGACACAGGTGAAACCTGGCGGTGTTTTGGTTTACAGCACGTGCAGCCTGGAGCCGGAGGAAAACGGCGAGGTCGTGAAACAATTTTTAAGCGAACGCGCTGATTTCAAATTGGAAAGCGAACGCGAGTTGCTGCCATTCATGGACAATGTGGACGGGGCATTTGTAGCCGCGCTTGTCAAAGCGCGGTAATCCGCGTTTTCATTCCGCAAGGCGGGACGGCTACATCCCCATGATCTGGTAGCCGCAATCCACGTAAAGCACCTGGCCGGTGATGGCCGCGGCGCCGTCGCTGGCCAGGAACACTCCGGTCGCGCCGAGTTCGTCGGGCAGCACATTGCGCTTGAGCGGCGCGTGGACTTCGTAATGTTTGATCATTTCATTGAAACCGCTTATGCCGCGCGCAGCCAGCGTGTTGACCGGGCCGGCGCTGATGCAATTCACACGGATTTTTTTCGGGCCGAGATCGTAGGCGAGATAGCGCGTGCTGGCTTCGAGCGCGGCCTTGGCCACGCCCATGACGTTGTAATGAGGCACGACTTTTTCCGCGCCGTAATAACTCATGCCAATGATGCTGCCACCGTCAGGCATGAGCGGCGCAGCGGCACGCGACAGCGCGACGAGTGAATAGGCGCTCACGTCGTGGGCGATGCGGAACGCCTCGCGGCTGGTGTTCACGAATTCCCCTTCGAGCGCGGCCTTGGGCGCGAACGCCACCGAGTGCAGGAGCAAATGCAGCTTGCCGAATTTTTCGCCGACAGTTTTGAAGACGCCGGCGATTTCGTCGTCTTTCGTCACATCGCACGGCAGGATGAGCGTGTCCGCGCCGAACTCGCCGGCGAGTTCCACGACGCTTTCCTTGACGCGATCACCCTGATACGTGAACACGAGTTTCGCGCCTTCGCGCGCCCACGCCTGCGCAATGGCCCAGGCAATGGAGCGTTGGTTGGCGACACCGAAGACGATTCCGAGTTTTCCCTCAAGCAATGGCATAAATTAACCGTTAAAATGTTAAATTGGAAAAATCCGCGTTAACAAAGGAATAAGGTAAATTGACCGGCGCGTCCAGCCTCGACTCATATCAGCGCGGCGTTTAAGTTGAACGCACATGGATGCAAATTGGATTATTGAGGGCTTGATCAGTTATCTGGGACTGATCGTGCTGCTGACGTTTCATGAGTTCGGCCATGCGTGGACGGCGTCGAAGTGCGGGGACGACACGGCGCGGTTGCAGGGTCGCTGCTCGCTCAATCCCATTGTCCACATTGACCCGATTGGCACGGTCCTGTTGCCGTTGATGATGATTTTTCTCCCGTTTGGCGTCAGCCGGTTCATGATTGGCTGGGCGAAACCGGTGCCGGTGAATCCCTATAATTTGAGGAATCCCCGCGGTGACGACATTTTGGTTTCCATGGCCGGTCCGGCGATGAACCTGTTGCTGGCCGTCGGGCTGGTGGCCTTGGCACGTGCCGGGTTGTTGTTCCATCTGGGAGGTGCCGCGGAGTTATTTCTGCAAATGGCTGCACTCAGCCTGCTGCTCTGCTTTTTCAATTTGATTCCGATTCCGCCGCTGGACGGCTCACACGTTCTGCGGAATTTGACCGGCATGAGTTACGAAACCTATTACCAGTTCGCGCGCTTTGGGTTCATCGCCGTGATTCTCGTGCTGCAAGTTCCCCAAGTGCGCGACACGTTGAACACCGTCACGTTCGGCACTTTGACCGGCCTGGCTTTCTGTTTTGGCTTCCCGATGCGATGACCCGCAAAAAATTTCTGCATGAAATTCGATTCAGCCAAGGAGACGGAAACGCCGGAAAAACCAGGCGCTGATTTTGAATTGCCCATCGAGGGCTTCACCGGCACGCCGGAGGAAATCGAGCGCCAGTGGTTTGAGAAGGTTTACAAAGGCCGCGGCGATTCGATGCCGCAACTGACCTGGAGGGCGATTCTGATGGGTTCAGTACTGGGCGGCGTCCTTTCGCTCACCAATCTTTACATCGGTTTAAAAGCGGGTTGGGCCATGTGCGTGGCCATCACGGCGTGTATCCTGTCTTACGCCATCTGGACGGCCTTCGTCAAAATCGGCCTCGCCAAAATACCGATGACCATTCTCGAAAACAACTGCATGCAATCCACCGCCAGTTCAGCGGGCTACTCGACCGGTGGCACGCTGGTCTCGGCATTCGCGGCGTTCATCATGTTGAACGGCCACGCGCTCTCGGTTCCACTCACGCTCGCGTGGGTTTTCTTTCTCGCCATCCTTGGCGTAACCATGGCCGTGCCGATGAAAAAACAGATGATCAACATCGAGCAACTGCGTTTCCCCAGCGGTGTGGCGGCGGCGGAAACCTTGCGCGCGCTTCACTCGCACGGCGCAAAAGGCATGCGCGCGGCCAAAGCGCTGGGCATTGCCGGAATTCTCGCGGCGATTGATAATTTCTGGCACGACGGCTTTGCGGCCATCGCGCGGCTCGCGCCGTTTTCCAGCGACACGTTGGTCACCAAATTTAATGCCGTCGTCTTTGGTCCGGCCTGGATGGGCCGGACCGTGATGTTCAGTTGGGAGCCGATTTTCATCGCTTCCGGGGCGATCATGGGGATGCGCGTGTGCCTCAGCATCCTCGCCGGCAGCATCGTGTGCTGGATGGGTTTTGTGCCCGCGTTGCAGCACGCCGGCCTCATCACCCACGACGGTTTCCGCGACTGCGTGCAATGGGCGCTCTGGCCGGGCGTGTCGTGCATGGTGTTCGCCAGCCTGCTGAATTTTATTTTGCAATGGCGGATTTCCCTCCGGGCATTTCTTGATCTCAGCAAGATATTTTCGCGGAAATCAAAATTCCCAGATGAAATGGAATCCATCGAAACGCCGATGTCGTGGTTTGCCGCCGGACAAATTGTTTCGTTCATCGCGCTGGCCTTGCTGGCACACGCCTCATTCGGAATGCCGTATTGGCAAAGTCTCGTTGCTGTGATTCTGTCGTTCGCGCTCGCGCTGGCGGCCTGCCGCATCACCGGCGAGACCGACACCACGCCCGTCGGCCCGCTGGGCAAGGTCACCCAGCTCGCGTTCGGCGCGCTCAATCCCGGCAATATGAACGTGAACCTGATGAGCGCGAACATCACCGCCGGCGCGGCCGGTTCGTCCGCCGATCTGCTGACCGATTTGAAAAGCGGCTACCTGCTCGGCGCGCATCCGCGCAAACAGTTCATCGCGCAATTCGCCGGAATCTTCATCGGCACCGTTGTCAGCGTCCTGGCATTTACGCTCATCGTTGACAAACCTGAAGTCATCGGCTCGGATCAATTTCCCGCGCCCTCGGCGCAGACCTGGGCCGCCGTCGCCCAGGCCTTGAGCAAGGGTTTTGAGGCGCTCGCTCCGGCGAAAATCTGGAGCATCGTCATCGGCGGTGCGGTGGGAATTGTGTTCGCCATCCTGCCGGTGATTTTTCCCAAACAGGAAAAATATCTGCCGTCCGCGTCCGGTTTCGGCCTGGCGTGGATTTTCCAATGGTATTACGGCGTGCTGTTTTTCATGGGCGCGGTCATCGCGTATTGGTTCCAGAAAAAATCACCGGCCAAGGCGGAGGAATTTACGTTTCCCGTGGCATCCGGTGTGATGGCCGGCGGCGCATTGATGGGCGTGGCGATCATTTTCTGGCAGAACGGCGGCGAGATGCTCCGAAAGTTTTTCGGCCACTGAAGCTATTTCCCGCGCGCCGCCGCCTCGTCGCGATAGCGGTAAAACGCGGCAACCACGCTGAACAAAATCGCCACCACAAACGTCATTCCGGCGTAAAGCAGAAAGCGGTTCGTGCTGACCGACGCGGCGCGGTTACTGGCATTGGCAAATAGTTTGGTCACCGCCACGACGAGCAGGTCGCCAAAGGCGATGGTCAGCAGCCAGAAACTCATGACGATGCTCTTCATTTCCGGCGCGGCTTCGCGGAAGGCGAATTCCAGCCCGGTCGTCGAAACCAAAACCTCGGCGGCGGTCAAAATGACATACGGCACGGTCTGCCACAGCACGCTCAATTGCGCGCCGGCTTCGATCTGCCTTTGCAGCGCGGCCACAACGAGATACGAAGCCGCCGCCAGAAACATCCCGTACGACATCCGCCGCAGCGGCGACGCGAACCGGCCGATGCGCGGATAAATCCCCAGCGTGAACAGCGGCACAAGAATCATCACAATCAGCGGATTCATGGATTGCATCTGCTCCGCGCCGATGTCCAGGCCGAGGATTTTTGTCGGAACCATTTTCTCACCCTGCAACACCCACGTCGAGTTCGTCTGGTCGAACAGCGAGAAGAAAATCGGGATCAACGCGAAGACAAACAGGATGGGCAGGACGGATTTCGCCGCGTCAATTTCCTTTTCGCTGAACCGGCCGCGAGCGGCGTCCCAAAAATTTCCCGGTCGTCCGGTAGGGCCGACCTGCCGGTCGGCTTCGGCGCGCGGCAGCGCGCCGCCACCAGTTTTTTCCCGGTTCGCGAGTGCATACCAAAGAATTTTGAAAAATCCGGCGCTTTTCGTTTCGCGGCTCGGCGGCACGCAGACGTAATGTTTCGTTCCCAGCCAGAAAATGAACGTCGCAATGGCCATGAAAATTCCCGGCACACCGAACGCGAGGCTGTAGCCGTGGCGATCTTTGATCCAGGGGATGACGAGGAACGAAAAGAATGAGCCGAGGTTGATGGCCCAATAAAACGCGCCGTAGGCCTTTTGCAGCAGATGCGACTGTTCCGGCTTGAACTGGTCGCCCACGAACGCCGACACGCAGGGCTTGATGCCGCCGGAGCCAAATGCGATCAGCGCCATGCCGGTGTAAAGCAGCAGCAGTTTGCCGTGGACAGTGCCGGCCAGGTCGCTGCACGCCAGCACGCCGTGACCTGCGCAGTAAAACAGCGACACCCAAAGGATGGTGTGGTAACGGCCGATAATCTTGTCCGAAAGCCACGCACCAAACAATGGCATGAAATAGTTCGCGAAGACGAACAGGTGAATGATTTCCGTGGATGTATCGGCATCCTGGCCCAGTCCGCCCTTGAGCACCACGCCGGTGATGTACCCGGCAAGAATGCTTCTCATGCCGTAGTAGCTGAAGCGTTCGCACGCCTCGTTCCCGACAATGAATTTGATCTGGCGCGGCCAGCGTTCGATGGCGGATTTTGCCGGTGAACTCATTGGGAGCCGGCTTCGCTTTTCTCCACACCAATTTTCTTCAGGAACGGATCAATTGAGCGCGGCCGGCCGAGGAATTGTTCAATGGAGACGTTGATGTCGCGCGAGTCGCCAACCTGATAAATCTCGCGGCGCATCCGCATCCCCGTGGTCTTGTCGAAGAAACCATCCGGCGATTTTTCAAACACCGTCGCCATGTCCGCCGCGATGGCGTCCGCCCACGCGTAGCCGTAATAGCCCGCGCCGTAGCCGATGATGTGGCCGAAGTAAGCCACGAACGCCGTGTCCGGCGGGACAGGCAAGGATACCTCGCTAAGAATTTTATTCGAGAGCGGCAAAACCTCGTCCGCGTTCGTCGCGTGAATTTGCGTGTGCAGCGTCAAATCCATCAGGCCGAACGAAATTTGCCGGCGATAGCGCGTGCCTTCAGTCGCCAGCCGGGCCGCTTTGAGTTGATTCAGAATTGCCTGCGGAATTTTTTTGTTCGGGTCGCGGTAGTCCGCCGCAAAGCTGTCCAAAACCTTCTTGTCCCACGGCCAGTTCTCCAGCATCTGCGACGGCGCTTCGACAAAATCCTGCGGGACGCTCGTGCCGGAGAAGCGCGAGTATTTCGCGCGCGTCAGAATCGTGTGCATCGCGTGGCCGAACTCGTGGAAGATCGTCTCCACTTCGTCGTGCGACATGAGCGACGGCTTGTCGGGCTGCGGCGGCGGAAAGTTGCAAATGAGCGCGCAGACAGGGCGCTGATATTTCCCGTCAGGCAGGAGCTTGCCCTCGATGATGCCGAACTGCGCGAAGTGGTGGTATTTGCCTTCGCGCGGAAACATGTCGAGGTAGAACAGGCCGAGCGGCTCGCCGGTTTTGGCATCGGACACGGTATAAAGCTGCAAATCGCCGATCCACTTGTACGGCGGCTCAACCCGCTCGAATTTCAAACCGAAAATGCGTTGATAAATCGCAAACATCCCGTCGAGCACATGTTGATACGGGAAATAAACGCGCAACTGCTCGGCGTCCACGTTGTACTTCGTCTTCTTCAATTCGTTGGCGAAATAGCGCCAGTCCCAGACGTAAATTTGCGCGTTCGTGTCGCCCGTTTCCTTGATTTTCAACTGGCGGAACTCCTCCAGTTCCGTGTCAAATTTTGGCTGCAGCCCCTTTTCGAGATTCTGCAGAAAATCAATCGCCGTCGCGGCGTTTTTCACCATGCGCGTTTCCGTCGCATAATCCGCATAGCTCGCGTAGCCGAGTTGGCGGGCAATCTCGTCGCGCAGAACCAGGATCTTTTGCAGCAGCGGAATATTTTCTTCGCGCGCCAGATTGCACTGCGCGATCATCATGCGCTTGCGCGTGTCCTCGCGTTTCGCGTTGTCCTCGACCATCAGGTAGTGAAACGTGATGTTCGCCTTCAACGTGTATTCGTCCGGGCCGGTCTTGATGCCTTCCTGCGCAAGAAAAGCCTCCGGCACGCCGTCGAGTTCGGCCTTCGTGAATTTCAGCGACTGCTGCGCCTTGGTGACGTTGTTTTCATAATCCGTCTCCAACGCGGTCAGCTGCTTGCGCAACTTTTCAACCTCGTCGCGTTCGGCCTTTGGCAATTCCAAGCCGGCGCGGCGATAATCGCGCAATGTCTCGTCGAAAAGTTTTTTGTCCTCGCCGTTCAACTGCGGCTTGGTGTCCGCGAAAGCCTTCACCGCCGCGTAAACATCCTCGCGGTAATCCAGTCCGACCGACCACTCGTCGAGCTTTTTGATTCCATCTGTCGCCGCGTCACGCACGGCGGCATTCGTGCTGGTCTGCTGGATCAGACCCAGCCGGTTCGCCGCCGACTGAATGGTGTAACCAACGTCGTCCAGCGCGTGAATCGTGTTGGGAAAATTCACTTCCCCCGGGCCCAATTTGCCGATGCGATCCAGCCCGGTGTTTCCGCCGGCTATTGTTTTCTCAACGGTCGCCCGGATCGCCTCCGGCGTCGTTTCAAACGTCGGCACGGTGACAACTTCGTTGAACTTTTCCGCTTTTTTCTGGAACTCGGGCAACGAA
>Ga0224534_1000502_pt1 | contig 24792 bp, 21 predicted proteins | sample 714E12024metaG_FD_172012 | JGI IMG/M metagenome (GOLD analysis project Ga0224534, IMG submission 172012) | Peat soil microbial communities from Stordalen Mire, Sweden - 717 E1 20-24 | ecosystem: Environmental > Terrestrial > Soil > Wetlands > Peat | place: Sweden: Norrbotten County, Stordalen... | reverse complement strand
TTCTGAATAAATGCTCCAACTATGCGCTCGCCACCGGTCTCGTGCATGCGACGTTTGTGGTCGCGTGCAATTGCTGCAGAGACAATTTTTACCAGCGGGCCGTTGCCAGACAGGAAGACTCCGGCTGGGCGACCTTCTTGGCGTAGTGCTGGATTGTGAACGACGTTCAACCCCGCGAGTGTTTTGCCAGCGCCAGGAACGCCGGTTACGAAGCAGATGACTTTCTCAGACCGCCGCTGCGCTTGTTGGATAATTTCTACGAGGCGGTCAGACGTCACTGTGAGATTTGTTGCGCCCGCATGTGAGTGGGCAATCTCACGAACATTGTGGCCGGCAAACAAAACCTCGGCGGCTTCGATGATGGTAGGCACGGGATGGTATGGAGAGTTATCCCAAGCTGCCGGTTCAATTGGCATAGAGTCCGCGCGATGCTCTGCATCGAAAGCTCTGAGAAGAATTGGAGCGAGATCGGAAGCGTTGGCCTGCCTCACGTCGCGCACAGAATCCGTGGAAATCTGGTCACTGGAATGTTTCGCCGGTGCAGCTTTCGGCACGACAACAACTGGGACGATGCGCCGGTCACGGCTCGCTTCGTGAAAGTCACGAAGGTCGAGCGCGTAGTCTTCAACTTGCCGCTGCGGTTGCAAGCTGTGCGCCTTGTCTTCAGTTTTGAATTCGAGGCAGAAGATGACATCCGCAGCCAGCAGCACGGCATCAAGCCGCTTATGCCGCCGGGGAATCGGATACTCCAATAGCAGTGACCACTTCGCCGCAGCGGGAGCGAGATGGATGAGGTCGCCACAAGTTGACTTGAGAACTTCAATCTCTTTTTCCCACGCCTTGGTTTGTCGTCTCTGCAATTCGTTGTGCTGGTAGGAATGTAGAAGCGAGCCGAGAATTTCGCCGGGAGAATGAACGAGAAAGTCGGCGAGTGTAGCTCGGTAAAAGGCAGCCATTTCTTCTACTCCTTCACGCCAAGCAACCAAGTCACATTGACATCCAACGCTTTGGCGAGAGCGACAAGCTCAAAGTCGAGAACGCCGCGAATCCCAGTTTCAATCTTTGCGATACCAGCCCGGTCAATCGAAACGCCCAGCTTCGACAGCTTTTTGGAAAGTTCCGCCTGCGTAAGTGGCGGCTGCGCGTTGCCTCGCGCTTCCTTCACGCGTTCGCCAACAAGATTCTGGCCGACTTGTCCCATGCGCGGCCAGGCTACCAGGTTCAGCTCAAAAGTGTTGTTCTAGTATAGAACGGTCCAAATGCTTCGCGTTAATGCGTATCCATCCGTGGTTGAATTGAAATGACTGACGTTTTCACCAAAGAGGCAATGTGAAATGACATTTCGGATACCCCGAACAGCCCCAGAATTTGCTGCCGGGATTGGGGCCTTTGCCGGCAACCCGCACTACCATTTCACGTTCGCATTTCGGACAGAACTTTCGCGTGTCATGCAACAGTTCAAGCACTTCCGGGTCAAATTGGGCATCTGTGGATTCAATCATTTGGGTCAGTCCAACCTCGTTCACGATCTCGATGTCATGTTTTTCGGCCAACTGCCTTGCCTCGCCTGTGTAACCGCGCAGGGTGATGAACTTACCCTTCTGGATGCCTGCGTCCGTCAACGCTCCGAGGAATTCCCGGATTGGTTTCACCCCAACATCCCGCGCCTTCCACTGTTTGCATTGAACCGCAGCGCACTGCCCATCCTTCTGAATGATCAAATCAATGCCGCCGTCCGGGTTTGCGCCACCCCGCTTCGTCACATTGTAACCGAGCTTCAAATACATGTGCCCGATCACCTTCTCAAACTGGAACCAGTCTATGGAACGAAGTTGTTCGATGAGTCCGCTTGTGGATGGTGGTTTGGAAGGTCGTTCAGGTTCTGATTCGTAATCATCGCATTTCTGATTTGGAACACGAGAGGCAGGTGCAAACACGTTACTTATCATTCCCCGCATGTTGCGTTCCGGCGTTGCCAGCCGGAAGATGCCGACGAAAACCAGTCCGACAACGACAATTCCTAGAAATGCCAGGGCGATAATCCCGATTGAGAAGAGCATCTGGCGAACGCCCGGAATGAACATGGAAGCCAATACAACAAGACCGACCAATTGAGCTATTGGCCCCACCAAATCGCCATCTCGCCGTCTGCGCCTAGCCATGTTAGCCCAGAATGCCGCAATTCTGATGCCTAAGTTAGGGCTTGGAATCCGTATTTATTTACGAAATCCGTGTTCATCCGCGTCCACCGGCTCGCGACACCGACCTTGTCGCGTGCTCGCGGAAACGGAGTTCATCGGAATTCGCGGTTGAAAACAGTTTTAGCTGGTGGAACGGGGAAATTTGTGAATATTGGTCTGACCATCATCAACGCCGATGTCGCTGTTTGTGGATCAGCCTATGAAAACGCAGACCGGAAAATCGTCAGGTTTCACGCTCGTCGAAATTCTCACCGTCATCGCCATCATCGGAATTCTGGCAGCCATGCTGCTGGTGGTGTTGGCCCAGGCCAAGAACAAGGCTTTGAAGGTCAAGGCGAAGAAAGAGGTAACCGACATCGTCACCGCCATTCAGGCCTATGATTCAGCTTACGGCCAGTTTCCCATTTCAACCGATGTCCGGAACCTGGCCGGCACCCAGGATTTCACCTATGGCGACGCGCTCCTGACGGCGGCCCTGGGTCCCGGCAGTTACGGGGCGAACAATTCCGAAGTGATGGCGATCCTGATGGACCTCACCAGTTATCCGACCGGCGGCCCCACGGCCAATGTGAATCATTCCAAGAATACGCAGCAGCGGGGATTCCTCACCGCCACCATGGTCAGTGACGCCACTTTGCCGGGAGTCGGACCGGATTTGGTTTATCGCGATCCGTGGGGAACGCCGTACGTCATCACCCTGGATTTAAGTTACGACGACCGGTGCCGGGATGAATTCTATCGTCGGACGACCGTGTCCGGCATGGGTGGAGCGAACCCGAATCCCGGTCTCAATGGCCTGGCCAATCCGGACGGCACTCCCGACAATTTCCAGTTTCACGGCAAGGTGATGGTCTGGTCCGCCGGTCCGGACAAGGCCATTGCGCCCGGCCTCCCGGCCAATCAAGGGGCCAACAAGGACAATGTCCTGAGCTGGGCGGACTGATTTGGAAGTAAGAAGTGGGAAGTCGGAAGTGAGAAGAAAACCGGGACGCGGAACTGGCGATGGTTCGCCTGCTCCGCGCGAATCGAATTACCGGCTGGCGCCGACAAATCGAGATTCATGGTAGGGCTCGCAGTCCCCTGCGAGCCGCCGGTAAAACATCAAGAAGCGGCGCGCACGGAGTGACGCGCCCTACCTTTCGCGTGAAGCCTGACTTTGTTTTCCTCAAATCGCGCACGGCAATCTTCGTGGACGGCTGTTTCTGGCATGGCTGTCCCAAGCACGCGACGTGGCCGGCGCACCGCGCGGCTTGGTGGCGACGTAAAATCGAGGGCAACAAAACGCGCGACCGGGTGGTGAACCGGACTTTGCGCAGGGCGGGCCGCGTAAAGTGGCGAGGGCACCACGCGGTGGGCTGGCGGGTGCTGCGGATTTGGGAATGCGATTTGGCGAAATTTCCAGAGACTTGCGTTCGCCGGATTCAACGGGTGTTGGGCTGATTTCAGGTGCCCGGCTTTTGACCCTCGACCTTATTTCCGTTTGCGGGAAGGCTTGTTCGCCGGCTTGGCTTCTTCATGCAATGCCTCAGCCAAAGGACGTTCCTTTTCCGAATTAGAACCGGTCATCGCCTGATGCATCGCGTCGGGGCAAAGGTCAACGCCACCGGGCCATTCCACACAGCCAAAGTCGGGATTGATGGTGACGGCGTTGAAGGTGTTTGCGTCCAGCAATTTCAGGAACACGCCGCCGCGTCGCTGGGGTTCGACGGCAAAAATGCCGCTTAATCCGTCGTTGAAGGCGACCTTCAACCGGCAGCCCGGCAATGGTTCGGCAGAAACAATCCGATTCATGTCTTTATTCTACTCCAACGGCGGGATTTTGGAAGGCTCGTGATTGCGACTGGCCAGGTCCCATGCCTGTTGCAGTTCCGTGCGATGCAATGCCGCCCATTCAAGGACGAGCGCCTGCGCCCGCCGGCTCATGTCACCCTCAATGACTTCGAGGGTGTTGATGTTCACCTTGATTTCTTCGCCTTGATAAACCGCGTGAAAATGCGGCGGTGGATGGTCGCCATAAAACATGCGGATGATGATTCCATAGAAACGGCTCAACTCAGGCATGACGGCAGGTTAATAAGTTTTCATCGGCTGGCAAGCCCGACGGGTGGCGCGGATTTGGCCGCGTAAAAGGCGTTGCCCCACGCGGTGGGTAAAAAGAGCAGACTCGTCCAGCGGATTCGGCAGGCGCTGCGGTAAAATTTCTTTTGCCTCGTTTCCATCGTGTGCCAGATTCGACTTGGGTCACGCAATGGACTTCCCGAAATGGGACACGGCAACATACCCAAAAGCGATGGCCGATGCCCAAGCAGGCGGTAAAAGAACTGGCACGGAAATTGCCCTTTTGTGGCCATGATGAACGAACGCACTCAACAGCCAAGACACATACTGGTCGTGGACGACGAACCTCTCGTCCGCCAGACCGTCCAGATGCTTCTCGAGGATGACGGTTATGTCGTTGACGAGGCCGAAAGCGGCGCCGAGGCGCTGGCCCTGTTTGAGCCCGGCAAGTTCGACATGATTTTCACCGACTACTTTATGCCGGAGATGAAAGGCGATCAGTTGGCTGCTGCCATCAAAAAGCGCTCACCCAAGCAGCCCGTCGTGATGCTGACGGCCTTTCCTGAAAAACTTCAGTCTTCCGACTGCCCCCTGGGTGGCATTGATTCCTTCATCTGCAAACCTTTCGAACTTGAGACCCTGCGGGCGGCGATCACCCGGTTCGCTCCCGTCTAAAACCTGGAGTCCACCATCTAATGACTGGCTACTCGTGCCAGCGCACCCGGAAGCCTCGGTTCCTGATGCCCGGGCCTTACATTCTTTCAAAGTCGATGAAGCCTTTGGCCACGTCCACCAACGCCAATCGGACCCGCACGGTGTCGCCGACGTCGATTCCGTGCGTGCTTCGAACCACCATGCCTTCGGCGGGGAATTTCAGCAGCCGAACGTAGGTGCCTTTGGGTGAAGCGCCGGTGATGATGCCGCGGATTCGTGGACGCGGAAACAAGGACACGGAACTGGCGATGGCGCGGCTGTTGCGCGCGCACAAGATTTCAGGTTGGAGAAGCCTGGCGAAGGTGGATCAACCCTCAACCGGCTTGGCGGGGGAGATTTTTTTCCGCTCGGCGCTGTTTGGCTCCCGGAAATCGCTGAGCTTGCCCTTTTTGAAGGTGCCATCCGGGAGCTTCAACGTGATCTCCGGCGGCCAGCCGGCTTTGGCCTCGATCACGCCTTCCACGACGCCCACGGCGCGCGAAATTCTGTGGACCATGGTTTCGCCGAGATAACCCGCTCCGGTTTCCGGTATTTTGGATTTGCCCATGGAATCGAGAGTATGCGGAAATGCAACAATATGTCGAGCCGTCTTCTCCCGCAGGCCGGGACGGGACACCAAACGGGTTTTCGCGGCAATTCGCGGCAACCACTCCGTGCCTTCTTGCGCACCGGCTTATGCCGCAGGGGCGGTCTCCACCACCGGGCTGGCTTCGGCAAGTCCCTTGCCCCGGCCGTGATCCATGTTGATGAATTGTTTCGTCTGGGAGATGTAAAAGACGATATTGAATTTGCCAATCGGTTCTTTTTTCGCAACGTCAAAGGCCGCTCCGGTTGCCCCGAAGTTTTTGCCGTCGGATGCTTTTTTTGACCAGTGGTTGTCGCTGGTTAGATATTCCAGCTTTTCGGCGTCTTCGATTAGGATGTTCATGAACGGGGATGTTAGCACATTCTCCCGAACCACAAGCATTCAAACTGACAAATCCGGAGTTTTATTTTCACCGGCCCGGCGTGTGACCCGCCTTCGCTCTGCTACGGCGCGGCAAACCGGTGGCAAGTGACACGAGAAGAACAGAAACAGTCCGATGAACCGCGAAATATGAGAAATACACGAACGGTTTTTCTGAAAAGTCTTTTCGCGTGTTTCGCGTAGTTCGCGGTTTCAATCCGTGTTCATCCGCCTGTCCTCCGTAGCAGCACTGCGCAGGATGGATGTCCATCCGTGGTTAAAACATTCCGGTCGGTTATAAATCAACCTTCCGCAGCGATTGAAAAGTTTCCTATTCCATTCCCACCGGACGGCGCGACGCCTTCTTGTCGGAGTGATGGGATTTGTCGGCGAGCATCCGGTTTTTCGCCCGGCGGCTGCGACGGCGTTTCTGGCGGCGGATTTTCTCAATGCGGGCGCGTTCGGCGGCCACGTAGCCGCGTTTCAGCGCTTCAACCTTGTCGAGCAGCAGGCGGCGGGCGATGAAGCGGTTGAGTCCCTGCTGCCGGGTGGCCTGACATTTGACCTGCAGGCCGGTCGGACGGTGGAGCAGCATGACGCAGGTGGAGGTTTTGTTGACGTTCTGGCCGCCGTGGCCGCCGGAGCGGACAAAGGATTCCTCGATGTCGGCTTCGCGCACGCCCAGCGCGGCCATGCGTTGCGTAAGTTGGGCTTCCTTTTCCGGGCTGACGGGGAACGCGCTCATGGCGTCAGGTTACGGGCCGGCGGTTTGTCCCGCAACGCGAAAGGCGATTCAACGCCAGGACGCAAAGGCGTAGCGCGGCAGAGCCGCAACAAAAACATTGAACACTGAACTTCGAACGTCCAACTGGCCGATGCGGGAAAACTTCGATGTTCGGCGTTCGATGTTGAATGTTGAATGTTCGTTTGGGAAAATCCTCGCGGCGAGCGATGGTCTGGACGAGTAGAGGGCAGAGAAGATTTGGATGACGCGGCAGGATGTTTTATCTCACCACTTCAAACGCGAAGCCCTTCAGGTATTCCGTCTCCGGAATCATCGGGATGACCGGATGATCGGGGCTTTGGGAATACGTCGCCACGCGGCGCAGGACGTGGCGCGTGTCGTAGGCGGCGGACAGAATCACATCCTGAAAGGTCCCGATGTCCACGTGATGCGAACAGCAGAACGTCGCCAGCGTGCCGCCGGGCTTGAGCAGCTTGAGCGCGCGCAGATGGATTTCCTTGTAGCCGCGCAGGGCATTCGGCACGGACGCGCGGTTGCGCGTGAACGACGGCGGGTCGAGCACGATCAAATCGAATCGCGGAATGACGCGCTCGTGCGGCTTGACGGCGGTGTTGGCCTTGAGCCAGTCGAAAACATTTACGACCTCAAATGAACACTTCTCCGCCAGACCATTAGTGGCGGCATTGCGTTGGGAAGCGGCGATGGCGTCCGCGCTCTGGTCGAGCAGGTGGACATGCGCCGCGCCGGCGCGCGCCGCGTGCAGACCGAATCCGCCGAGAAAACTGAAGCAGTCCAGCACCTGCGCGCCCTTCGCAAACTGCGACACGGCCTGATAATTCACCTGCTGGTCGAGATACATCCCGGTTTTGTGGCCGCCGACGAGATCGGTTTCAAACTTCAAGCCGTTCAGGCCCACGGAAATTGGCCCGCTGAATTTGCCGGTCAATACGCCGTTCGCCTCGGCCAGACCTTCAAACTTGCGCGACGCCATGTCACTCCGTTCGAGGATGGCGCGCGGCGAGAAAATCTTTTGCAGCGCGGCGACGATTTGGGCTTTGCGCTGGTCCATGCCGAGCGACGAAATCTGCACCACCAGCACGTCCTCGTATTTGTCCACGATGAGGCCGCTGAGAAAATCGCTCTCGGCGTTGACCACGCGGAAAGAGGTGGCGTCGGGCAGGTGCCGCTGGCGGACGGCGAGCGCGGCGCGAATGCGTTCTTCAAAAAACTTTTCATTCACCTCGACCCGCTCCGGCGACAGCACGCGGACGTTGATTTTTGATTTGGAATTGAAGAAGCCGGTGCCGATCAGCCGCTGGCGATGGTCTTTGACCTGGACCAATTCGCCGTCGGCAACGGGTGCGGTGACCCGGAGAATTTCGGTGTGATAGATCCACGGATGGCCGGCCACGATGCGGTCGGCCTCGCCGGGTTTTAGTAAAACAGTCGTTAACGAGTCCATAGTTTGTAGTAACATGCCCTTAATTGGGAAAAGTGACTTGGTGATTGCGTTTGATTAAATTTATGGCGCCGCTCTGTCGGATTTGGGGCACGTCAGTGAACCCAAATGATGGGGAGCGAACCATGAAAATGACATGCGGGAGTTTAATTAAACGCGGCGGCGACCACCACTGTTTTTGGCGGATTACACAAATGTCGGAGTCGCAGCCCGGGCTGGGAACTGTTTTCTTCACGTCCATGGCCGGTCAAGGAGCGGCCGGTAAAGTTGAGACGGCAGGGGCGCTTGTGTCGCGGAATGGTGTGCCCGTTTGATACAGCTTGACTTGCCTGCCTAGAACTTCAGCCCCTGCGGCGTTGCCTTGTTGTGCCGCCAACTGTTGTGCCCGCTCGGCCGTGGCGATGGCTTCAGGAAATCGTCCCGACTCGGCATAAGCCGCCGCCAGCGTGCCAACAATCATCGGATCCTGGCCCCCGGATAGCCGGTCCGCCTGTTCCGCCAACGTGACCGCCCTGGGTCCATTCCGGCCCGCCGCGGCTGGACAGGTCGCCAGCACCCAGGCCACTTTGGAGAGATTATGGCAGGCGTCCTCGTCGTCAGGACGAATTTCCAAGGCCCTTTGGAAATGCACCACCGCCTCCTCCATCCGCCCCTTTTGGAGCAGAGCAATCCCAAGATAATCGTGAGCCTTGGCAAGGCCGGGTTGGGTTTCCACGACTTTTCGGAAATGCACAATCGCCTCGTCTATTTGTCCCTTTTGAAGAAGCGCGATCCCGAGATTGTAGTGAGCATTTGCATAATCAGGGTCGATTTCCAGAGCCTTTCGGAACTGGGCAAATCCCTCATCCGACAACCCTTTTTGGAGAAGAGCGGTGCCGAGGTTGTTGTGGACTTTTGCATCGCCAGGGTTGAGTTTCAGAGCCTTTCGGAGCTGGGCAATTCCCTCGTCCACCAACCCTTTTTGGCGAAGAACAATGCTGAGGCTGTAGTGGGCATCTGCAAAGTCAGGATCAATTTCCAGGGCCTTTTGAAGTTGAGCCATCGCCTCGTCCACCAACCCTTTTTGGAGAAGCGCATTGCCAAGGTTGTAGTGGGCCTCTGCATAGCCGGGGTCGATTTCCAGGGCCTTTCGGTGTTGTGCAATTGCCTCGTCCAGCCGTCCCTTTTGGACGAACGCATTGCCGAGGTTGTTGTGGGCCACGGCATCGTCGGGGTGGACTTCCAAAGCCTTTTGGAACTGGGCGATCGCCTTGTCCACCCGCCCCTTCCAAAAAAAATTGTTGCCGAGGTTGTCGTAGGCCATCCAGCAATTTGGATTTCGGTCAAGCGTCGCGCGCCACAGCGTTTCGATGTCCGCATACATCCCGCATTGTCGCCACGTCAGAAGTCCAAGCACCAGCACCAGCGATCCACAGAATGCCGTTTTCAAAATTAGCCTGCTTTGCCCGAACGAATCAAACGCCATGGTAATACCCGCCGCCGCCAGTGCTATCGGCCCGATGCAGGCAACGTACTGATAGTGGTCGGCCACGAATGTGTAGAGAAACGTGTAAAGCATGAAAAACCCCAGCAACGGGAACAATGTCGCCACGTAAAATAAGACCGCCACCTCGACACTTCGCCCGACATATCGTCTCGCCAGGCAAATCGCCGCGCATAACCCCCCTCCGGCCACCAGCCATCCGTAGGCCAGCGGGTCGTTTGCATTGATTGTCCAGCGCGGATAACTAAAGGTCAGATTGACCGGCCAGACCAGTTTGCCCGCGTAAAACCAAACCGCGTGGCTCGCGATGAGAAGACGTTCCGGCAGGCCAAAGGCGAAAGACTTTCCTCTGGTTCCCAAGTGATGTTCCCACCACATGGTCAGCAGCCCCATGCCCACGCCCAGCACCAGGAAGGGGATGATTTGTGCCAGCCGGGACCAGTTGATGGGTTGTCGCCGAAGCCATAAAACCAACAACAGCGCTGCGGGCATTGTGCAGGCCGTGGTTTTGCTGAAGAGTGCCAGCGCGTAAAAAATCAGCGCCAGCAGGTAAAATCGCCGAAACCGCCCGGGTCGCTCCGCGACAAACTCAACCCAGCAAAGCAGGGCCAGTAAACCGAAGAACAGGGACAAGACACTTTTCAGCTCGGTAATCCAGGCAACGGATTCCACCTGAACCGGGTGCAAAGCAAAGATCGCCGCCGCCAGCCAGGCCCCGGGCGCATTCAAGCGCTTCAACAGCCGCCACACCAGCAGCGCGTTGGCCACGTGCAACAGAAGATTGACCCAATGATAGCCTGTGGGATCAAGCCCCCAGAGCGCCCGCTCCACCCGAAACGTGGTATAGGTCAGCGGAAAGTATTGGGAGGGCGAGTCCAGCGAGAACCAAATCCGTTTTAATCCATCGGGCGCAGTCAGCAACTTGTTTTGCGTTACGTACACATTGTCGTCCCATATGAATCCGCCGTGCCACGCCGGCTGGTAAGCGATGAGGGTTGCGGCAACCAGCAGCAGGCCCAACAACCACCCCCGATTCCGCGAAGATGGCAAAAGCCCCGCCATCCCGTTTGCCGCCTGACCGGGGGACATCACCGAGGTCGGGACTGACTGGCTTATGCGCGACGGGGGCGAAGTCAGTTGTTCGACGCTGGGTTTATGGGACGGGCGCCGTTTCTGCCGGTTCATGGCAACCGAGGCTAAGTACGGTCACTTACGAATTCAAACCTTTAGCGCGCGAAGCTTTCTCTCCAAGCAGACCGTCCATTTCACTTCGTGCGGTTTCTCTGTCATTGTAATGATTGCAATTATTTGCTTGAATCGCGCGCGGGAGAAGCGGATAAAGGCATCAAACCTATGAAATCCAGCGGCACAGTCAGCGCAGTGTTGCATCACAAGGGATCGGAGATTTGGTCGGTCCCGGCGGAAGCCACCGTCTTCGATGCCATCAAAATCATGGCGGACAAAAACATCGGCGCGTTGCTCGTCATGTCGGGCGGGAAACTGGCGGGGGTTTTTACGGAGCGCGATTACACGCGCAAAGTCGTGCTTCAGGGGAAAACGTCCAAGGAAACCCGCGTGCGGGAGATTATTTCCAGCGAGATCATTTCCGTCGGGCTGCATCATTCCGTCGAGGAATGCATGAAGCTAATGACCGACCACCGCGTGCGGCATTTGCCGGTGGTGGAAGGTGAAAAAGTCGTCGGCCTCATCTCCATCGGCGACCTGGTGAACTGGACCATCTCCACCCAAAACGCGACGATTGACCAGATGACGCATTACATCACCGGCGGGTATCCGACGTAACACGCAGCCGCGGGCGAAGGTAGCATCGGGAAAACATCGAACATTCAACATTCAACGCCCAACATTCAAGGAAAGCATCCAGCGAGCGAAGTCATTCGAAGTTCGATGTTGAATGTTGAATGTTGAATATTTCCATTCTTCCCCTGCGCCTTTGCGTCTTTGCGCCTTTGCGTTGAAATCCTTGGAATACTTACGGCTTGGCTGCCGGTGAATTTGTGCCCGGCTTGGTCTCCGCCTTGGCTTCCGGTTTCGCCTCGGCCTTGGGTTCGGCTTCCTTCACCCGTTTGACAACCAAATCTTCCTTGGCAAAATCGCCCACCTTGCGGTGCAATTTGATTTCATCGCCCGACACCTTGCCGGTGTATTCGATGCGGACGTCGTTGTCATCGAACTTGAGCGGCTCGACGAAGGAGATTTCGTCCTTGACGATTTTGCCCTCGGTGATGGCCACGTTGTTCGTTTCCTCGTCGCGGATGCCGATGGCCCGGCCGGTCAGGTTGGTTCCGTCCACCTTGAACACATAGGTGTATTTTTGCAGCCCGATTTGACTGTCAAATTGCCCTTTCCATTTCCCGGCAACGGTTGTGTCAGCGCTCCGGGCGGAGCCGGCCAATGCCAGTGTGAGCGCCGCCAGTGCGATTGATTTGGTATAGGTCTTCATATTTTTGGTTTTGATTTGAACCGGCATAAGAAGCCAGAAGCGGGCAAAAGAGGAAAGGGAATATTCTTTGCGAAACGCATCAAGCCACAGAGATTTAATTCTCAAATCGGCGTCTGCAACAAAAATGGTCTCAGTTACTTCAGTCAGCGTAAAGCCACGCCGGAAATTAGAACATTTCATGTTTGCTTGGGTTTAATTTCGCCGCTCAATAGACGTTCCAGTTCGCTGGTGAGTTTCAATTCCTGCGCCCAGTGTCGCAAATAGTTTTTGTCCAAGGCATCGGCTTGCACGGCCACCACGCCCGCCGCGTCGCCAAGTTGCCGATCGGACGGCGAGATGCGATTCCAGATGAGCTTGTGCAGGATGACATCCTCCGCCGTGGCAATCCATGCCGGTTCACCAAAAAGCTTCATGTGAACCCGGCGGTGAAGCATTTCCTTGTCGAAAGCTTCCGGCTTGGGCAGCCAGAAATCCACCTTGAACGCGGAACGGGTGTCGATGGCGTTGAATTGATGTGGTGGTTGATACGCGGCGCGCACGGCGGCTTCCTCGATGTAAAAATCACCGCTGAATTCCTGGACAATGCGCGGCACGGCGGACATCGGCAGTTGCACGACGAAATCCAGATCATGCGTCGTTCGCGGAATGCCCCAGTAATTGCTGGCCATCGAACCAGTAAGATAGTAAGTCACGCCGCTCCGGTTCAACCGGCGCAAACAATCCACGAGCAATTCGCGTTCATTCATGCGGCGCGGGCCAGTTCCAGCCGATGGCGCAACAAACGCTCGACTTCGGCGGCATCGGCCCTGGGATTTTGCCGGCGGATTCCTTCGCGAGCGATGTCACAGGACAGCTCGTGTAAATCCAGCGCCACGGCCAGCCGCTGTTCGCCGGTCATGCGCCGGTAACACTCAATTTGCCTGTCCAATGTTGTCGCCGCCGTCATGGCTTGTTAATAAACCAGTTTCTCGCTGCTTACAACTTTAACTTCGCATCCGTTGCCACGTTGGCAAGTGCGTGACACTCCGCCCTTGCGCGGCTATATTGCAAACCGATATTGAATTCGTAAATCGTAAATAAAATTGCCATGCGCTCTGACATCATTAAAAAAGGGTTTGAACGCGCGCCGCACCGCTCGCTGCTCCGCGCCACCGGTTCCATCGAATCCGAGGCCGACTGGGACAAGCCGTTCATCGCCATCTGTAATTCCTACACCGATTGCATCCCCGGCCACGCCCACCTGAACGAGGTCGGCGCCCTCGTCAAGCGCCTCGTGCGCGAGGCGGGCGGCGTGCCGTTCATTTTCAACACCATCGGCGTGGACGACGGCATCGCCATGGGCCATTCCGGCATGTTGTATTCGCTGCCGTCGCGCGAACTCATCGCCGACTGTGTCGAGACCATGCTCCGGGCGCACTGCTTCGACGGCATGGTTTGCATTCCGAATTGCGACAAGATCGTCCCGGGCATGTTGATGGCCGCGATGCGTGTCAACATTCCGACCGTGTTCGTCAGCGGCGGACCGATGGCCGCGGGCATTGCCGAGCAAAAGGCGACGCACGACGACCTCGCGTCTTATCTTCAGCCGGCCGCCGGCAAGTCGGATTTGATTTCTGTTTTCAAAGGCGTCGCCGAGCTCAAGGCGGGCAAGATCACGGAAGAGCAGTTGAAAAAACTCGAACAGACCGCCTGTCCGACGTGCGGCTCCTGCTCCGGGATGTTCACGGCCAACTCGATGAACTGCCTTTGCGAAGCGCTCGGCATGGCGTTGCCCGGCAACGGCACCGTGCTGGCCGTGTCGAAAGAACGCGAAGCCCTCTACGACCGTGCGGCCCGCGCGATCGTCCAGCTCATCGCCCACGATCTCAAACCGCGCGACATCGCCACGCTGGAAGCGTTCGATAACTCCATCATGCTTGACGTCGCGATGGGCGGCTCGACGAACACGGTTCTGCACACCCTCGCCATCGCGCGCGAAGCCGGTATTTCCTACGACATCAAGCGCATTGACGACATCTCGCGCCGGATACCGTGCGTGTGCAAGGTTTCGCCGTCATCGAACTATCACGTGCAGGATGTGCATCGCGCCGGCGGCATCCACACCATCCTCGGCGAACTCAAACGCATGGGCGTGCTCAACACGTCGTGCAAGACCGTCACCGGTAAAACCATTGGCGAGAACATTGACGAATGGGACATCCGCTCCGAAAAATGCGGCGCCTGGGCCAAATCGGTGCGTATCTCCGGCGCATCGGCCATTGTGGTTGATCCGAACGACAAACTCGGTCCGGCCGCCCGCACGGCAAGCGGCAATCTCGCGCCCAAGCCCATGCTATTCTTCCCCGGCGACCCGCTGGCCATCACGTTCTGGCGCGCCGCCGCCGCGTGGAATGTCGGCGACGTCGAGGCGCTACTGGCTTTGCATGACAAAAAGGTGGTGGTAAAGATGCCTGGTGGGGTTGTGTTGAAAGGCCACGAGCAACTTCGTGCGGCCATCGAACAACAACTCCAGGAATCAAAAGGCCTGGTCCGCGCCGAGCTCGGCGAGTTCCGCAAGTTGCCGGTGCTGCTGTTCTGGCGCTATGAAAAAGGGGGCACCCGGACGCCGTTTGCCATGGTGCGCGCCAAAAAAGTGCGCAACTGGGTCATCACCCGCGCCGAATTTGACACCGATCCGAAGCACCTCGCCAAGGTCCAACCCAGCGGCCTCATGCCGTACGACTCGGCATTCATGTTCGACGCGAATGATTGCATCCGCACCAAGGACACCGCCTACACACCTGACGGCGGCCTCTCGATTCTCTACGGCCAGCTTGCGCCCGAAGGGAGCGTGGTCAAGACCGCCGGCATCAGCGCGGAGTTCAAGAAAAACTGCGGTCCGGGCTTCATCTTTGAAGGCCCCTGCGTTATCTTCGAGAGCCAGGACGACGCCTGCGCCGGCATTCTGGCCGGCAAAGTCAAGGCCGGCGACGTGGTCATCATCCGCAACGAAGGCCCGCGCGGCGGTCCCGGCATGCAGGAAATGCTCTCGCCCACCAGCTACATCGCCGGCATGGACTTGGGCGACAAAGTCGCGCTCATCACCGACGGCCGTTTCAGCGGCGGCACGGCGGGCGCCTGCATCGGCCACGTCTCGCCAGAGGCTGAGGAAGGCGGCCCGATTGGCCTGCTCAAAGCCGGCGATCGCATTCGCATTGATTTTCCGAATCGGCGGATGGACATCTTGGTTTCCGAAGCCGAGCTGGTGGAGCGGAAGAAAACGTTTCAGCCGGTAAAGCGCAATCTCGGCGGCTGGCTGGCGCGTTACCAAAAACTTGTCACCAACGCGAGCCGTGGCGGAATTCTGAGCGTGTAAGACTGCCGCATGAATGCGGCGTTCCTATTGCCATCGGAACGCCGGATTCATCCGGCAGCACCTGCATCAAACAGAAGCCATGCCCAGCCCGACGCCAAATGAACCAGCGACCAACGGCCCTCCGCACAATCCGGGTCTGAAGAAGCTCATCGAGGCGAAACGAGAATGGCACCACCGCCCTGATGCCGAAGCCGGAGAGCAAGGTTTTCTTGGCTGGCACGAACGCGGTTACCTCCCGCATTTCGACGCGCCGAACATCACCCAATTTGTCACCTTTCTGTTGCGCGATGCCTTCCCGGTCGTCCGTCGCCGCGAGTGGGAACCACTCCTGCGTGAACGTGATGAGTCCCTTCGCAAACGCAAACTGGAAGCCTGGCTCGACCGTGGTCACGGCGAGTGCTGGTTGCGACGCCCGGATGTCGCCGGGCAGGTCGAACAAGTGTTGCGTGCCGAAGACGGTCGAACCTATCGCCTGCGCGCGTGGACACTGATGCCCAATCATGTTCATCTGGTGGTGGATGTCTGGCAAACGCCGCTCTCGAGCCTGCTGCGCTTGTGGAAAGGCCGAAGTTCGCGGGAAGCGAACAAGGTACTGAAGCGCCGGGGGGTTTTCTGGGAGCGGGAGTATTTTGACACGTTGATTGAGGACGAAACCCATTTGCGAAAAGCGGTTCGCTACACGGAGAACAATCCGGTAAAGGCGGCCTTTGTGTGTGATCCGAAACAATGGCTGTGGGGCAGTGCCCGTTTCCGGGACGAATACGAGCGCCTGCCTTCGGAACGGACAGCCGACACTTCACCAAGTGCTGCCGGATAAATCCGGCGTTCCGAACGTCAGGCTGCCGCATGAATGCGGCGTTCCTATCGCTAATGGAACGCCGGATTTATCCGGCAGAAATTCAACACTGATTGGACCAATTGCAGGATTGTTGAAAAAGATTGCGCCAAATCGCGCTCACGGCCAAAGTGCCGGTCCCGGCGGGAGAGATGGCCGAGTGGTTGAAGGCACACGCCTGGAAAGCGTGCATACTCCAAAAGGGTATCGAGGGTTCGAATCCCTCTCTCTCCGCCAGCTTTATTTTACAGGGTTTTATTCAATTCACGGGGCCAGTAACAACGTCTAGTAACAACAAATCCACCCGGGTTCAGTGTTGTTACCCCAGCTTCCCCGCAATCCCTCATCCAAAATTTCGCGGACAGTGAGCGGGATGACGACCTGGCCGGCTAGTTCTTCGGCACGAAGTCGTGGACGCGCTTTTCCGCCTCGGCAATCTGCGCCGGGGTCATTTCCTTGACCATGGCGGCATGGATGTCGGCGCCGTTGTTGGTATCGCCATGCGTGGCGGCCAGCGCAAACCATTTGTAGGCCTCAACCAAGTCCTTGGGCACGCCCTTGCCCAGCGCACAGGCAATGGCCAGGTTGTCCTGGGCACCGCCGAAGTCGCGTTCAGCCGCTTTGCGAAACCAATCCGCAGCGGCGGCATCATCCTGCGGCACGCCCTGCCCTTTTTCGTATATCAGGCCGAGGTTGTTCTGCGCGTCGGCGTAATTCTGGTCGGCCGCCTTGCGAAACCACTTGATCGCCTCGGCATCATTTTGCGCCACGCCCTTGCCCTGTGCATACATCCAGCCCAAGGTGCTTTGCGCCGCGGCATAGTTCTGGTCGGCCGCCCGGCGGACAAGCTTGAAGGCTTCGTTGTAATCCTGCGGCACACCCCTGGCGTCAATGTAAAGATTGGCCAGATTGTTCTGCGCGTCGGCGTAATTCTGGCCGGCCGCCTTGCGAAACCACTTGATCGCCTGGGCATAGTCCTGGGGCACACCCCGGCCCTCGACGTAGAGATTGCCCAAGTTGTCCTGCGCCTCGGCATAACCGCCCTCCGCCGCCCGGCTCAAATATCCGGCGCCCAGCACAACGTCCTGGGTCACGCCATTGCCTTGGACGTAAAGCATGCCGAGGTAACTTTGGGCGGAGGCGAAATTCTGGTCGGCGGCCTTGCGCATCCATTTGACCACCTCACCGGGATTCTGCTTGACCCCCTTGCCTTCCACGTACATCAAGGCCAGATTCCGTTCCGCGTAGGGATTGCCCTGTTCCGCCGACTTCTGAAACCATTGGGCCGCCTGCTTAAAATCCACCGCCACGTCCCCCCGGCCATTTTTACAGGCCAAGCCCATGGCATTTTGCGCCTCGGCATCACCCGCTTCCGCCTGGGTCCGGATGCCATCCAAGGCCGGGGTTTGGGCGGGGCTGGAGATTGCCGCTGCGAACAGGAAAAACGACGCGAGCAGTCCGCGGGAGAACGGGACCGGCCGAATTCTGAAGCAGGCTTTCATTTCGGGTGATGTTAAAACATGCACGATAACAGGCAACTGAAAATGAACCCAGCCACCGACCCGGGACCCTCTCCGGTTTTTTGAGCCGCAGCCGTGGCTTGAAAACCACGGTTGCGCTCCAAAAGTCGTTCCGCGACTGCACAAAACTGACAGCAATCCGCCGGACCGGCGCCGGTTTAAAAATGTTTTCGCCCGCCACAGGCTCAAGGTTATTTCACCAGACGGAAATAGCGTTGCGAGCCGGTGATCGGAGTGGTGTACGGACTGACCGCGCCGGTCACGTTGGTGTAAGTTCCCGTCACCAGCGGCGCGGACTGCAGCGAGTATGAGGCGTCGCTCCAGGTCAGCACCACGTTGGTCCCCACCTGGCTGATGTAAAGCGTCGGCCCGCCGCCCGTGACGGCGTAATAGACCTTGATCGAACTCGGATTGGCCGGGTCGTTGAGGAGTATGCGCGTTCCGTTGGAACGGCTGATGGAATACAATTCCACACCGCCACCGTTGAACTGGGATTTAAAATAGAGCAGGCGCATCGGGTAGAGGCCGTTGGTCTGGACGATGAACGAAAAGGCCGTCTCCGCGGCGGCGCGTCCGTAGTCGGCAATCCCCAGCACGAGATTGGTGTCGGTGGGCGTGGAACCGGCGGTGAACTTGAAGCCGTCGTCGCTGTAAACTCCGAAGCTGTAAGCGCCGGGCGACAGTTGCACATACATCAGCGCCGCCATGGCGACATCGTTGGTGCCGCCGACGGGAATGTCGGGGAATGGATTCGTCGGTGAAAAGATTCCGTAGAAAAGCGGGTCAATGGCGTAATTGATGACGCTGGTTTCGGTGTAGTTCCCGTTGTTGAGAGCCTCGTTGGCGTAAGGCAGGCCGGTGGTCGAATTGGTGAGCGTGCCGGCCAATTGCGCCTCGGCCCGCGCCACGCTGGCCGGGAAATCGATGTTGGTGGAACTGTCATCCGCCTTGGCTATCTGCAGCGTGAAACCTTGGCTGGCCGCCGAACCCACCGGCAAGGCGTAAGCCGGCGGAATGACCGGCAGCGTGGCCACGGTGAACTGCCATTGGTTGGTCAACGAAACCAGACCGTCGCTGTAAATCACCTGTAACGTGTTGGTTCCCGGCGACAGGAGTGTCGGCGACTGGTAACTGACCGTTGCGCCGGCGGCGTTGTTGCTGACGACGGTGCCGCTGGTGACGCTGGTGTTGTTGAGGAACAACTGGATGCTGCCCGGCACGACGAGATTGGTGGACGGGTTCGCAATCACGAAGGAAATGTTCTGGTCGGGGTTGACCCCGCCGGCGCCCGGGTATGGGAAGCCGGACGCAAGGTAAGGATGCAACACGGCGGTGTTGGTGTTGGGCACCAGAATCAGATACGTGACATTGTAGTTGCCGTCACTGCCGATGCAGGTCAGGCGCAGGGTATTGGTCCCGGGAAGCCGGACTTGAACCGGGTTGCTGAAGAAATCTTTCAGCGTGACGAAGGTCCAGTTCTGGGCGCCGCCGGTGTTGGGACAGACAAAGGTGCCCAAGGAGGCGCGCGGCTGGTTCGAGGACGTCACCGTGGGCGAAGCCAGGCGCTCCATCAACATGACCGGGTTGTCTCCAAAGCCGGCCATGCGCGCATAAACGGTATAAGTCATGTTGCTCATGCGGCGGGTGTAATCCTCCCATTCGCCGTTTTGGATATAACCCAAATCATAATCCTGAAAACTGTTGGCGGCGAAACTGTTGTGGTCCTGGTCGGTGCAATTTTCCACCTGGGGCAAATCACCGGGGCGATAGGCGTTGTTGGTGCCGCTCAGGTCGTATTCGAGATAATCAACGCCATTGTTCCCCAGCAACCCTTGGTAGGCCTGGTTCGGTTGCGGCACCAGGAAATTGTCAATCCAGCCGCCGGCACTGAAATTGTAATCCTCGGCCTCGATGTAAAGGTTGTAGGGGCTGGTCAGCCAGGTGTTGAAGGTGAAGTTGTTGGTCGTAATGTTGCCGTTGGCATCGCTGGCCGTGATGACCCCGGTGTAGGCAATGTTGTTCTGCAACGCGGAGTTCAATGTCACCTGCACGTTGGTCGTGCCGCTGCCGACGAAAGTCAGGTTGGTCCGGCTCACGCCGTTCAGGTACAGCTTGATGTTGTTGGACGACACGGTGGAGAAGGCCGAGACGACGTTGAACGAGAGGCCATTGGCGGATGGCCAGTAAATCGTGCCGTTGGTCGGTGAAAGGTTGTTGATGTCCGGCGGCACCAGCGAGGTGGAGGAAATGGACAGGTTGTTGAAAATCTGGTCGCCGGTCGTGTCAATATCGAAGAGCGACACGCTGTCAATGGTGCCCGACTCGGCCAGGGTCATGTTATCGAAGACGGCCAGCGTCGTCGCGCCGGTCGCGTCCTTGATCACCAGCCGGTAGGTGTCCGCTGTCAGCAGCGTGACCTCGATTTGCAACGGATTGCTGCCGAAGCCAATGCCGGTGGCCGTCACGCCGCTGCCATCATAAATCAAAAAGGAATCCACTCCGGCACCGACGTAATAAAACAGCAGCCGGTAACCGGTGGCCCAATCATTCGTGGAGGCATTGGCGTTGCCGTTGCGCAGGCAGAATCCGCCCGAGGCGCCGGGATTGGACGTTGAGATGCCAACGGATTTCCATTTGATTTTAAACACGGAGTTCACCGGCAGTGAATTGCTGAATCCGCGGAAGGCGACGGCCTCGTTGCCAAGACCGGTGTTGGCGTACATTCCCCAAAAATTGCCGTTGGTGGAGGCCACCGGCGAGCCCACACTTTTGCCCATATAAAATCCCTGAAACCCGGGTCCTCCATTTCGGAACACCCACGGATGGAAGCCGAACCCGCCGTTGGTGTTGCTGCCGGAAAGCCAGGCGAAATTGCCGCCGATGCTGTTGCTGTAACTGGCGGCGTCGTCCTGCGCGTAAATTTGGGCGGAAGCCTTGCCGGCGCAAAAACCAATCAGCAACATCAGCACGAGGCCGGGGAATCGGGAAAGGGAGAGAATGTTTTTTCTCATGGTCAATGTGATTTTTAAAATCCGGCAACCGGACGAACGCTGCCACGTTCCGTGTTTCGAGGCATCGCGAGTCACGTCGTCGAATTCATTTTGGACTTTTTTTGGGGGTAACGTAAGGCCAGTGTAAGGCATAAACCACGGCCCTTCCACCGCATATTTGTGCGGTGGTTTTTGGGGGACTAAAGCATTGACAAGAATCTGATTTGAAATGAAGGTAGCTCCACCAATTCACCCGATCATTTTATGTGTTCACGTCATACGCCAGACAGCGACACGGCGGGATATGCCATTGGTTCGCGTCGCAGCCTGACCAGAACCACGTGCGGCTTCACCCTGATTGAACTGCTGGTCGTCATCGCCATCATCGCCATCCTCGCCGCCTTGTTGCTGCCGGCCCTGGCCCGGGCCAAACAGCGCGCCGAACGCGCCGGATGCCTGAACAATGAGCGCCAACTGGTATTGGCGTGGATCATGTATGCCGATGACAACATCGCATCCTTGATGCCAGACGATTCCTATAAAGAAACATTGCAACTCGCGTCGAACAACAATGGCCCACAATCCGCTGATCAACTGCCGCCCAACAACGATCAGGCCACGCAAAGCATCAACAGTTGGGTGAAAGGCATAATGAAGTGGGACATGGTGGGGTTTCCACCTCCCGCTCCCTGGCCGGATAATTACAATACCACCAATTTGACCGAAAGTTTGCTGGGTCCCTATTGCAGCCGTTCCGTCGGTATTTACAAATGTCCGGGCGACAAAAAGGACGCCCAAAAAGGTCCGCGCGTGCGCAGCGTCTCCATGAACGCCTACATGGGCGGAGTCAGCACCGATGAAAACATGAAAAAAAATGGTTTCTCGACGTATCAAGTATTTCAGAAAGCCACTGCAATTCTGTCACCAGGCCCATCCGACGCGTGGGTGTTCCTGGATGAAGCAGGCGATTCCATCAATGACGGTTTCTTCTTTGTCGCCATGGGACAGACCATCAGTTGGTATGACATACCTGGTAATTATCACGGCGGCACCGGCGCCTTTTCCTTTGCCGACGGCCACGCCGAAAGCAAGACCTGGCAGGACGGCAACGTCAAGGACCTGCCGGTCACTGGGAAAAGCATCACCGGTTTCACTCCGACGCCCGCCGACCCCAACGCCGGTGATCTGGGCTGGATCCAGCAACACACGACCTCGCTGAAGTAAACGACTCCGGCGCCAGGTTCAGCGTCCGTTTTGCCGGAGCAAATCGCGCAGGTTCGTGTTGAACGTTTCCGCCCGCTGCAATTCCTCCAGCGTCAGGTGCATCCGGTAGCGCCAGTAATGCGCGGGATTGGCGGGCACGTTGATGCGCTCGGCCGCCGGGTCCGCCCGACGCAGCTTTTCGTCCATTCCCAGCAAATCCTGCAACTGAAAAATGCTCCACATGGCCGGCGCGGCCAGATGCTGGCGGATGATGGCCCGGACGATCCCCGGCTCGCACTGGCGCGGCGCCCCGCCCGGCAGGCCGAGTCCGGCATTGAAAAATTTCTGCGTCAGCCCCCGGTCTTCCTCCCACCAGCCGCGCAGGGTGCTCATGTCGTGCGTGGACGGCGTGACGACGCTCAAATACGGCGCGTCCGCCGGGCGCGAAAATTCCTGGCCGGGCTGCTTGGGCATGCGCTGGATTTCAAGGCTCAACAAGCCCAGTGCTTTCATCAGTTCCGGCACGCAGGCGGGCACCAGCCCCAGGTCTTCGCCGCACATGAGCATGTTCGTCACGCGCTTCAGCGCCGGCAGCTTTTGCGCCGCCTCCTGCAGCCAGAAATCATCCTGGCGCCGGAAGAAATAATCCACATACAATTCCTGGAGTTGCGTCCGGGTGTGCGGAGCGAGGGCCTTGAAGGTTGAAGTGTCCTCCATCGCGAACCGGAAATGGAACGATTTCCCCCGCGAACCTTCAGCCTCGAACAGGATGACGTTGCTGATCAAATCGAACAGGCCTGTTTTGATTTTCGCGTTGCGCGCGTCCGGTTCCCGCGCGGCAAAATATTTTTCCACCGGCCGCTGCGTGGCGAATTCCGGTTTTAACGCCAGGCGGCCATTTTCGTCCGCATGCAAAAATTCGCGGCGGACGGCTTCCGATTCGTCCCCGAAAATTTCCCGCCGCACCGCGTCGGTGATGAAGGGCCGGGTGTAGCGGTCGCGGTCGAACGCAATGCCGCGCGCGGCAAATTCGTCCGCGTCCACCGGAATCGCCGGAACGAAATGTCCCAGGATGCCTTCGACGGCGTGGGCGGGGATGCTCCAGATGCGGAAAAAGCCGAGGATATGGTCAATGCGAAACGCGTCGAAATAACGGCTCATCTGTGCGAAGCGGCGTTTCCACCACGCGAAACCGTCCTCCTTCATCCGCGGCCAGTTGTAGGTCGGGAACCCCCAGTTTTGCCCCTTCACCGCGAAGGCGTCGGGCGGCGCGCCGGCCTGGACGTCCGTGTGAAAAAGTTCGGGTTGCTGCCACACGTCGGCGCCGTGGCGGTAAACACCGATGGGAATGTCGCCTTTCAGGATGATGCCGCGTTCATGGGCATACGCCACCGCCTCCTGCAATTGAAGGTGCAGGTGATACTGGATGAAATAGTGCCGGGCGATGTCATCCGCCACCGGGGAATCTTCCGCCACCAGCGCCGCAACTTCTTCCGCGCGGCAACTGCGATGGGCCGGCCACCGGCTGAAATCCGAAGTCCCGAACCGGTCGCGCAGATGGCAGAACACCGCGTAAGGCACCAGCCAAAGCCGGTGGTCGGAGAAAAACCGCCGGTAGTCCTGGCGCTGGAAAGTTTTCGCCTTCTCGGACGGGAAAATTTGTTTGATGAAATCGAGCTTGGCCTTCATCACGGCCTCGTAATCCAGCGCCTCGAGCGCGTTCAAGCGCTGCCGTTCCGGCTCCAGTCTTTTCAGCAGGGCCTGGTTCCGGCCGGTCGCCACGCGGCTGAGATTGAGGTAAATCGGGTGCAACGCGAACGCCGAAATGGCCGCATACGGATAGGAATCCGTCCAGGTGTGGGTGGCGGTGGTATCGTTGATGGGCAGGATCTGAATCAATTTCAATCCGGCCTGGCTGCCCCAGTCCGCCAGCAGTTTGAGGTCCGCAAATTCGCCGACGCCAAAACTGTTTTCACTCCGCAGGCTGAACACCGGAATCGCCACGCCCGCGCCTTTCCAGGTGTTGGCCGGCAGGCGGACGAACCCGTCGTTCACCACCGTGTGTTTGCCCGGTGTGATGGCATCGTTCAAGATCCGGTTGTCGCCGTCTTCGTAACGAATGAACACGCTTTTCTCCACGTCATAAACGCCATATTTGTAGGCGAGCGGGAAGGGTTGTCCGCTGAGGTCCAGTTCCGCGGTGAGAAAATCTTCCCCGGCAATCCGGTTCAGGAGCCGGGGGTTCGCCGTGCTCCAATGGCCCAGCGCGGCGGACCCGCCCAGCAGGCAAAGGGTCTGGCCCCTGGCGAGCAGCGGGGCCTTGACCTTGAACGTATGCGTGGGGTGCTCTGGCGCGGAGACTCGCACCTCCGTGTGATTTGCCTTCAACAGCACTTGCCGGAACGGCTCGGTATAGAATGTGTTCTCGAAAAAATCCGCGCGGTTCCAGGCGTCCACCATCAACACTTCTTCGTGCCGGAAGCAGGCCGGGTTGATCCGCTTGTTGTCCCAGTCCTCGACCACCGAGCCATCGGCGTTGCGCAGGAGGTAATGGTAGCTGATCCGGGCGTCCGGCGCCGTTCCCACGGGCAGATGAATCGTGGCCTGCCAGAGTTCCGGATTGAGATACTGGAGCGGGATGGCCCGTTCGGCCCTGCCCGGTCCGAAAATTTCATGGTTCCCGGTCAGCCAAAGCGATTGGCCGGGTTTCGTGTGAAATCGCAACTGGAAAATCAATTTCATGGGTTGGCGTTGCCGCCGTTGCTCGAACGTTGGGTTGGAAGACTCGCTGCGTCCGGGCTTTAGTCAATGACTTTTTG
>Ga0224534_1000501_pt1 | contig 24826 bp, 20 predicted proteins | sample 714E12024metaG_FD_172012 | JGI IMG/M metagenome (GOLD analysis project Ga0224534, IMG submission 172012) | Peat soil microbial communities from Stordalen Mire, Sweden - 717 E1 20-24 | ecosystem: Environmental > Terrestrial > Soil > Wetlands > Peat | place: Sweden: Norrbotten County, Stordalen... | reverse complement strand
CTGTTCCGCAGGCTCAAAGGGTTCCGCCGCATCTTCTCCCGCTTTGAAAAACTTGATGTCCTCTTCCTGGGTTTCCTCACCTTTGCCCTGATCGTCGAGGCCCTGCGATAGTGTTAACACGCCCTAGTTCTACGTTCCTTCCGACCAGCCGGCCAGGTATTCTTCCTGCTCCGAGGTTAAGCGGTCGATCTTGATGCCGAGCGATTCCAGCTTTAGCTTGGCTACGCGTTTGTCGAGTTCCACCGGAACCGTGTAAACCTTCTTTTCCAACGACGCGTGGTTCTTCACCATGTACTCGCAGGAAAGCGCCTGGTCGGCAAAACTCATATCCATTACCGACGCCGGATGCCCTTCGGCGGCGGCCAGGTTGATGAGGCGGCCTTCGCCGAGCAGGTTGATGCGGCGACCGTCTTTCATCGTGTACTCGTCGACGAAAGTGCGCGTGGTGCGCTTGGAGGACGAGAGCTTTTCGAGCGCCGGGATGTCGATTTCGACATTGAAGTGGCCCGAGTTCGAAATGATGGCGCCGTCTTTCATGAGTTCGAAGTGCTGCTTGGCGAGCACGTTCTTGTTGCCGGTGACGGTGCAGAAGACGTCGCCGATTTTGGCGGCCTCGTCCATGCTCATCACGCGGAACCCGTCCATGACCGCTTCGAGCGCCTTGGTCGGATCGATTTCCGTGATGATGACTTCCGCTCCCGTGCCGCGGGCGCGCGAAGCGAGGCCGCGTCCGCACCAGCCGTAACCGGCGACCACGAACTTCGATCCCGCGAGCAGGAAATTCGTGGCGCGGATGATGCCGTCAATCGTCGATTGCCCGGTGCCGTAACGATTGTCGAACAGGTGCTTGGTGTCGGCGTCGTTGACGGCCACGATGGGATAGCGCAACACGCCTTCCTTGGCCATGGCGCGCAGGCGAATCACGCCGGTGGTCGTCTCCTCGGTTCCACCGAGCACATTCGCCAGTTCGGCTTTGCGCTTGGTGTGCAGCACGGAGACCAGGTCGGCGCCATCGTCCATGGTCATCTGCGGCTTGTGATCGAGCGCCGCCATGATGTGCGCGTAGTAGGAGTCGTTGTCCTCGCCCTTGATGGCGAAGACGGGAATGTTGTAGTCGCGGACCATGCTGGCGGCCACATCATCCTGAGTTGACAGCGGGTTCGATGCGCACAAGGCCACGTCGGCGCCGCCGTCGCGCAGCGCGATCATTAAATTCGCGGTCTCGGCCGTGACGTGCAGGCAGGCCGAAACGCGGATGCCCTTGAGCGGCTGGTTCTTGATGAATTCCTTGCGGATGATCTGCAGAACCTTCATCGACTGGTTCGCCCACTCGATGCGTTTCTTGCCCAGATCGGCCAGTTCAAATCCTTTAACGTCGCTGCTAATCGATGTCGTCGCCATTTCTCTCCCTATTCCCACGATGATGACGGAATGAATATCCCTGCGGCTGGTACGCTGCGGAATTGCTATTCGCTTTTCGCTGTTGGCGATTCGCTAAAAGCGAATAGCGAGAGGCGAACAGCGCTTTCTCCGTAGTGAAAAAACTATTTTCGCGCCGCGGCTGGCTCCCGGTTCAAGCCGGCGTCGGCGGCCAGTTTCGCGGCTTTGTCGGTCGCTTCCCAGGTGAAATCGGGGTCGCTGCGGCCGAAGTGTCCGTACGCCGCCGTCTTACGGTAAATCGGACGGCGCAAGTTGAGCGTCTCGATGATCTCGCGCGGCTTAAGCTTGAAGTTCGCCCGCACCAGGTCCGGAATCAGATTGGCATCGATCTTCTCGGTTCCGAAAGTATCCACTAGGACGCTGACGGGATCGGCAACCCCGATCGCGTAGGCAAGTTGCACTTCGCAGCGCTCGGCCAGGCCGGCGGCCACGATGTTCTTTGCGATGTAGCGCGCCATGTAGGCGGCGGAACGGTCCACCTTGGTCGGATCCTTGCCGCTGAACGCGCCGCCGCCGTGACGCCCCATGCCACCGTAAGTGTCCACGATGATCTTGCGTCCGGTCAGACCGGTGTCGCCCATGGGGCCGCCAATGACGAACCGTCCAGTGGGATTGATGTGGTACTTGGTGTCCTCATCAAGCAGGTTGGCGGGAATGACGGCTTGGATCACGTGCCTCAAAATGTCGGCACGCAGTTCATCGTTGCCGACAGTTTCGGAATGCTGGGTGGAGACGACCACCGCATCCACGCGCTTCACTTTGCCCTGCGCGTCGTATTCGACCGTGACCTGCGATTTTCCATCGGGCCGCAGGTAGGGGCAGGTGCCATTCTTGCGAACTTCGGCAAGCTTCATGGTGAGCTTGTGGGCGAGTGAAATCGGAAGGGGCATCAGTTCGGGAGTCTCGTTGCAGGCGAAGCCGAACATCATGCCCTGGTCGCCGGCGCCGCCGATATCCACGCCCAAGGCGATATCGCCGGACTGCTTGTTGATGCTGGAGATTACCGCGCAGGTGTTGGAGTCGAAGCCGTAGACGGCGTTGTCGTAGCCGATCGACTGTACAACGCCGCGGACGAGGTTTTGAAAATCTACATAGGCCTTAGTAGTGATCTCGCCGGCGATCACGACCAGGCCGGTGCAGGTCAGGGTTTCACAGGCGACGCGGCTGGCCGGGTCTTCACGCAGGCAGGCGTCGAGAATGGCATCGGAAATCTGGTCGGCGATCTTGTCCGGATGTCCCTCGGTTACGGATTCCGAGGTAAACAGAAAACGATTGGTTGCTGGCAAGCTGGTATCTCCTCAAGGTGACTTCGAGCCTTTATGTCCGATAAGGGAGGCTTTATGGAGCCAAGGGCTCTTGACCGGGGTTTGGTTAATCTTCATTAAGACGGTACCAGATATGACCTCCTGAACGCAACGGAATTGGCTGGGCCAGATGGAGTTGACATTGAGTGGGAGCCAGTTGGCATGGAACGGTGGGAAGCGGGCCGTAAATGGAAGAAAAGAAAGAAACAAACTTAGGGTGTCGAAGGGAGTGCCGGGGCATTCGGTAAGATTCCTTGAGGACCAAAAGTAACGGTCTTGACCTCGCCGAATTCTCCTTCGATGTCGAGCTTTTTTCCGTTGAATTGAAAGTCAACGCCGCCGGCGTTTCCGGCCTTGACGATGATTTCCTTCCGGCCTCGGATGGCGCGCTCTTCACCGGCGGCCAAGAGTTCGGACGAGACCGTTGTGCCGTCGGCGGTGATCGAGATCCAGGATTCTTCGCGGGCCTTGATGACGACGGTGAACTCTCCCGGAGTTGGGGCGGGGGCGACAGCTGCTAGTTCCTGAGGTTTCAGGATCGGACGTTTCTTGGGGGCGACAGACGAGGCAGATTCTCCGGTTGGCGAGCCTGTTGCCGGCGAACTAACGATCGGCGAACCAGCGCTGGGCGAACCGGCGCCACTGTTCTCGACTGGCACTCCCCCTGATACCTCGCCTGGCAACTGCGCCGCTGGTACCTGCGTCGTGGCCGCTGTCGGAGTCGGGCGAACCGACTCTCTCGCCTGCTCCCGGCGGCGATGGCTCCAGAGGGAGAGTGCGAGCGCGACTGCGAGGAGAAGCGCGGCAAACAAACCCCAAGGTAGCGGACGAACTGGGGCGTCCGAGATGGACTCCAGGCGGCGGACGTTCTCTTCATTTTCGCGAGCTTCGTCTTTACGCGCGCCGTCTTCCGGAAATCCGGGTTCCGTTGAAACGGGAGGAGCGTCGCCGGAAGCTTGCATGTAGTCGGCAACGGTTTGCTCTTCGTCGAGGCCGACGAAGCGGGAATAGGCGCGGACGAAGCCCTTGTTGAAGATGCCTCCGGGCAACTGGTTGAACTTATCCGCTTCCAGTGCCTGAAGCATGCGGATCCCGATCTTGGTGGAGGCGGAAATCTGCTCCAGAGTGATCTTGCGCTTCTCGCGCTCCAGTCTCAATCTTTCGCCAAAGGAAGGCAAACCAGTCTCCCGCTTTCGCCGGACGGCGAACGAAATTCTACTCTGTTGAGAAGCAAGATCATAGGAGATTGGTAATTGCGTAATTCCTAATTCGTAATTTGAAACCGGTCCCCACGTCCCGACCTGGGTTAAAATTGCCAAATTATCCGATTACAAAATTGCGAATTCTTCGGCGGTGGGTTGGCGGGACGGGTACCCGTTACCTACGTTCATTGCCCGAGCGGTGCGGCCAAACCTATAATTTGCTATCCAACCACGCGAACGAGGAGTTCATGCCGGAGGCAGCGGGCACATCCCCAATTCGCCTGTCGCAAGAGCTGACCATCTTTCACGATGTCGCCAAGGCGCTGACGTCGTCGCTCAACCTCGATTCGATTCTGCAGACGATCATGGAAAAAATGGCGGAATACTTCCGCCCGGATACCTGGTCGCTGCTGATGGTGGATGAGCAAAAAGATGAGCTCTATTTCGCCATCGCGGTGGGGGCTGCGGCTGAGGTTCTGGCGAAGGCGCGTTTGAAGGTGGGTGAGGGAATTGCCGGTTGGGTGGCCAAGCACGGACAGGCATTGATTGTACCCGATGTGCAGAGCGATCCGCGTTTCTCATCCCGGCTGGACGAGATAACGCGGCTGCAGACCCGCTCCGTCATCTGCGTGCCGTTGCGCTCGAAACACCGCGTGCTGGGCGTGATCCAACTGGTCAACGCCAACGTGGGCCTGACTGAACAGGAGCTGTTCTTCCTGCAGGCCTTGTGCGATTACGCTGCGATTGCGATCGAGAATGCGAGGGCGGTCGAGAAGATTCAGGAACTGACCATTACCGACGATTGTACGGGCCTGTTCAATGCGCGCCATCTTTACAAAACGCTCGAGACCGAGGTTTACCGCTCGGCGCGCTTCGGCTACCAGTTCAGCGCGATTTTCATCGACCTCGACCATTTCAAGCTGGTCAACGACACGCATGGACATCTGGTGGGCAGCCGGCTGCTCGCCGAAGTCGGTTACCTGATCAAGGCGCAGTTGCGGCTGATTGATTTTGCCTTCCGCTACGGTGGCGACGAGTTCGTGGTGCTGCTGCCGCAAACCAGCAAAGATCAGGCGGTGGTGGTCGCGAAACGTTTGCAGGATTCCCTGCGTTCGGGGACCTTCTGCATCGAACAGGGTTTGAACCTGAGCGTGCGCGCCAGTATGGGGCTGGCGACTTTCCCGCACGATGCGCAGACGCCGCACGACATCATCCGCCAGGCGGACGAGATGATGTATATGGTGAAGAACACGACCCGCGATAATATCGGCATAGCGTCGCGCGGGTTGCTGGAGCCGTAGGGGGACTACTGCTTTTCTCGCTTCTGCAGATCCGCGGGCTGGCCGGTTTTCGGCTGCGCCTCGGGCGGATCCGGCTTCCACGTAAGAGCGTTCGCGGGCGCGGAGGGGTTCACGCCGAAGTCCCACACATAGAGGTTCATTCCTTCTTTTCCCAGCATTTCGGCAACGGCGTATTCGCCTGCCGCGAGAGACTCGGTGGGAGTGAGCTTGACCCAGCCGCCGGTCATCGTGGTAACGGTGGCTGCGACAAAGCGTTCGTCGGTTTTCATCTTTCCGTTTATTGCGGTCTTGATTCCTCCGGCAACGCGCTTGCCGCCCTTGACATCGAGACGAATAATCTTGAAGCGGTCGCCGCTACTGGGCGCGAGCAGTGAAGGCTCGCCGGGCGCCTGCGCGGTTGCGGGCGCGCCCTGATTCGCGTCGTTACTGTTCGAATCAATGTTGATGTAGAGCGAAGGCACGGTGGTGTGCGACTGAACCTTGGCATGCGCCTCGGGAAGTTCAATCGTTTGCTTGACGCCGGCCAGCGGATTGACCGCAGCCCGCAGAATATTCGTCTTTGTGTTCTTGTCCACATCGCTGCCCGATTGCTGCAGCTCGGCTAACTGCGGCTGATTCTCGTAGGTATCGAGGAGGAAGATGCCGCCTTCGTCGGGAAGGCGCAGGCCGGGCGCGACCTGCGGGGAACGGGCTTGTTCGGCTTTGCGTTCGGCTTCGAGTTCCTTGTCGAGTTCGACCGCTTCCGGAGCGGGCGCGCCCTGCAGGCGGCCTTGCTCAAACTTTTCGGTTGCGTCCCAGTCAATCATTGACTTTGGCACTTCCTCCCATTCGCCGCGCTCGGCGCTAAAGTAGCGGACGCGCTCGCCGTGAATCTCATACTTGGTAATGGACTGGTAGGAGCCGTCTTTCAGGATGAGGCGGCGGGCTTGGGTCCGGGCGGGAGCGGGAACCTGGGACAGGCAAGAGAAGACCAACGCAAGGATTGCTGCCGCGAGGAGTCCCGTCCTGCCAAAGCCCATCCTGCCAAAGAATGATTTCATGCCGCGGAACATTATCGGCCTTTTCTAGTGCTTCGGAAAGGTTAGATGCGAGTGGTTCTGGTCGCTGGGCGCGGGAAATTCTTTTCGACGGATCGTCGTGGCCGGCCGCGCGTGACCTTGCCGGTATCTGCGACTACACGATTGAATGAGAATCCGCGGGTGCCCCTCGCGCTTTTCGAAAAGCGGGGCTTCTCCCGCTGAGTGAATCGGCGGTCCAGCGTCCCACGTTTCGAAAACCGCGAAACGTGGGGCACCCGTTTCATCCACTGCCGACAAAAGTTCGAACTAACGGCTGAAAACTGATAGCTGACAGCTGTCTTTTTTCCGCATTCCCTTCCAGAAAAATCTCTGCCATAATTGATCGTGCACCCCAGCCCGCACAATTTTTCAAACAAAATCAGAGCGAGGAAGCGATGTCGGCCAAGTACATCTTTGTAACCGGCGGTGTGGTGTCTTCATTGGGCAAGGGACTGGCGGCGGCCTCCATTGGATGCCTGCTCGAAAGCCGCGGCCTCAAAGTCAACCTGATGAAGTTCGATCCGTACCTGAACGTCGATCCGGGGACGATGTCGCCGTTTCAGCACGGCGAAGTGTTCGTGACCGACGACGGCGCGGAAACCGATCTCGATCTCGGCCACTACGAACGCTTCACGCACGCCAAGCTTTCCCGCGATAACAACTGGACCACGGGGCGTCTCTACGAGCAGATCATCGCCAAAGAGCGGCGGGGCGATTACCTGGGCAAGACCGTGCAGGTGATTCCGCACGTGACCAACGAAATCAAGGCGGCGACGAAAAAAGTGGCGCAGGACGTGGACGTGGCGCTGATCGAGATCGGCGGCACGGTGGGCGACATCGAATCGCTGCCGTTCATCGAAGCGATCCGCCAGATGCGGCAGGAACTGGGCCGCGACAACGTGCTGTTCGTGCATGTGACGCTGGTGCCGTTTATCGCCGCGGCGCAGGAATTGAAGACCAAGCCGACCCAGCACTCCGTCAAAGAATTGCTCAGCGCCGGAATTCAACCGGACATTCTGCTGTGCCGCACCGACCGCTTCCTCTCGAAAGAGATCAAGGCGAAGATTGCGCTGTTCTGCAACGTCGAAGAAGAAGCGGTGATTACGGCGAAGGACGTTGCGTCCATTTACGAAGTGCCGGTGGTTTTCGCGCATGAAGAAGTGGACACGTTGATCCTGCGGCGACTGAAACTGGAGGCGAAAGACCGCGATCTTTCGAAGTGGAAAGACCTGGTGCACCGCGTCTACAACCCGAAAGATGTGGTCAGGATCGGCATTGTCGGAAAGTATGTGGAGTATGAGGACAGCTATAAGTCGCTGAAAGAAGCGCTGGTACACGGCGCGCTGGCGCACAACCTGAAGCTGGAATTCAATTGGATCGAAGCCGAGGGCCTGGAAACTGCGGACAAAGCCGACAAGAGTTATGAAGCGCAGTTAGAAGAGTACGACGGATTGTTGGTGCCCGGCGGATTCGGCAAGCGTGGCATTGAAGGCATGTTGAAGGCGATCCAGTACGCGCGCGAAAAGCATGTGCCTTACTTTGGGATTTGTCTCGGTATGCAGACGGCTTGCATTGAATATGCGCGCAACGTCTGCGGATTGGCGGACGCCAACTCGAGCGAATTCGATCCGGCCACTCCGCATCGCGTGATTTACAAGCTGCGCGAGTTGCGCGGCGTGGAAGAACTGGGCGGCACGATGCGGCTGGGGGCATGGCCGTGCAAGATCGAGCCGGGAACGCTGGCGTACAAAGTGTACGGCCAGACTGAGATCAGCGAGCGGCACCGGCATCGTTACGAATTCAATCGCGAGTATGAAGAGCCGATGGTGGCCGCCGGTCTGCGCATTTCCGGCTCGACTCCGGACGGCACTTACGTTGAGATGGTGGAGATCCCCGATCATCCGTTCTTCATCGGGTGCCAGTTCCATCCGGAATTCAAATCGAAGCCGCTGGAGCCGCATCCGCTGTTTAAGGCGTTCGTCGGCGCTTCGTACGAACACGGACAGAAAAAGAAAGAGCAAAAAGACGCCGCCGAGGTGGAGCTGTTCCTGCGTCCGGAAAAAGTGGGAAGAAGATAATTCGCTGCCGAGACGCCGAGTACGCCGAGAAAACCGAGAACTGCAGATCCCTCGCTTCGCTCGGGATGACAAGATCGAAAAGATGAGAAGACCGAAACAGGGAAAACCGTTAAAAAGAATTTCTCGGCGATCTCGGCGTTTCGGCGGTGATTCATTGTGACTTTATCTTTCCAAATCGATAACGTTCGCGTTGGCTCCGGCGATCTGTTTCTCATTGCGGGGCCGTGCGTAATTGAGAGTGAAGATCACGCCCTGCGCATGGCGGAGATCATCAAGGGCGTGGCGCGTTCGCTGAACTTCCCGTTCATCTTCAAAGCGTCGTACGACAAGGCGAACCGCACGTCGATCCGCAGCTACCGCGGGCCGGGGCTAAAGGAAGGCCTGCGCATTCTGAAGAAGGTGAAAGACGAAGTGCACATTCCGGTGCTCACCGACGTTCACCAGGCGGCCGACGTGGCTGCCGTCGCCGAGGTGGTGGACGTGCTGCAGATTCCCGCGTTTCTCTGCCGCCAGACCGATCTGATTGTGGCGGCGGCGCTGAGCGGGCGTCCGGTGAACATCAAGAAGGGGCAGTTCGTTTCGCCCTGGGACATGAAGCACGCCGTCGACAAGTGCCGCGATGCCGGGAATAGTCAGGTATTTGTAACCGAGCGCGGGTCGAGCTTCGGCTACAACAATCTGGTCGTGGACATGCGCTCGCTCGCCATTATGCGCAAGTTCGCGCCGGTGGTGTTTGACGCGACGCATTCGGTGCAGTTGCCGTCGGCTTCGCACGGCGATGAAGATAAGCCCGCGGTGAGTGGGGGCCAGCCTGAATTTGTTCCGGTGTTGTCGCGAGCGGCGGTGGCAGCGGGTGTGGACGGTGTGTTCATGGAAGTCCACGACAACCCGAAAGAAGCGAAGAGCGACGGTGCGAATGCGCTCGACACGCGCAACCTGCGCGGCTTGCTGAAAGAATTGCAGGCGGTGAAGAAGGCCCTGGACGCGGCGCATAGCACGCCGTGAGCGAGAAGCAATCGCAGGAAGTCGCATTCATGGAACTTCTCAAAAGACTGTTTGAGCGGCATTTTAACTCGCCGGTCGAGCGGGTACAGCGGCTGCAGGGAGAGCTCAGCGGCTCGGGCCGCAGGATCATTCGGCTCTCCAGCGAAAAAATCAGCGCGATTGGCATTCTCTATGACGTGCGCGAAGAGAATGTCGCCTTCCTCGAATTTTCCCGGCACTTTCGCCGGCACGGTCTGCCGGTCCCTGAGATTTATGCCGAAGATTTAAGTCACGGCGCTTATCTCGAAGAAGACCTTGGCAACACCACGCTTTTTGAGTTTCTCTCGGACCATCGGGACGGTGCGAGCATCGCTCCCGAGGCAACTGCGGCCTATCGCAAAGTTGTGGCCGTGTTGCCGCGCTTTCAGGTCGAAGCGGGTCGCGATTTGAATTACAAAGTTTGCTATCCGCGCGCCAGCTTCGATCGCCAGTCCATCGCGTGGGATCTGAATTATTTCAAATATTACTTTCTCAGGCTCGCCGGCATTCCCTTCAACGAGCAAGCGCTCGAACACGATTTCGGCCGCTTGACGAAACTTCTGTTAAGCGCAAGCCGCGATTATTTTCTCTATCGCGATTTCCAATCGCGCAACATCATGTTGCGCGATGGCCAGCCGTTTTTCCTGGACTATCAAGGCGGCCGCAAAGGCGCGCTGCAATACGATATTGCTTCTCTTTTGTACGACGCCAAGGCCGACCTGCCCCCGGACCTGCGCCAGCAATTGCTCGATCATTATCTCGACAGCCTGGCCGGTTTCCTCGATCTCGATCGTACTGTGTTCATGCAGTATTACTACGCCTATGTTTACGTCCGCATCATGCAGGCGCTGGGCGCTTACGGCTTTCGAGGCTTTTACGAACGCAAAGAGCATTTCCTGCAAAGCGTGCCGTACGCGCTGATAAATCTGCGCTGGCTGCTTCACAACGTGGAGTTACCCATCGCATTGCCGGCGCTGATGGAAGCCTTCAAGAGCATGGTGGCCTCGGATAAGTTGCAGGGTCTGACTTCCGAACCGGAAAAGTTGACAGTGCGGGTTTTCAGTTTTTCATTTCACCGAGGCCTGCCGCAAGACGAGACCGGAAATGGCGGCGGATTCGTTTTCGATGGCCGCAGCCTTCCGAATCCCGGGCGCGAAGAGAGCTTCAAAACCCTTACCGGCAAAGACGCGGAGGTAATCGACTATCTCAATCGGCAGGAGAGCGTGCACCAATTTCTCGCCAGCGTCATGTCGCTGGTGGACGCAAGCGTGAGCACTTATCAGCGTCGCGGCTTCAAGCACTTGATGGTTTCGTTTGGCTGCACCGGCGGCCAGCATCGCTCGGTCTATCTGGCGGAGCAACTAGCGAAACATTTGCGCGATAAGGATGGAGTGGAAGTGGTGGTGCGTCATCGCGAGCAGGAGCAGTTAAATCAATGAAGGCGATGATCATGGCTGCCGGCCTGGGCACGCGCTTGCGGCCGCTCACCGACGATCGTCCCAAAGCGCTGGTCGAAATCGACGGCCGCACGCTGCTGGAGATCACGCTCTCTCGCTTGCGCCGCTTCGGAGTTCGCGAGGTAATCATCAACGTGCATCACTTCGCCGGCATGATTGTGGATTACCTGAAAGCGAACGACAGCTTCGGGATGAGCATCGAAGTCTCGCGCGAGGAGGCGTTGCTCGACACCGGCGGTGGCCTAAAAAAGGCCGCTCATTTCTTTGTCGAGGATTCCAGCGGTGCTGAAGAGCCATTCATTGTGCACAACGTCGATGTCCTCAGCACGATCGATCTCCGGCGCATGGTGCAATTTCACAATGAAAATCAGGCTCTCGCCACGCTGGCAGTGCAGGACCGCAAGAGCTCTCGCTACCTGCTGTTCGACGATCAGCTTCAGCTTTGCGGCCGGCGATCCGGGGGCGATGAAGGACCTGAACTTGTTCGGTCTTTACCTGTTCAATCTTCCCAGCAAGCGCTGGCGCTCGCTTTTTCCGGTATCCACGTTATTTCTCCGCGTTTTCTAACGATGATGATTGAAGACGGCGCTTTCTCCATCGTCACCTCTTATTTGCGTCTCGCTGCCCAGGGAGAAAAAATCCTCGCTTTCCGCGCGGATGGATATTATTGGCGCGACCTCGGCAGGCCGGAGAATTTAGCGCAAGCCGCTCAAGATTTGAAGCAAAAAGTCATCGCGCAATAGGCGCAGGGTTGAACCTTTCAACTGCTAATCTAAAGCAGCGCTACGCTCTAACAAAATCAATAAACCCACGCTGCACATCCGTCCGCGTCAGCCGCGCGCGCACTTTGTCGCCCACGTGCAACCCCTGCTGTCCCTGTGCTAACAAGCCTTCGATGTGCGGCTTCATGACTCGAACAAATGTCCCATGCGGAGTGACTCCGGTGACGATGGCGTCGAAGGTTTCACCTACACGATGGCTCATGGCCACGGCGGCCAACCGCTTCGACATTTCGCGCTCCACTTTTCGCGCTGCGTCGCCTTTCTGTGTGCAGTTCGCGGCGATGCCGGCGAGTTCATCGTCGGAGTAAGGCCCCGGCTTTCCATCGAGCAAACATTTGATCAGCCTTTGCGTAACGATATCGGCAAAGCGCCGGTTGGGCGCGGTCGAGTGCGTGTAATCCTGCACGGCAAGTCCAAAGTGTCCTTGCTCGGGATCGCCCGGACGCTCCAGCACATATTCGCCCGGCCCGATCAACTTGATGACCGCCAGCGAGAGGTCGGCGAAGTGATCGGGATCGGCGGCTTTGCGCTTCAGAAGAAAATCGTTGAGCGCCTTGGAATCAGCCTGTGCGGGCAGTTTTTCACCCTGCGCCGCCGCCAGCCGCACGATGCCGTCCCAATGCTCGGGAGTTTTCACGATGCGGCGCAAAGAAGAAACCTTTTCCAGCAGCCGTGCCACCACGCCGTTGGCGGCGATCATGAAATCCTCGATCAACTCGGTGGCCCGATTCTTCTCTTGTTTCACGACATCGACAACCTGCTCATTGAGCACCACGGGATAAACTTCGTTGGTGTCAATGTTCAGCGCGCCATGCTCGAAGCGCAGCTTCTTGAGCGCCTGGGCAACTTCATCCTGCAACTTGAGCTGCGCTTGCAGTTCCAAAGACGCGGCCACTTTTGGCGGAGCCGCCGCCGTGCCTTCCAACCATGCTCCGACCGCACCGTAAGTGAGTTGCGCCTTGTTGCGCACGATCGCCCGATACACGTCGCTTGCGCTGATTGAGCCGCTGGCATCGATCAGGAATTCAATCACCATCGCCGGCCTGTCTGCGTTTTCGAGCAGAGACGACGCGCCCGTCGAGAGCTCTTCCGGCAACATCGAAAAATTGCAGATGCCGGTATAGACGGTGGTCGTTTCCTTGGCCGCGTGTTGATCGATCGGAGAATTCTGGGCGGGAGAATCCTTCGCGACAAACGCATCCACATCGGCGATGCCCACCATCACCTTGACGCCGCCATTGGGCAGGCGTTCGGCGACTTCGATCTGGTCGAGATCGCGCGAGGTATCGTTGTCGATCGAGGACCAGAGCAAGCCGCGCAAATCACGGACTTTATCGGAAGGCGCCAGTTGCGGCGGATGCGCGCTGATTTCCGCCAGTTGTTGCCGGGTCCCGGGCGGAAAATCCGGGTCGAAACCCTGTGCCACCATGACCTGCCGCGCCATTGCCTGAAGATTGAGAGAAGAAGGCCGAGAATCGTTCATTACGCCCCGCTTTCAGCGGATACTAGTTTCAAAAGGCTAACATGAATCCTTGGCTACCGGCGGTTAGGGTCGTGCTGCATCAGAGTTCTTGGCTTCAAAGTCAAAGGCGCAACCACAGAGGGCACTGAGGGACACGGGAGAGGTCTACGGGACCCAACATGTATTGTCATCCTGAGTGGAGCGGGACCGGCTCTTCTGGCGCCATTGCGGAATTGCTACTTGCTCTTTGCGCCCTGGTGAACGATCGACAGAAGAGGACCTTTCTTCGCCTTTTTCTTCGAGCGCAATCGTTTGCGGGATTTGGAAGAATCACCGACGATGTCAGCGACGGTGGTACTCTCCAGTATCTTGGCCGCAGCATCTCGCACTTCCAAAAACACACTATAGAGCGCACGATGGTCGGGATCGGTGATGATCAGGCCTCGGAGTTGGTCTGCGTCCCCGAAGGGTGCGAGTGGGCCGTCAACCAGGCGAATAATCTCGCTGAGTTTGATCTCCTCTGGGGCGCGCCGCAGCCGGTATCCGCCCTTCGCGCCCCGAACGCTTTCCACGATGCGCGCGTTCTTGAGTTCGAGCAGAATCAACTCAAGGAATTTTTCCGGCAGGTCGCTATCAATGGCGATATCCCGGATCTTGACGGTTTCGTTTCCGTATCGGCGGCCAAGGGTCACTATCGCTTCCAGCGCGTAAAGCCCTTTTTGCGAGATCTTCAATCTTCTATCCTTTCCAACTGATTTCTGCTATTCCCGGCTGCTGCCTGCCCTACGCCCCAGCAGCAGACTTTCTGTCTTGGACGTACTTTAGTGCCCCCGCGCCCGCTTTGCAACTGGTGTTATTGCCAAGTGTCTGCGCCGTGGGGTAAGTGCAAAACGTTTCGCGCGAAACGCGGATTGCTGGCCTTTCGCATCGCAATCCGCTACCGCGTCCCCGCCATCTTGACTGCCGGTTCGCCAGTCTCGCCGTGCGATTCGCCTTCGAGACAAACGCGATGCCACAATTCAAGATTGAGCAGCCGCCAGATGCGATCGTAGTTGTCGCGATGCTTCGCGCGATGCTCGTTGAACAGCCGCTCGACCGCTTCACGCCGGAAGTATCCGCGATGCAGGCTGCGCGGTTCAAGCAGCATCTCGCGAATCGTTTCCAGCCGCGGCCCGGCCAGCCATCCGCTCCACGGGGTCGGAAATCCCAGCTTTGGCCGGTACAGAATCGAGTGCGGCAGCAGATCTTCCACCGCCTTTTTCAGAATGCGTTTGCCGGCCGGTCCCTGGATCTGCACTTCACGTGGAATTCGGGCCGCGAACTCCACCAACACATGATCGAGAAACGGCACCCGGCTTTCAATGGATGCAGCCATGCTCATGTTGTCCTGCTTCATGAGCAGTTCCACCAGGTAAGTCTTGATGTCGGTGTAGAGCAGCCGTTGCAGCATTTCGCCCGACGAGTGGTCCCAGTAATCGATGACATTCTTATATGCCGTGCTGGGCGCGGCTTCCCGCGCGAACTCGCTCGTCAGCAATACGCTCTGCTCCGCGGCGCCAAAGGCGGAAAAGAAATTATCGAAGTAGAAAGAAGGCCAGGAAGTTCCATCCTTGGCTAGAAATGTGTGTTCCAGTTTCCGGCGCAGCGTCGCTCCGAGCAGGGAAGAGGTTGCAACCGTGTTGCGCAATCCGCTCCGCAGAAAGCCCGGAACCACGCTGCGGTAGGCGCGATCCATGGCCGCATTTTTCAAAGTGAAGGCATAGCGCGTGTAGCCCGCCAGGGTTTCATCCGCGCCTTCCCCAGTCAGCACCACCGTAACTCTCTCGCGGGCCAGCCGGGCGACAAAATAGAGCGAGACACTCGACGGCCACACGATCGGCTCGTCTTCATGCCAGATCAAATGCGGGAGCGCCGCAAAAAAATCCTGTTCGCTGACCAACACTTCATGATGCCGCGAGTAAATGTGGTCCGATACCATGCGCGCAAACGGCAGTTCGCTGTAAGTCTGCTCGGGGTAGCCGACGGAAAAAGTTTCGATCGGCTCGCGCCGTATTTTCGTCATCAACGCAGCTACCGCGCTCGAATCCACGCCGCCGCTCAGGAAAACGCCCAGCGGCACGTCGCTCATCAGGTGGCTGTTGACTGCGCCTTCCAGTAACTCGCGGTAGCTCTGAACGTAGTAACTCTCATCTCGCGACTCGTGCGGCTTCGATGCATCCAGGTCCCAATACTGCCGGATTTCCGCTTTGCCCTCCGGACCAATCGTCATCGTGCGCCCGGGCAGTAGTTTGAGAATTCCGTTGTAGAAACTTTCCTCGCCCGACAAATATCCAAACGCCAAATACTCCGGCAGCGCCGCGCGATTGAACTCTGGACGAATCCCGCCATGCGCCAGCACCGCTTTGATTTCCGATCCGAACAGCAGCCGCTCCGGCGTCAATTTGTAATACAGGGGCTTGATGCCCAGCCGGTCGCGCGCGATGAAGAGCGTTTTCGCATTCCGATCCCAGATGGCGAAGGCGAACATGCCGCGCAGGCGCCGCACACAGTCCTCGCCGTACTCTTCGTAGAGGTGAATAATCGTCTCGGTATCGCTGTGCGTGCTGTAGCGGTGCCCGCGCGCGATGAGTTGCTCGCGCAAGGCGAGATGGTTGTAGATCTCGCCATTAAACACGATCCACAGCGTGCCGTCTTCGTTCGAAATCGGCTGATGCCCGCCCGCCACATCGACAATGCTGAGCCGGCGCATGCCGATGCCGACCGATCCGTCCGTATAAAAGCCTTGGTCGTCGGGCCCGCGATGGGTAATGACGCGGCACATTTCGCGCAGAGCCGAGGCGTTCGCAAGCGCGTCCCGACCGAATTCAAGAATTCCAGCGATCCCGCACATCTAATGTTTCTCCGCGTAGGGTGACGAGCGCGCACCGCCCGTCAGTTCTTCGAACAATGGTGTCACCGAAAATTCGCCAGGCGCTGCATTCATCATTGCACCCTGCCTGCGCCACTCGAAAAATGCGAATGGCCCCGCCGCCTTCAGCAGAGGCTGCCCCTGCCACGCGACGTACGTCCCGCCGATCACGACGAGGTGCGCGAGTTTCTCTTTTTCGATGCGGCAATACAGCGCTCGCGCGTCCGAAGACCACGGACCGAAGCTCCACGCCTCGTCGCCGAGCGCAAAAAAGAATCCCTGGCTCCCGTTATTTTGATGATAGTCGAGTTCGTAGACCTGCACCGAGGCCTGCGCCATGCTTGCCAGGCGTGGTTCATGTTCCTGCCGGATTGCGCCAGAGCGCGGCACGAGCGCGGTCGCCGTCTCCGCAGGCAGCAACACCCGCGCATGGCATCGCACCAGCGGAGCAGGTTGCAACCCACCATAAGATCGCGAGAGCAGCGTTCTCGTAACTTCCGTCGCCGTTTGCCAGATTGTTTCTTCCGGCACGATCAGGCTCAATCCCGATTCGCCGGACGCAGCGCCAGCTCTCGATATTTCCACCCGTCCCGCGCCTACGCTCCGAACTTCGAGATCGGGCGCGAAGTGCCACCGTATCTCCAATTCATGTTTCGCGTGACCAAGCGCAACATCGCGTACCAGCCACACACCGCCCGAGATCTTCAGCACGTGGCGCCGATGCACGACCGGATCCGCCAGCCGCGCATATCCATTGTGACTGCCCACAAAGTAAGTGAAACTCTTCCCCACGATCCAGTTTTCGGCTTGCGTGGCCGGAATCTGAGTCCATGAAAAAGGATCATCCGCAACCGCCTGATCCGTGCCATCCACGCGCAGCGTGTTGTGCGCACCGGTGCCGCGAAACGTGTTCCGGTCGGCCGGATCTTTCGCAATGTACACGCCACTGCCGGAGTCCACCAGCCAGCGCCGTCCATCCATGGTGAGCCGAAGGCTGAGTGCGTCGGCATGTCCGTGTCCCGAGCGGCCCACGCCCTGCGGACCGGCATCCACGACCATCGCCTGCGCGTACGGCTCCGAATCCGCCAGCACGTAAAGGCCGCCGTCGGGAAAGCTGAGCGAACGCGCAGCCGGCGTCGTTTGTGTGCCGGACCGCGCGCGAGAGAGTTTCTCGACCGCTTGATTTCCAAACAACCAGATCGCTTCCTCCGTCAGCCGCGCCGCAGCAAGTTCCCTCGAGTACATCACCGCACCGAGCGCCAGCGGGTCCGTCATCTGCTCCGTCCGGTTGCGCCGCGGATTCCACAACCGCCCGCCATCATCATCGCCGAAGCCTTCCGCCGGTCCTGCCTGCGCGAGGGCCGCGACCACATCGAGCATTCGTCCCAGCACCGCGTCATACGCCGGAGGAATTTCCATTCGATTCCGAGCCGCGAGCAACCGCGCATACAAAAAGAAGTCGAGCGCATAAACGTGGTAGTACAACGATTGCTCGAAGTAAACGCCATCTGGACGCACCTGCCGCTCCGCCTCGCGCCGCACAATCTGCCACCCGGATTCTTTCCAGCGCGCAGCCCTCGGTATTTGCGGATACAAAGTGCCCAGAAAGAACAGCGCCACCGCTTCTCCCAACAGGTGCGTATTCGGAGAAAAATAAGTAGATAGATAGCGCTCAATGTAACGACCGTGAAACGCAAGCGCCTGCGCTAGTTCCGAGCGAAACTCCGCGTGCTCGGCCGCTCCCGCCAGCAACTGGTCCACCCAGATCCACGACAAACTGCGGAAGGCAACCTCCAGTGTGCTTCCCCAATTGATCCCTAACGGATACGGGTTCGCCTTGATCCAACTGCACCACTGCGCCATCAACTCGCGCGTGTACTTCTCGTCCCCACTCAGCAGGCGCGCCTTGGCCAGCGTCACCAGGTGTTGGTGCCGGTTCAATTCCCATGTGATCTTGTGGTCGCCCACCACCGCGAAATCAAGAAAAGGAATCTTGAACCACGGATCGAGCGGCGCGCGCTTTCCGTGTACGGGATCGAGATGCCAGTCGATGTCTTTGTCTTTTTCTTTGTCTCTGCCACTACCGCAGTCAAGAGTGCAGTCAAGATTCTCGTAGCCCAGCAGGCGAAAACGATGGCCGCAAATCTCATCGGCCTCGCGCAGAACTGCGGCTGTTTCGTCGGGCAGATGATTGCGCACTAATTCCGCGCGTGCTGAACTTTCACTGCCAGAAAAAAAGAATTGCCACGGCCGCGCCGCCGAATCCGTGTTCAGCCGAATCGCACCAGTACGCACGCCCATCCGGTGCATGAGCAGGTCGTTCTGCTTGTGGAATTCCTGCCCCACGCGCACCCGCACCTCTTCCCAGTCCATCCGGGACACGCGCGCCAGCTTGTTTTGCCATCCAGAAGGCACAGATTCCCTTATCTTACATGCTGAGGAAGCCACTATTGCCCCAGCAGTTACCCTTTTGCTACGGTTTGACAAGGGGCTGGTATAGTTCATAGTGCCACCGAGCAGCCCCCAGATACTCGATTGCCAGGAGAATTCCCTTGGGCTTGTCCGTTAGCATTTTTGGGTTGGGATACGTCGGATCGGTATCGGCGGCCTGTTTCGCCTCCATGGGCCACAAAGTCATCGGCGTCGACGTGAGCCGCGCCAAAGTCGAGATGCTGGACTCGGGCCGTACCCCGATCATCGAAGCGCGCGTGAGCGAAATGGTCGCCGAAGCGCACCGCGCCGGGCTGCTACAGGCGACCACCGACGCCACCGAGGCCGTGCTGAATTCCGAAGTCTCGTTCGTCTGCGTCGGAACGCCCAGCTTGAAAAATGGCAAGCTCGATCTCAACCACATCGAACACGTTGCCCGGGAAATCGGCGCCGCTATCCGCCAGAAAAAATCGCCGCACATTTTTGTTCTGCGCAGCACGGTGCTGGCCGGAACGACCGAAACGGTGGTGCTCCCCATCCTCGAAAAAGAAAGCGGCAAGAAGTGTGGCCAGGATTTCACGGTTTGCTATAACCCTGAGTTCATGCGCGAAGGCAGCGCGGTCGCCGACTTCCTGAACCCGCCTTATACCATTCTCGGAGCGAGCGACGCCAGCCACCTGGCGCCGCTGTGCGAACTCTACAAGAACACTCCCGGCACTCTTTACAAGACGACCATTCCCGTCGCCGAAATGGTCAAGTATTTTTCCAACTGCTATCACGCGCTGAAAGTCGGCTTCGCCAACGAAATGGGGACCATGTGCAAGCATCTCGGCGTCGACGCGCACGCGGTCACCAAGATTTTCACCTCCGACACCAAGCTGAACATTTCTGCCGCATATCTTTCCCCGGGCTTCGCCTTCGGCGGTTCGTGTCTTCCGAAGGATCTGCGCGCCATCACCTACAAAGCCAAAGAACTCGATCTCAAGCTTCCCTTGCTCGAATCCCTCATGCCGAGCAACGCCGCGCACGTCGATCGCGCCGTGGAAATGGTGATGAGCACCGGCAAAAAGAAAATCGCGCAGCTCGGCCTGAGCTTCAAAACCGGCACTGACGATCTGCGCGAGAGCCCGCAGGTGCAGTTGATCAAACGCCTCCTGGGCGAGGGCCTCGATGTCAAAGTGTGGGACGAGGACGTTTCTCTCGGCCACCTAGCTGGCGCCAATCGCCAGTACATTGAAGAGGTTATCCCGCATATCGGATCGGTGCTCTCTACCGACTTAGAAGGCGTACTAAGTGCCGCCGAAGTCGTGATCCTAGGCAACAAATCGGCGAGCAAAGATCGGCTCGCCAAGTACCTTCGGCCTGAACAGATAGTGATTGACCTCATCCATCTCGATAAGACGCGGCGTCCAGAAGGCGCCCGAACCTATGAAGGAATTTGCTGGTAGGAACTTACCAGAAACCGGTGTTGACGACCACAATCTCGGGGGCGAAAGCCCGCATGTCAGCAAGCAGTTCATCCATCGTTAGGCTTTCCACGTCGCCATCCATCAAGCGCACCGGGCCCCATTTTTCGGCCAGGGTTCCGAGCAATGCCAGACTGATGGGCGGCCAGACCGCGGCCCAGGAGGACGCCTTTTGCATGCAGCGTCCTTCACAGATGAACTTGGTCTGGTCCTTGAGCGTGGGATTTATTAAGTAGGTTCTCATGGCAGCCCGCGTTCCCTTACCCTCAGACTGAAAACAATGGGCTTATTGGGTTCGTTTCGCAATAAGCCCTCATTTCTTATCGCCGGGCAGGGCTTTCAGCTGTCCCAATGGTGCAGGAACCGAGGTTCCCGGTCTCAAACTGTCCCATTTCTGCTGACGTGGGACACTACTACGGGGACGCCACCGAAGCCGAGGCGAGGCCAATTTTTCGGACGTCATTCCTGGCAAATATGACGTCGCAGCGGGCTCCACGACGCAATCGTATTCGGTGGTTCGCATCGCGTCGGAGGCCGGAACAATTTCCGGACATTCGTTGAACGTGCCTCCGGGCGCGTCACTCACCATTGCACTCTCGCTGGTGGGAGGCTCGGTCATCGTCGAAGGCTTCGCGAAGCGAGCTGGGAAAGGGGTTTCCGGCGCGATGATCGTTCTGGTGCCTAAGAATCCGGAAGCGAATCGCGATCGCCTTCGCCGGGACGAGAGCGATCTCGACGGAAGTTTTAGCCTGCCGAATGTAATTCCTGGCTCGTCCACCATCATCGCAATTGATGACGGCTCCGATCTGGACTGGGCCGAGCCCGCCGTGCTAGCGGGATATCTCAAGAAGGGGCAAACGTTCGAGGTCGGAGATCGCTCACAAACGCCCATGCACTTGGCAGGTGCGGTCGAGGTGCAGGCGAAGTAGCGAACAGGCCAACTATCTTCGAAATCTATTGCCGTTGGTAAGCCGGTGGAAACCCGCGCTGCTCGGGATGAGTCTCGGGCGCGGCAGACGTTTTCTTCTCGCCGATTACGACGATGCCCGTTGGGCGTAAATCCACCGCCAACAAATAGCACAGAGCACGCACACAAAAAGCTGCAGCCGTTTTCGAATGCCCTTAGGCCACGGGCAGTACCACACGCGAAATGCCTCAACTTCGAAACCGCGAACTACGAAGTCAAGCGAACTTTGAACCACGCGTCATTCTGCGCGAACAAACAGCTTCGCTATAGACAGGCCGACCGCCGTAAAAAACGTCGACCATCTCCCCTCACTTGTTTGGGAATCTGTGCTTGATTCCGAAACTTCTTGTCGGAAGCCGAGGTCCAGTTGCAAGCAGCTGCGTAACCTCTTAACCTGAGTGCACGGCGGCGTGACATGCTGTGCACAGCGTGATCAAGTTCTTTTCTGAGTCGGGCCCCGAATGGCTGCGGAATTCCCTGTGGTGCACCTCAAGATTCGACATCGTGCCGCACAATTGACACCGCCAGCCGTCGCGACGCAGGATCTGCTGGCGCAAACTTTCGTACGACAAAGGGTCCAGCCGCGAGGGATCGGCTTTTGGGCGCATCATTCTCACGACGTCTTCTCACGCAGGTTTTCGAGGAAAGCCTGCCGTTGTTCGCCGGGCAAGAACTTGTAGTAGCGTGAGATCGAGTGGAGCAGGATCTCCGGGTTGCCATTGTCCAGGTGCGCTCCTGCAAGGAAGTCGGCGCAGATCATCTCCAGGCAGTACCCGCGCGATTTGTCCGTGCCTAGCATGAGAGCTGCCGTCTCGATCGCCTGTTCGATCACCGGGATCTGGCTCTTGTAGACCTTGAAATAGATCAGCTCTGACGGCTCCGTTTCCTTCCCCGTCAGTTCCTTTTCCACCTCCCGCATGAACTCTTCTCTTGGCATGGAGCGGGCTTTGTGCACCCAGGGTGCACAATCGAAGCGCTGACCCTCCGCCCGCGCCAGCTTCGCCAACTCCCGCCCTTTCGTCCAGCCGATTTCCTTCAGTTCCTTCCGCGCCTGCGGTGGCAGATGCTCGTGGATGGACATCAGGTAGTACGCCTTCCGTCTCGATTCCGAGAACCGCCTCGCCAGGAATTCGTCAAACGACTTCAGGTTCTCGAGCCTCCAGTACTGTCCCGCCCGCACCTCGCACAGATACCTGCCGAGTTCGACAAAGCGGGTGTCGCGCTCCATCTCTTTCTGCTTTTCCCACGCCAAGATCTCGTCGATCTTGGTCAGAACAAAGAGGGCACGCTTGCGATTCAGTTTGGGCGGCATCGGCATCGGCCTAAAACGAAAGTTCGTCAAACAGACCAAGATCAACTCCGGGTTTGCGCACAAGGCCGGCTTCGACCAGCTCGGGCTTGTCGAGGCAGAGGCCGAGGAAGGGACAGGTTGTGCAAGGATTCTGAGGGAAGCGGATGCCGCTATGCGGCAAGAACAGCCCGGACTCAATCCGTCGGACGGTGTCATCGACCAGGGTTGCGAACTCCTGCCGCTGCTCGTCAGAAATGGTGGCCCGGAGATACTGAACTTCGACCAGCCGCTTGCGCACGAAAACAACCTGGGCAACTTCGTCGATGCCCGTCATCCAGGAATAGCAGACGAGTTGTGGATCCAGTGCGGAAATGCCGGCGGGCTCTTCTGGATATCGTGCCGAGGTAGTCTTCCACTCCAGAACGCATGGCGTGCCGTTCAGTTCACCAATGGCATCGACGTAAGCTACGAAATTGTTGCCAGAACCGAGTGTCCGATTGAACTGAATCTGCTGGGTGGAACGAGGGCGGCGAATGCGAACACGGCCGTCCTGGGCGAAGCGCTCAAGCAACTGGATGCCTTGTTGCAGCATGTGGTCCCAGGTGTCGTTGCCGGAGTAGGCCAGGCCCATGTCCTGGCACACGCCCCACTGCTCGAACAGCACAGCCGCCGGGTCTTCCCGGCGAAACAGGGCGGCGACGGCCTGTTCGAAGGCCACGCCAAACAGCATGGCGGCGCGCGTGTCTTTCTCTTGCCAATCATCGAGGTAGCGGTGCCGGTAACGGCGCGGGCAGCTCAGGTACTGGCTGATCTGTGTGTAGGAGTAGATCATCGGGTAGCCTCCTCGGTGTTGGAGCGAGAGACACTCGATACCGGAACGGCAGACAGTTCTTCCCACTGGCTGGCCGGAGCGAAGCCGTCGAGGTTGATGAGCGAAATGCCGTTGATCACGGTGTGGCTGATCTTCACCACGCCGCGGAGTCCGGGCAAAGCCTTCTCGTCGACCTGTTCGTGGGCCAGAAGTTCCGGGTCATAGAGAAAATCCCGCAGGAACCATCCGAGCTTCCACATCGCTTTTTGCGTGCAGTAAAGACGACCGACGATGGACTGCCCGGCCAGAGTGCGGGGTTCAAGGATGGAGAGTCGGAGGACGTAGAACGGTTTGTGGGCATGCCAGCGGAACTGGGCGCCATCAACCCGGACCAGGAAGACCCCGGCGGGAATCTCCGGCCGAGAATCGCGGGCAGTTTCGGCGAGACCAGGGACTTGGCGTTTCATGCGGCCACCCCCTGTTTCGGATGCGAGTAGCTGTTGAGCTGGCAGAGCAGGGCATTGCGGTCCTTCTCGGCCCAGTCGCCGAGTTGCTGGACGAAGTTCTCAACTTGCTCCCTGCTGGCATCTCTGAGCGTCTTCGTGCCACAGAAGTCGACGGCATAGGTCTTTACCAGTTCGGGATCGAGCTGGTGTTGGCGGATGATCTGGCAGAGACGGTCCCGCACCTTGGGGCCAGCGCCGTTCCCATTGCCGTTCGCATTCTGTGGCGGGAGCTTCTCGCCAGTCTTCGGAACTGATCCGATCTCCTCGACCGAGCAGATGCCGATGCCGTATGCCTTGCGCAGGGCGCGATTGACCGCTCGGGTCTCGGCTACGCGCATCTCTGCGCCGCGGACGAGTGGGGAGACGTTGGACGGGTCGGCGTCGCCGTAGCCGACGAAACCCCTGCAAGTTCTTGACTTGTAAACCGTGGCTTTGAATACCCATCTTGAAGTTGATGGATGTGAGAACTCTGAAACTGGTTCGACATGGATGCCAGCGCAGTGGTTTCGCCGGGCCAGGCGAATGAGACCGGAATGAGTCACGTACCAGTGGCCATCAAGCCATAGGAGGTCGCCGGTTTCGACAGAAAACCGATGGCGCTTCGCTAAGCCAGCGGGGTCAACAAGGGGTTTATTAGATCTCGAGTTGTGTATTTTCTTGTGGGTAGAACTCGTTTCCATCTCTGCCATCCTTTCGCCGGGTATCTGACTAGACGATTACTTCGGAACCTCATATCGGTATAAAGTAGTTAAGGAAGCGGGCACTGTATGTAAATGTACATATGCATGTTATATGCATACCTGCAATTCGTCAAGCCTAATTATGCCGACTTCACCAAAACCCGAAATCGACTGGAGGGCGGTTGGACGCCGCGTACGTGAGATTCGTGGGTTCGAGGCTAACCAGGCGCAGTTTGCGCATGAACTCGGTGTCAGCCAGGGACAGCTCTCCAGATACGAGCAGGGGAACAGCGAGATTGGTGCGACTGTGCTCCTTCGCTTAGCGCGCGCATCGGGGAAAACAATCGAGTGGTTGTTGACGGGAAGAGACAGGCTCTGAAGAGAGCTACGGCGCAGCGTCTATTGCTTGCAGGCAGTTGGGACTTTATCCCCAAGACAATGGAAAGCAATCCCAACAGATTACCTACGATGTGGGCAATAATTTTCCCATTTGCCCGCAATGTGGTGACGCATAAGCCACGTCGCCATCGAGAGTCTCGATTGCAAGTAATTGAAACATAAGTATATATTGTTCTAGTGGATCGCGGCCATTTTGGCCGGATTGGCAGCGCGTGTGCTCTAAACTGCATAAGCCTTTGTCCAAGACGTCTCACCCCCGCT
>Ga0224534_1000498_pt1 | contig 24877 bp, 22 predicted proteins | sample 714E12024metaG_FD_172012 | JGI IMG/M metagenome (GOLD analysis project Ga0224534, IMG submission 172012) | Peat soil microbial communities from Stordalen Mire, Sweden - 717 E1 20-24 | ecosystem: Environmental > Terrestrial > Soil > Wetlands > Peat | place: Sweden: Norrbotten County, Stordalen... | reverse complement strand
TGTAGCCGAGCACCGAATCGACCCGCACGGTTCCTTTCGACGGAACCCGGACCATCAGCGATCTCGCCCCACGAATGACGTGGTAGTTCGTAATGACCACGCCATCGGGCGAAAACACGAATCCGCTTCCTTGACCTGCTTTCTCGCCGTCTTCATTGAAATTCTCCACGATCACCACAGAAGGCGTAGCCCGGTCTGCGATCTGAGCGGTGGTCAACTTGGCTGGCGCTACGGGCGACGGCTTCTCCCACTTTTCCTTAGCCTTTTCCTCTGCTCCAGAAGCGGCCTTGGACCGGCCTGAAGCGGCTTCATCGCTGGACGGGCGATGGACGCCAATGAGAATCCCGACGCAGAGCACGGCAACAATTCCCAAGGCGATTAGGACATATTTCAGGGCCCTGGATTTCGCCGGGACCGGGCTGGCGCTAATGGTTCGACTCTCCAAATCCCGCCGTACCTGGTTCCGGTATTCCTCTTCCGCCATTCGTTGCTGTTCTTCTTCAACGATGCGCTTCTTCTGTTCGTCTGAAAGTTCCATAGGCGCTCCGCAAGAACAGTATAGTCGGAAGGCTTCACGATGAAAAGGCCGGAGCCGAAGTTAGTCGGAGCGGAAGATCTGGAATTCCGGCCCAGGTTCGAATGATGTGGACGGAAGGCGGCTCAGTAGGCGGCAAAAGTGCGAAACGGAATTTGGCTCACACCGGCCATACCGTCTTCACCACATATCCCGCATTCCGGGGCGCTTTGAGCCTTTCTTCAGGTTCCTTTTCTTCTCGATTACCCGGAGATTATCGGCGGTGTGGCTCCCGCCCCTAGAGAACGGCCAAACGTGGTCGATGTGGTGCTTTTCCGGGTCGAACTTTTTGCCCTTCAAATCCCTTGATATGACCGTCCGTCTCGTCGCCTTCGGCATGTATCGGGAGCGTTTCTTCCCCTGCCATCGAGCAAACAAAATGAGCGCCGCGAATCCGGCGATGAACTGTTCTTGAGAAGGCTGGAAATGCGTTTGAAGACGCACTGCGGTGAGAATCACGATCAAAGCACAGAAGACGAGAACAGCCTTTGCCAGATTCCGCAAAAAGAGCCTTGCGCCTTCTCGTGCAAGTCGCAGTGCTCTGAGCCAGTAGAGGCAGACAACCGCCCCGACAACGAAGATGATCCAGTCAACGTTGGGATCGCCTGTGATGTGAAACGGCGGTTGCATCAGCGCCACCAGCAGCGCCGGAAACTATTTGGCTTTCCGGGTGTACGCCTTTACCTTGGTTCCGCTCTTCTTCGTGTGCTTGGAAACCGCCTGTTTCTTGGGAGTCTTCTTCGTGGCGTTGCCGAGAGCGAAGGCACCGATGAGCGGTAGCAGTGGAATTGGCATACTGCGTGAATTCTAGTCCTTTGGGCGGATTTCGTCAATGGTCCTATTTGAATTGGGAAAGCCGTGCGGTTTCGGGTCTGGTATTCTCAAAACAAGGCAGTGGAAACTTGTTCGATGAGGAGATTCTGATGCCGAAGCAACTGGACCGTTCCATATTGGAGATGGCGTTAGTCGGTTTGAATAATGTCTCCGGTATGCACGCATGAGTCACGTCATCATTACACTTGGAAACGAGGCGGTTGGCTCCGTCACGTTCGATCAGCCAGAGAAGGCGCTCTCGGCCAGCCGGACGGCCTCTGGCTTCCGCGTCCATCTCGCTGCATCAGTCACATTTCATCCGCCTCAAGAATGCCGATCACAACTGCTTTTGGAGAATCTCCAAGCGACTGTTTCTGCGTCTGGCATCGAGATCGGAGTGGCCCACTACTCGGCGGCGCTTCGCTCATCCCCTGACGAACGGCCCATCACCTTCAATTGGGATTGGACGCTCACCGCTCTTGCGGTTTATGAAGGATTGCGGGCGGGTCTTGAGCCGGAATTCTCGATCAGGCTTTCAGGCGATATTCGGTACATCCTGCCGGGTCAGGGCGGGAAGGAAGTCTGTTCGATTGCTTCGACCTTCGGCCAACCGGGATTCGTTAGATATTCGAGAGAGGCGTGGACGAATATGCTGAGAGAAGTGAATCTGCGAGACACGGTTCTGGTGGAGATCCCGCTCCAGTCTGATCCACCGTCCGGTTGGGAACCCGTTTGGCAAGCCCTCCGGGATGCCAGAGATTCTTTCGACACGGGCAGCTCGACGGGATGGAAGAACTGCGTTGCGAGTGTGCGGCTTGCGCTTGAGAAATGGCATGACCTTGAACAAGAAGATCATGGCCCGGGCTGGAACCCGCCGGGCCGAGAAGACCGGGAAAACCGAACGAAACAACAACGCTTGGACAACATTCGATGGCACCTTATCCAGCTTGCCCATTATGCGGCCCATACAAGAGCCGACGAATGGACGAGGGATGATGCGGTTCTCGCCCTTTCGACTTTGAGTGCTCTCCTGGCGGTGAGAAGACCGTGACTCTTTCTGGCTCGCTCTGCCTTGTCCACCGGCGGCGCCGGCTCGACGCTTTGGGTTGGAGGTGGATTCTCAGGCGCCAGTTGCGGAATCGAGATGCTGTGAACCGCCAGAAGTCGCCGCAGACGAGCATTTTCCTCCCGGAGACGAATGTTTTCCTGCTCTGGAGGCTCGAATGGAAGCGACTCTGAACCGTTCTCCGTCATACCGCGTTCACCGCTCTGTGCGACGTGTCAACACTTCCTTGAAATACTCCTGCACCCCCGCAAACACCGCGGCCACATCAGTCGGGAGCCCACATTCCTCTGCGAGTGCCCGGAATCGTCCCTGCCAATCCGGCGGAGGCGGGACCAGTTCCAATGGAAGCGCATGAGTCTTTCTTCTCTCAAAGGTCAAACGCAACGTCTCCGCAACTCGCTCCGGTTCAAGTTCGCCCGAGCCAATCAGCAGCGCCAGGTCAATGAGATCCTTCACTCTGCTGCTGGCGTTCTTCCTCGGCAGCGTGTACGCATGGAGTTTCTCAGCCCACTGCTGCTCTCGCGAAATCGTCTGGACCAAAGGAGCGCCAATCCCGGCAAAGCCGAGCCAGTCCCGGCACTCGATGACCTCCACTGGTTGCATCACGACGTCGCCGATCCCAGCGTCCAAATGAAAGCGTGCGAAGACCCTGCCGTCCATCGTCGCTTCCACGGGATACCGGGCGCCACCGTACGGCGCGGCATCCAGATCCATGACGGGCGGTCCGATGGTGTAATCGAACCAGTCGCCGAGATCGAAACTGGCCGCCTCCTGCAACAGTTCCCGAACAACCTGATTGGCTTCAACATCACTGGCGGCTGCGACCTTCTGGATCGTCAGGTCGATGTCGATCGTCGCCCGGGCAGTTTTGAAACGAAGCTCCAACGCATAGCCACCCTTCAAAGTCCACGGAGCCGATTCGACCCGGAATAGCCGCGCTAACAGACGATCGAATGCCACCTGGCGCCGGAGCCGACTCACCTGTACCTGTTCCGTTTCGGCGACCTTCCCGAGTCGGACCTCCAACGCCCTCCGGAATGCCTTCGCCGTTGCGTATTCACGCGGCATTGATTACGCGACCCGCCGAAGAAGATCTTCAAAGACGCTCTGGGCGGGAACACTCAGCTTTACGCTCTTGATCTGGTGGCGGTTGATTAGACCGCGATCAAGCGCCTGCCTCAGGGCTTGCCGGAGAAAAGCTCGCTCGACGGTATCGGCTTCAATCAAATCGAGAATCGTTCGGAGGGGGCGCGTACGCTTGAACCCCTGCGCCGTCTGCACATCTTCATCAGCCAGGTTCGCAAAGTGCAGCACAAGAATACCGGGAATCGCGCTGTTCCGCCGAAAGTGGGTCGGCACGGTCATGTGCAGCTTGGCGGGGTTAAGATCGGAGAGTTCATAAAGGCTCAAGGCCGTTTGGTGGCTGTAGACTCCTTCGGTCACCTGGTTACGGTTCCTCGACCACAGCGCCCACTTCACCAGGTCGGGATGTTCCGCTACTGGAAACAGGGCGAGCCTGTAGATGCCTCGATATTCCCGGATCCAGTTTCCAACCTGCACATGGTATGGATGGGTATTCTCGGCAAAACCGGCGGCCTTCGCCTGCTTGGTCGTGAAGAAGCCCTCTTGCCCCTCGGCGGTCTCGAAAAGTCGGCGTTCCGCTTCACGATGACATCGTGGCATAACACAATCCTACAATAATAACGATCCTTTATGCAAGTGGACGCTGGGCGCAGAGATATCCTTCCAAAACCGCACTCCCAGCAGGGATATGCTCCCCAGGCTGCCGCGGTTCGAATGGAATGAGATTCCGACCCGTTATCGGCCATACCTCGATCACTGCTCTGTGCGGTTGGATTGCACCGTCCGATCCTGATATCCCTTCTTCATGAATCGTCTCTCTCGTCCTGCACGCCCCAGCGTGTCTTGGCACGCTCCAAGAACGAAGGCTGGCTGGCCCGGCCGTGGCCCGCGGCCAGTGCCTCAAACCCGGACATGAAGCCGGCTTTACGGCGGTGGCTGACGCGAATCTGGCGAACGGTGTCCGCCCATTCGGCGGCGAGGCTCGCGCGCACGTAGCAGCGCCGGGCGCGCTCGAAATTCGAGAGCGCCGCATCGTAATATTTGCTCTTCGCTGCGCTCACTATGCGCATTCCCTGGGCGCGCCAGAGGCGGGCAGCGAGGCCCGGGTCGGCCTTCTCCAGTTTCTTCGCGGCAGGCTCGGTGGCGTAATGGCTCAAATGCTCGAGGGCTTGGTCCGTGGCGCCGCGCACCAACTCCGCGAGACGTTTCATCTCCCTGGTCTCGATGAACAACTCAATGAGGGAGCGGAGATCGTCGCCCTTGGCGGCGTCCATCGCCTTCTCGTGCCAGGCGGCGCGCCCGGTTCTGGGCACAAACTTCATGAGTTCGTCGTAGCTGTATTTGCCGGGATCTTTTCGAAATTCCGCCCAGGCGGCCTCGATCGCCTCATTTCCACGGCCCAGCCTGGTCAGCAACTCGCGGTGAAGCCGCGTGAGATCGTAGCCGGCCGAGGTCCACCCATTTGGGCTGTCCTTGTCGAGTGCGATCCCGCGCTCAGCCCATGCCAGCGCCTCTCCCGGTTTGCGGCGCGCGAGGAGCATCGCGGCGAGGGCGTGGCAGTCCTGGGCGGTGACCCCGGTCTGAGTGGCGTGCGCAAGATAGGCCGCAAGGTTTCTCCGCACGAGGTAGATTGTGCGCAGTATCTCGCTCCCACGGCGGCGAAGATACTCCTCGTCGTGTGTTGCCGACTTGCCCGGCGTCGGCGTAGCTGTGGACGCAGCCTCAAACCGCGCTCGAATCTGTCTTTCGAACGCGGCCAGCCCGGCCTTGTTGAATGCCTTGGCGGCGTCCTTCTCCACTTCGTAACAAAGTGCGTAGGGGTCATTGTCCATCCACGCAAGCAGCCGGACGGCCGTCTCGTCCGGGTCTGCGCCCGATGCCTGCCTGGCTTTGATCCATCCGCGGATAAGGCCGGCCACGAACTGTCCCAAGTATCCGCTCGAATCGTGGAACTCTTCGGCCTTCTCGTAGCAACCGGCGAGGAAAGTCTCGTAGAGGGTGGCAGCGCGTGCCGAGTCGGTTGTAATGAGCTTCGCGACCTCGGCGGCGACCTCTTCCAACCCACTCACGAACGAGAAGCACTCCCGATCGGGAATGAACGCCCCTGGGTTAAGCGCCAGTTCCATCCGACCCTCGATCGGATCCGTACCGCGGCGAGGCTTTCGCTTCATCCACCGCTCCCGTGTCCCGCCCGTTGCGAGTTCGGAACCGCCTTCTCGTCAGTCATCTCTCAGTCAGTTTACCCCGTTCCGCGGCAAACACATTTCGGGCATCGGCGCGTTCGGCTACAATCATCCAGATAGGGTCAAGGTAAGACCGATGGCTGAAAAGAACGCAAATCCAAGCGGGATCGTAAAGGGGAGAGCGGCGCCAGTCTGCTCGATAAACTGAATGAGGCGGAAGCCGCCTCAGCCCTCAGGAAGCTTCTGGACCGGCATAGCGAACTCCGCTCCGAGACCGAAGCCGCCGCCAGGGACATGTTGGCCGGGATCTCGCCGCTTTCCGTCGCGGGCGAGATCGAAGATGCCCTACTCCAATTCGACTATGACGACTTGAATGGCCGCCCGGGCAGGCGCTCTTGCGGCTACGTCGAGCCATCGGAGGCAGCAGCAGAGCTACTGGAGGAAGCGCTGGACCCCTTCATCGACGATATGAAGCGCTATCTGGAGGCGGGGCTGGAGGGACCGGCTTGCCAGTTCTGCCAGGGAATCCTCCTCGGCCTTTATCGTGTTCGCGGCAGCGAAAACGACATCCTGAATTGGGCGCCGGACTTTCCAGGCGAGGCGGCTGGCAATGTACTGGAGGTTTGGAGCGAGACAAGCGGGTCCGATCGCGGAAGCGCGCCAGCAAAGGGAGGCCGCCGGCTTTCGCCCGATTTCGTACGAGAACATGTTCCGGATTGGGACTGGCTTCTCAAGCCCCATTCCTGAGACGGATGGTTGCCGGCTTGCCAAGTTTTCGGTGAATCGGGCGCCTTGGCGGACTTCGTCGTGAGAATTCGCTTTTTGGAGGGTAAAGTTGGAGAGCAACGAGAGAACGGTATGAGCACAAAGCGAATAGGGAAAAACATACCTGCTAAAGGGCTTGGCTTGAGCAAGGCCCGGCTTGACGAGCTTATCGAAGAGGCGCTGGTGGATGCAAACGGCGAGTCGGAACAAGTTTCCGGATTCTACACGATGCTGGAAAACAACCTTCGGCTGCCTATTGAAACGCAGATTCTCGGCGTGACGGCCAGTGTGGAAAGCATCGATATCACCGAAGACGACCAGCTTGTCGCCGTTTGCCGGAAGGGCAAGACCCAGCAGCGGATTTCGCTCTCGGAATTGCCGTTGCCCTCGCCGCCTCCGGACGGCGCCGAGTGGATCCTTGCGTATCGGTACTGGCGAACTGGCGCGAGGTGATGAGCAACAAAAGCAGGGAAGCGAAACGAGGCAGAGCCAAAATGAAAGCTTGCGGGCGGACGTGCGGGCAGCGATCGATCACGTCTCGCCGCCTGCTCACACTCACGGTTAATACAACGATCATGTAGTATTGATACAATGATTCCTGAATGGTCTGCCAATGGCGACCTTCCGCCAGGTGTGCATTTTGCCACTTGGCGGGAACTCGAGGATCGGCTCGACTTCAATCCGCGGCGTCATCGGATGCTGGCAGGATTCCGGCAGGCTTGCGAGGAGTTGCGGAAAGCCGGCTGCCGATTGGTTTACCTGGACGGTAGCTTCGTGACCCGGAAGGAACATCCCGGCGACTTCGATGCTTGTTGGGACGTGCGAAACGTGGAGGAAGACAGGCTCGATCCAGTCTTCTGGGATTTCTCCCGATTCCGCGCGGCGCAGAAGGAGCGATTCCTGGGCGAGTTGTTTCCGGCACAACTGCCTGAAGGTGCGACCGGCAGGGCGTTTGTGAATTTCTTCCAGGTGAACAAGATGAGCGGCGAACCGAAAGGGATTTTGGCAATCCGGCTGGGAAGGAACAGGCGAAAGTGATCAAGAACGAAAAGCAGTACCGAATCACAAAGGCGCAAGTCCGGCGGTTTCAGGACGCAGTCGCCGAGTTGGCCGGTCAGGATCGTCCCTCGACGATCAGCGCGCGATTGTGGGAAGCCCAACGCCAGGCGGCCCTTAGTCAGATGGAGGAATTGCGAGAGCAGGTTGCGGCCTACGAGCGACTCAACGCGGGCCAGAGCAAAGAAGTGCTTCTCGAAGGCGTCGAGGATCTGCCCAAAGCCCTGATCCGCGCACGCATAGCGGCGGGAATGACGCAGGAGGGCCTCGCACGCCGCCTTGGGGTCAAGCCGCAACAAGTGCAGCGCTACGAGGCAACCGAGTACGAGAGTGCCAGCTTCGCCCGCATTCTGAAAGTAGTACACGCCCTCGGGCTGAGTATGCCCAGAGCGGTGCGACTGGTTCGCAACGGTTGAGATGCTTCGAGATCCGCCTCTCGGCCCAAAATCGCGGAGAACATTCCCCCCCGCGCACTGCGAGCTTCTCGCGCCAATTCTTGGCGCCATTCCTAACGTAGACCGACCATTCCGACCCGGTCTGGCGAGCGAGATTCCGAGAATTATTTCCCCCTCGTCGGTGAAGTTCTTGTGGGGATTGTAGGTCAGCGGAGAATGGTAGCGCCGCTGACCAAACGGAAATCTTAACGGCATTCGGTTAACGGAAATTCCGAGAATATTGGCCCCTCGGTTGCATTAGACCGGTCAAATGACTGGCGATGTCGCCAGGTTGTTCACCGACGTAAGTTCGTTGAGGCCTTGCTACCAAGCGCGCTACCACTTCCTAGAAAAAGCAGCCCAGAACAGGATGAACCAAGGGCCAACAAACAGGAGTATGTCATTGGAATATAGGGAACAGCATGAATCCAGGCGAAACGTAAATCAAACTCATAACCCAAAGGTCGTAGGTTCAAATCCTACTTCCGCAACCAAACCTTTTCAATAAGTTGCGAGCTGCCAAGGGTTTTCCCGAGACCATTTCAGACCACTTTAGCGACTACTTCTCTCGGTTCCGTGTCAAGTGCTACTTTCCCAGGAGCCGGCTTCAAGACCATCTGAACCACGTTCTTGTGCGCTTGCCGTTTGCCTTCCGTCATTGACCGTCCATACGTATTCATCGTTGTGGTAATGCTGGCGTGGCGCATCAGTTCCCGATGCACCCCTACCGGGGCGTCGGTCTGATCCAACCATGAACGGAAGCTGTGCCTAAAGGTCTTCCAGCCGACTTTGGTAGGGATTCCCGCCGCTTTCGTCGCTGACTTGATGTGCTTCTTTTGGATTTCCTCTTGGTGGTACGGCCTGTCCGTGGCAGGACAGCAAGAGGCATTCTTCCGTTTCATTTATCCAATCGTGGATCTGGGCCGCTGGCGTCCCCGCACTCTCATCAGCGACTTTGGTGGCTCGACCGATGAGGTCTTGTATCCGCTTGTGGAACTGCGCGTAGGACTTGCTGGACACCGCTTCCCCCAAATGCCTTGGTTGACGGAACTTCCTCCCTGAATCACGGGTCAGCAAGCAGGGCGAGGTTCTGCCCTTCGCTAATCAGGCTACATGGTTTTCCAGACTCCATGGAGCGCACAGGCATAATCTACCCCGATCCTGGTGGTTGATTGCGTCTGGCTGGGCATCCTTATCGCCCACCACGCGCCCAGCGTTCCTGCAACGCCCGCGCCGCGTTTTCCAGATCCATTGCGCGCTGCTCATCACCGTGGCGTCTTGCGTTTTCGGCCTGACTGCGTTTGACCTTTGCACAGATGTGCCCGTCCATTGCGAAGTAGTGGGTCACCATATAATCCGTGTCCAGCTTCGGGTATTTCGTGAAATGCCAACGCTCACGGTGTGCCAGCGCCTCATTCCAGACGAGAAGCCCCAGAAACTTGCCTGCTTCGTCATGGGCAGTTTGCGCATCGGTGGCTACTTGTTCAATCGCGTCGTACAGCGGATCAAATTCCTGGCGCCAAGAATCCGGGCCATCACACGCAATCCACGCAGCCGTAAACTGGGTGTGCGTGTCAAGGTGCCGTCGAATTTCGTCGCGGATGCCATCCTCGGCTCCAGGGGCATAGTTTCGGAGTATGCCTAGATACACGTTCAACAGATCCTCACGCGCCTGCTCCGTCACCGGGATACACCCAGCCTCAATTGTGAAACGCACCAACATTTCCACCGCTCCTTTCAACTACCGAAAACGGAGGTCCCCGCGTTGACCTGGCCCAGCGAACGACGGCGGTCTCCACGTACACCTCGGCCGGCTGGCCGTGTTCCGCTCCGCAGAGATGTCCAAAGATCCAACGCTTCGTCAGCTTGAATTCGCCACTACCTACATATTGCCGATTACCTCGGTGCAGGACGGAAACGCCTGCCCGTAAAGCCACACCGAATGACGCAATGAAGTGTTGCCGCCCAAGCTACCAGACCGGACGCTCCAACTCTGGAATAGCACGTATGTGGAAATCCCTGCCGAGGGCAGCTTCTTCCCTTATAAAATCATCCATCCAACGCACGCGACCCTTGTCGTCGTAGATCTCCGTACCGAGAGCCTTGTACTTTTTCGCCATGGCACGGCTGAGCCACTCAAACTCCATATACTGCGTATTGTCTTTGTGGCGAGTCCGAACTTCAGCCAGCAAATCCGCTCCGCTTCGCATTAGTTGGTAGTAGCACACAATTTCCCAGGCGAACTTGTTGTGAATCATGAATAGGTCAACTGCGCCCCGACGAACCAAGTGGCCGATATGTTCGTAGAAGCCCAGCACGCCGAAGCCATAGTTCCCAAACAGTGTGCGCTTTGGATCATCGCCGGGGAGCGACAGGAGATTGATGAACTTAACTCGCCGACATTCCCAGTCTGAAGAACTGAACCGATCAACCAACGACGTTACAAGGTTCGCCGAGTTGAGCAGCCATTGCCTACGCGCTTGAAGCCAGACGGCGATCAATGACGCGAAGACGCCGACGAGAGCAACTACGGCACTTGAAAGAGCAATGAGATCTCCATTAGACATAGTCAACGCCTGCACAGTATTGTATGAGAAATAGCGGGTGGCCGGGGAGCCCACAGCCGATTTCCGTGCGACCCGGTGGGAGCCGTCACTCTCCAGAACCCCGAGAAGTGCCGAACGCAGGCGGTGGCCAGGGACGGAATCGACCCGCCGCCACCAGCCCCTTCATGGCAGCTAAGCGGTTTAGAATCAACGCAAGTCCATGTTGCGCAAGCGATTAGGTGGTGAAACGCTCTCTTGATGATTTGTCAATAGCGCGGGTGCAATTGATTGCAGGGATTCCGGCAGCCCAGGAAGGGCCGCCCCTGGCTTCTCCAGGAGCGCAAAATCCTGGAAGTGCCTCATTTTAAGCGACTTCTCAGGCATCTGCCCATCTCCCCCCCCTTCCACTCGGTTTGGTTCCCTGCCGCAGCCTATCTCCCGGTCCTTCCTCTGGTGGGTCTGGAGAAGTCCAATAATCGGAAATCGATATACTGGATCAATGAAGTGTCCGCACTGCCACACCGCCTTTTTTGAGAACTGGAAACCAACGCCGATAAGCCAAACCGTTCCTCCCGGTATCTGGTACGTGCTCTGGCAAATCTGCCCAGCCTGTAATCGATTCATCATTAAGTTCACTGCCGAGGGTGGCCCCGATTTTCCGAAATCAACTCAATGGATCGCCTATCCTAAAGGTGCTATTAGGCCTATCCCGCCGGAGGTGCCTGGCCCGTATAGGCAAGATTTCATGGAGGCGTGCTTAGTATTGCCCGATAGTGAAAAAGCAAGCGCTGCCCTTGCTCGCCGGTGCCTTCAGGCCGTCCTTCGGAATGAGGGCAAAGCCCTAAGAAAGGATCTGGCAGACCAAATAGATGAGATGATCAACGGAGGCAAGCTCCCATCCCATATCACCGAAGGCCTTCACGCAGTACGGAACATCGGAAACTTTGCGGCGCACCCCATCAAGAGCACCAGCACCGGGACGATTGTAGAGGTTGAAGCCGGTGAGGCCGAATGGACCTTAGATGTGATTGAATCCCTTTTCGATTTCTTCTTCGTACAGCCCGCGTTGACCGCTAAACGAAAGGCCGAGCTAAACAAGAAGCTCAAAGATGCCGGAAAACCAGAGATCAAATGATGGCGGCAGGGGCTTCAGAAGATCATGCGTTAACACCGCGACGGACCGAGCCGGAATTGCCCCGTGCCCTCCCCAAGGAAATCTCCCAGTTTGCCCGCAAGCTGAAACGGGACCATCGCGCCCTGTTCGCTTCCAATCCCCTCTACCGGAAACGCGCCGGTCAATTCCTCACCGCCCTACTCCCCCCGAAACCACGACGGCGGGGACGACCAAGCTGGCGAGACGTGACCGAGGCCATTGGGTTACGCAAAGAGTTTAGGCGGCAATTCCCGGATGAGCCATGGGCGGAAACCTGGGACCGGATCTACCCCCATGTGATTCCCGGCTACGATGCTATGACGGGCATCGAGCAGAACGACGCCCGACAGGTTTTGCGGGAACGGGTCCGGTGGAGGCAAAGGGCCAGGAAGCGCCGGCGATAGTCGAGCACGCAGGACTCGATCTCGACGCCAGAGGCGACTGGTGCTACTGTATTAGTACGATATGGCAACCACGGAATTGAAGGCAACACCGCCTGTAGACAACACAATTAATCTGCCGATCGGAACTCGTGACAAGATTCCAGAAACGAGCGGCGGCAGAATGTTCAACGTTGACACGTTTCACGCTTCGCCTCTTCCGGTATATCAAGGTCAAGAAGTCTTTCCTGCCGTCAGCGTTGGCTTGCATTCAACGCATGCGGGTGTAGAAACCTTCACGTCTCCACTCACATTCTTCCTAACGCTGACTCCGGAAGCTGCCCGCCAATTAGGAAGTGCAATGATTCAGGCAGCTGCGCAAGCGGAGGACCTAAAGGCTGTCGGCTGGGATCTCTCCGAGTTACAACGGCGAGCCACCAAAGGGCGCCCCACGACCTCCTCCACGCCCATTGTGGTAGACCCGTCCTCTAATCGGCTGACCAATGCGCAACAAGACCAACTCCTACAAGCACTCCGCAAGCGGAATGTGAGCCGTCCGTGTTCGCGGTGTGGCAACCCAGACTTTTCCTTGCTTAGTTTTATCTTTGCTATGCCCAACCGGGAGGCGCAGGTAGGACGAGAGGGCGTTCCGTACATCGTCACTGTGTGCACCAACTGCGGTTTCTTGTCCCAACACGCACTCGGTGGCCTTGGGTTTCAGGTGCATTTTCCCCAACCACCGCCAGGACCACCAGGAGTTTGACCAGAGATGCCAAACGAACAGGGGCAAGACCTTCCGGTGCAGGCAGCAATCACGATTGACACCGGCATGAACGAGCGCATCGTGCAGCGTGTCGATGCAAACGTCTCACAGGAGATTATTGTCACCACAGCGGACAAGGTACACCTAGTGCTCCGTGACGCAATACAGAAGATCGAACTTCGGGACGCGTGGAAGGCTCCGCTTGGTATTCTTGTCACGCTACTTGTAGTGCGCCCCGCGTTCAACAGCCTTCAGGATTTCCTGTGGATTCCAAAGAATGTATGGCAAGCCCTTTTGCTGCTTTGCACTGCTATGTCCGTGGTCTGGTTGGCTTCTTCCTTAGTACGCCGGAAAAGAGCGCCCACAGTGGAAGATATTCTCAACAACCTACGGCAGCCAAGCTCACGCATAGATAGAGCACCCGAGCGTGCTATGTTCAACAACGAGCAGTAAGGCTCCCATGTCGAGCTATACTTTCGCTTGCGCTGTGAAGTGCCTCGGAAGCCTTTCATTGCGGTTGTGATGGGTCACAACTAAGTCCCAAGTTGGGAAAATCCTTGGATCGAGTCTCCATCTCGTAATCCCTCCCCCACGGATGGCACCCTTCCAACGTGCCCAAGGTTCTTACCCCCGAACAACTCCAATCCCGCAAGGAACAGGCGGTCCGGTTCACCCGAGACGTACTTGGCGATCCCGAGCGGGCCGAGGAGATCGGCCAGATTCGTTTTTACCCTCTGAGCCAACCCTGGTTCTCCCGGCGCAACGCTTCAGCCGGGATGGCAGGCCCTCTGCGTTTGGGTAATCGGGCCACCCATTCATGGAAGGCGCGAGCCCGGTCATCGGGCGACAGAGTCTCCCGGAGAGGGTGAGCTTCGGGAACCAGGCGCAGAGTCCGCCCTTCCTGTTCCAGCCGGAACCGCGCATGTGGACCGGCGCACAGGACCCCAGCGGGGATCTCGAGTTCGCCCCTCGCGTTGGTTTCAAGGATCGTCGGTTCAGTCATGATTTCCCACTTACAGGCTAGCACAAGGTCCGCGGCCGCACCCCACTGGTGGACGGCTGGTGGACGGCATGCTCAACCCTCTCTTGGAGAAGGTTCGCCCTTCCATCAGGTGGGCGGGTTCGCCCGGCGGCGCGGATCGGAAAGGCTATCTGAGAGAGCACGAAAAAACTCAACCGGCGTCGCGATCCGAAGGCCGGTCCGCCGCGCGACGGCCGGCGTGAAATGTCTGGTGTTGTGCGTGATGAACCAATCGGGGCGGCTCGCAATCGCCGAGAGCAGCGCCGGAACATCCGCCGCATGACGAATCAGATGGCGCCCAGCCATCATCTCGGCTTCACCCGGAAACGGCGCCATCTCCGGCTTCATCAAATCGATCAAATGGACATAGCTACCCAACACCCGGTTCACGTCGCCGGATTCCATCCCGCCCAAGCGGATCAGAAGATTCTCTTCGACCTCCTCGCGCACAGCTTCGGCGAGAACCAGCCGGCATATTCGAGCTGCGCATAACGAGAGAACGGCTTTATCCAACCCCCACGCTGAAACTATGCCAGCGGTCAAGACGTTGGAGTCGAGGAATACCCGAGTGCGTTTCCCCCGGCTCAATGACGCTTGCCCCGCCGCGTTCCGCGTTCGCGCCTCGCAAGTTCAGGATAGCGGCGAACGAAGACGCTTTGCCGTGCCTCGGGCAAGGTTTCCAGCAAATCCGCGGGGGAGAGTTGCCGGTGCTCCAACACGGACGCGATGGATTCGCAAAGAATCCGAAAGCGGTTCTGTTCGGGGATCAGCATAAGACCTTCCCCGATCCGCAGCACGGCGACGGGAGCGCCGGTCGCCAGGCCCAGTTCATCGCGATACTGCTTGGGGATTGTGAGTTGCCCCTTTTCACCGATCCGCGTGTGGGACACGTATTCGACTTGGGACAGGCTGCTCGACATGGTAAGAATATCCTACCATAACTCGTGACTGCCTGCCGGATTTACCGCGCGCCTTCTCCATCGCAGGTGACTTTGATGCTCGAATGCCCATCCGATCGCGCGCGTAGGCCGCGGTTTCGCCGTTCGCCATGAGCTGAGAAGCGCAGAAGTGCCGCGTGCGCGACCGGCTTCAAGGCCAGACAGTGCCGCCATGGAGATAGAAAGAAATCAGAGAGGAAATCCAGCGTCCGGCACTACCACAACATGGAAATCCATTCGTTCAGGATCGCCGCTTTAGCTCTCTCCTGCGCTTCGCTTCTTGCTGCGCAGCCCGTCGATGATACGAAAGTCAAGCAGGTCGTCATTCTCGGCCGTCACGGCGTTCGATCTCCGGTTGTGGACAACAGCACTCTCAACAATTTCTCCACCCAGCCATTCCCGGTGTTCAGCGTTCCGGGCGTTTCCAGCCTGACCGTCAACGGCGCTACGAATGAGACGATCCTCGGCGGCTATTTCCGTCTCTGGCTCACGCAGGAGGGAATGCTGACCGGCAAAGATTCGGCCGACGCTTCCTCCGTATACTTCCGGGCCAATAACGGTCAACTGATCATTGACACGGCCAAAGCCTTCTGGGCCGGCCTTCTCCCGGGGGCCGGTATGAACATCGATTTCTATCCTCAACAGGACAGCGACCCGCTGTTCTCTCCGGTGGCCGCGGGCGTCGCGCAGATCGATGAGCAGATGGCGGTCGCCGCCGTACGGGGACGTCTCGGCGATAGTGCACAGTCTTTAACCACCGCGTACGGCCCCGAACTCGCCCTCACGCGTTCGATTTTATTCAACTATCCGGCCAGCCAGACTCCGGCGCCCGCTGCTCCGGCAGGTAAGCTCGACGTCACGACCCTTCCGATCGCCATCGCGGATTCCGCTTCGCCGGTAAGCATCGGAGGCCTGGGAACTGTCGTCGTTGCCATCGATCCATTCGTCATGGAGTACGCGGATGGAATGCCGGCTGCAGACGTCGGTTGGGGCCAATTAACGGCAGGCGGCATCAGCCAGATCACGCGCTTGTACAACCTTGCTCTTGATCTGGAGTACCGCACGCCCTATCTGGCCGCCGTGCAGAGTTCCAATCTGGCCTCCCACATCGTGCGCTCGCTGGTTCAGGCAGCCACCGGGAATGTGATGACCGGCGCACTGGCAAACCCGTCGACCAAGGTGATCATGTTGATGGCTGCTAACACGAATATCACCGGACTCGCCGGCCTGTTCCGTCTCGACTGGATTCTGCCAGGTTACCCGGCGGACACCGCTGCTCCGGGCGGCGCGCTCGTTTTTGAGCTCCGCCAGTCGCAGAGCACTGGGGAGTACCTCGTCCGGACCTCTTACGTCACTCAGACTATGGACCAACTGCGCAATCGAACCGGCCTGACGCTCACTGCGCCACCTGCGAGCGGCCCAGTGTTCATCCCCGGCTGCAGTGTTCGCAATGCCACGTTCGACTGCTCTCTCGCGAGTTTCGTGAGGGTCGCCGGGCGCGCCATCGATTCCGGGTCTGTCGACCTGATGAACTAATGGTGGGAGCAAACCGGGCGCGCGTGCAGTTGGACCAAGCGAGTGGCCGCCGGCCGTTAGCGCGGGAAGGGTGAGGCCCCTTCGGTGCCGTACCAATCGTATTCCACCGCGTGTCCATCGATGCGCCAGCGGCCAGGCGTGGTAGTGTCCATCCAGTCGAGCGGTTCGGCAAGCGCGCGCGGTCGGGCGGCGGCCGCGAACGCTCGCCGGAGGGCTTGCCTCGACCCGGCGTTGACCGCCGCGGGATCGGGGGAGACGAACAACGCGGTCCCGCTGCGGGCTACCAGGTCGAGCCAGCGCGCGGCCAGGTCCCAGGGGAGCTGCGGCGTGATGGGGGCGCAATCGGCGTCGAGATCGAAGAAGGTGCGGTGCTGCGGGCCGCGAAACGCCAGCGTGTTGACGCCCATCCGTCGCGTGCGGTTGAAATCGCGGCCGCTGGTGTCGTCGCCGGTACGCTGCAGTTCGAAGAGACCGGCGGCGAGATGTCCGAAAGTATTGCAGCCGATGATAGCCGCACCCCCGGCCGCTTCGCGAATCTCGCGGTAGAGGGCCAGCGCGATTTCAGCGGTGGTGCGGGAGCGGTCGGCGAAATGCCAGCCGGCTTCGGTGAGGTCGGCGCCCATCGAGGATCCCCAGCGGCCCAGCAGATCGAAACTGGTGTAGTCGTGCTTGATCAGCTCGAAACCCCAGGAAGCCATGCGGCCGATATCCGCGCGGACGGTTTCGAGCGTCTCGGGCAGGCTCGGATCGAGGGTCGCGTCGCGGGCGCTGTCACGGGGCCGAAGGCAGGCGGCCGGAGGGACCTTGGCGGTGGTGTACAGGGGGCGCAGCCAGATGCCAGGACGGACGCCCTGACGTTTCATGACCGCGGCGAGCTCCGCCATGTCGGGGAAGCCGGCATTGCCGCGCTCCCAGGGGCCGGCGGTGTTGGTCAGCGACCAGCCGTCATCGATCACCATAAAGGGCCGGTTTGGCCCGGATGGAGCGAGTTCCGCCATCAGGCCGGCATCGCGTTCGATGGCCGCGGCTGAGCAGTTGCGGCCGTAGGCGTAATACCAGTTGTTGCCTCCGTAAACGGGCGCGGCGGGGAGGCGCGGCTGAGCGCAGAGTTGGCGGCAGAAGCGCCGCGCGGATTGGAAAGCGCTCTCGTCTGCAGCGCCGCGGCGGACTCGCACGACGGCGGCTTCCAGCGTGCGGGGACCTAAGCGAACGGCGGAGCCTCCATTGCGCAGGTCGAGCCAAAGGGAGATCCCGGCCGGGTCGGCCTGCCAGAAGGCGAAGCACGAGGCCCCCGTGGCGACGCCGTAACCGTGCGTGGCGCGGCCGTCGCAGGCCAGGAAATACCATGGCAGGATGCGCTCGCCGGCCACGCCGCGCCATTCGAGATCCCCGTAGCTGCGCTCCCACTGGTCATTGAGGATGCGCCAGCGCTCCGGCACAGCGGCCCGCCAGCGGAGATGCAGGCGGAGCAGCGGGACTTCCGGCGCCTCGATGCGGATAGGCATGCCGTTGGCGGCCGGGTCGGTTTGGACGGAGATGCCGGCGCTGTTCCATCGGCGGCCTTCGCGGGCGAGCGGCAGCGGGCCGCTTTCGAGGAAGGCGATGGCGAGGTCGGGCGGCCGCAGGATATCGACATAGCCGTCCGCAGCGCGCGGGGTCTGCGCGGCAACGGCGGCGGGCAAGCCGGTCGAGAGAGCCAATGCCTCGCGGCGGGAGAGGTTGTGCGGGTTCACGAATCCATTGTGCCAGGGGACGCGGCGTACCGGAACCTGTGTGCCGCGAATCGAGTGATAGAATAAGCCGGAGGGCAACGCAAACCATGCGATACATTCTTTCGATCCGTGGCGGCGGCATCCGCGGCATCATCCCCACCTGCTGCCTGATGAAACTCGAATCGCAGCTCGGCGGGATCACCCGCGACCACATCGCCTACTGCGCCGGAACTTCGACCGGCGCCCTGCTCACGGCAGCCATCGCCGCCGGCATCCCCGCCGCCGATATTCTCAAGATCTACACCGACCGTTCCCAAGAAATCTTCACCCCCACCGGCATCGTCGCGGACGCCAAGCGAGTCGCCGAAGGCTTCATGTACGATCCGACTCACCTCCGCGACGTCCTCGTGAGCGTCTTCGGCCCCGCCGCCTCCTGGGTTGTCAACGATTGTCCCATCGGCGTGATGATCTCCGCCACCGCCATGAACGGACACAATTGGTTCTTCGTCAAGGACAATCCTCAGAACGCCCGAACCACCGGATCCGTCAAGCTGGTCGATGCCGCAGTCGCTTCCGCCTGTGCACCCACCTATTTCGACCACTGGAGAATCGACAACATCAACGGCCAGACCATCCGCTTCTTCGATGGCGGCGTCGGCGGCACCGCCAATCCCGCTTACCAAGCTTGCGTCGAGGCCTTCGAATTCGACACCTTCACTCCCGCCGACACCCGTGTGATCGCCCTGGGAACCGGTTACTTCCCGGGTTCCGACGCTCCCCCGTCCGGCCTGTTGAAGGTCATCGGTTGGACCACCAGCACCCTAGTCGACACCTCAGAGGACTGGGCCGGCGAAGCCGTGAACCGCCAGTGGCCCGGCATCATGACAAACTTCAACCCGCTCCTCCCCAGTGACATCGACGAATCCGATCTCTCCGCTATTCCCGCTCTGGTAGCCATTGGCCAACAACTAGCCGCGACCCTGGACTGGACCCAGCTCATCCCGTAGGCTGGGCGCCTTGTGAGAATCGAACCTATGACAAGAAGAGATCTGGCTTCCCTATTCGCCTTGCCCGCTGCGTTCGCCGGGCGGCCCAGGGCCCAGTCGGCTCCGGCTGACAGCTCCACAACTATCGATAGCGACGGGACTGTGCACATCACACGCGCCATACCCGTCCCCATGACCGTTTCTCCGGAAGCGTACGCCAAGCTCGTGACCGGGGAGAGCTGGGCGCCCGACGAGGGATCGAAAGAGGCGGCCGAGCTCATCGAGAAAATGCACGTCGCCTATCCAGTCGATATCGAGCAGACGACTGTGGCGGGAGTCAAGGCGAAGATCGTCACCCCGAAGAACGCCGCTCCCGACAAGAAAGACCGCGTGCTCATCTGCGTCCACGGCGGCGGATTTCGAACCGACTCCGGATCGTTCCTCGAGGCCATCCCGATCGCCAGCCTGACCCGAACCCGGGTGATCTCGGTGGAGTACCGGTTGGCGCCGAAGTTCCCATTCCCCGCCGCGGTGGAGGACAGCGTGGCCGTATACAAAGAGGCCCTCAAGATCCACTCGCCGAAGAAGATCGCACTCTACGGCACCTCCGCCGGCGCCATTCTCACGGCTGAGACGGCTGTCCAGTTGCGCAAACTCGGTCTGCCGTTGCCCGCTGCGTTGGGTTTCTTCTCCGGATTCGCCGACATGGCTCGGTCCGGAGACGCCAGCCACGTCTACAGCATTCCCGGATTCGTGGGTTTCCGGCCATCGTCAGGCCAGACGCTCGCCGCCTACGTTGGAAAGACCGACCCCAAGGACCCCGTACTCTCTCCCATGTATGCCGACCTGAAGGGGTTCCCGCCGACTCTCTGCATGACCGGCACTCGGGACATCTGCCTCAGTGGCACCGTGGACTTTCACCGCGCGCTGTTGCGGGCAGGTGTGGATGCGCATCTCATGGTCTTCGATGCCATGCCGCACGCCCACTGGTATTCGTTCCACCTCCCCGAATCCAAGGAAGCGCTCGAAGCCCAGGCTCGGTTCCTCGATCGGCACCTCGGCTGAACAGGAGGGGAGGCCAGGGATCACACCGCGACACTTGACGGAGACCAAGGAAGCGCCACGCATTTGCAGGCGCCTCCCTGCGCGGCGGGGCGGCGATTATTCCAACGCACCGGCCGGCTCCTTGCCAACGATGTGCGCGCCGGGCGAGAAGCGGGCCGGAAGATGGGTTCGGCAGGTGACGGCGCTGACGATCAAGCAGGCGCGTTGAAGCGCTACCTGCCCCGGCCGGCGTACTTCTTCCACATTGCCGGGTCGGCGAGCATCTTCACAAAGAGACCGCCTACCACCGAGCGGGCCTGAAAACCCTGCTGCTTCGCCGTGACGGTATCGTACCAGTCGGTCAGGGGCACGCGGCTTTCCGAATCGTTCGCGAACTGATATGCCGGCGACACGATTTTCTCGAAGTCTGACTGGTTCCCGGCCAGGGTTGCGGTCCATAGGATCCAGTCCAGCTTGGTGTAGGTGCGGCGGTTGTCGAGCGGCAGGCCGTATTGGTTCTGTTTCGTGAGATAGTACGCGATCTCCTTCTGCGCCACTTCGGGCGCGAAGAGATTCAGGCCGAGCAGCTTGTCCCAGACCAGGTTGTACTTCTGGCTCCAGGTGCCGGCTTTGTCGAACGCCAGCCGGTAGTGATCTCCCTCGCCGGCGAGGTCGATCCACTGCTTGGCGAAATCCTGAGCGGTCCGGCGGTATTCGGCGGCGGCGTCTTTCCGTCCCGTCATTTCGGCGAGCATGCCGTACGATCCCAGCGCCAGGATCGCTTTGATCGACAGATTGGCATTGTGCGCCAGGTGGCCGGCAAAGTCGTCCGTGGAAAGCTGGTTCTCGGGGTCCAGCCCCTTCTCTTTCAGGTACTCGGCCCACTTGGTCAACTCCGGCCAGTACTTTGCGGCAAAGTCCGCATTGCCTTCCACCTTGGCGAGCGCGGCCAGCATGATGAGCATGTTGCCGCTCTCCTCGACCGGCATTTGATTCTCTTCGGTTCGCTCGCCGCCGCCGTAGACCTGACCGTTGGCTTGCGGGTACGTGCCGAGGTCGTGCGGCGCAAACGGCCAGCGCCACCGGCCCATACGCGCGTACTCGAGCACCGGCTGGAGCTGCGCGCGCAGCAGCCGCGGATTGAATAGCAGCGTGAACGGAGAGCTGGGATAGATCACGTCCACCGTGGAGATGCAGCCGTTGCTGAAATTCTCTTTCGGAAAGAACATGGCGGCGCCATCGGCGTCCGCCACCAGCTTGTGTGCGGCGAGCGTCTGCCGATACGCCAGGGCCGCGAGGCGGGCGTACTTCTCGCCGCCGGCCCGCCGCAGGTCGGTCATCAGCTCGTCGTCGAAAGCCTTGCTTTTTGCGAGCAGCGCGTCGTGATCGCGGCGGCCCATGCGCAACAACTCCGCCGCATCCGCGCCGTTGCGCCGCCACCAGGCCCGTTCGCGCCGCTCGAAATACTCGATGGCGTAGATGTCGTCATAGGCGATCATGAGGTAGCGCGAGACCGGCCGCGACGCGATCTTTCCGAGGTTCATCGAGAAGGCCAGCACCGGCGCCGGAGCGCGCCCGCCGCGGGAACCATCGGAAAGGTCGTCGGAATCGGGCAGCCGTCCCGTACTGGTGAACGCCGCACGGCCCTGTTGTGGGCTGGTGATAGCTTCGGTGACGCCCTCCGGCTTGTCGGCGGCCAGGTAGAGGTATCCCCAATCGATCCGCAAGTCGTCTCCGCGTTTGACCAGGACCGGCTGCTCGCGCGAGCCCATCCGCAATACCGGTTGACCGTCCACTCGGAAGCGCGCGGACCAGACCGGCTGTTCGGGGGTATTCACCACCAGGTCGGACGCCGCGTCGAAATAGACGGCCGCCTCGTGCTCTTTGCCGTCGATAGAACTGAGGGTCCACTCGATGTAGGTCAGCGGCCGCGAGAGAACCTCCAGATCGTCCGGTAACGCGGGTGTGAGAAACGTCAGCCCCACTTTGACTCCAGCGCCCGAGAACTCGTAGATGGTCCGCGTCGGCAACACCTCTACCAGGGTCTGCGCCAGTGCGTTCGGGGCCGGCGCGCCGCGGCCGCCCCGGCCCGTGGCGCCGGTCAGGTCGTAGACTTTGCCATCGATGCGGACCAGCGCGGACAAGCTGTTGGGCTTGCCGGTCCAGTGGGTGGTGCCGGTGTCGGTGAGGCGGTCGGCGGCGGACCAGATGCTGAAGTACGGATCGTGGACCACCAGCGGAACGGCCGGCGGGCGCATGGGCGCGAGGGTTTGCGCCCATGCCGCGAATGTGAAGCCGCTCAAAGCCGCGGCGAGACTGAAACTTCTCATGGCGTTGTTCATATGGCTACTTGGCCCCCGGTGCACCAAAGAGCGTCCCGATGAGTCGGGACGCGGCAGCCTGAGAGGCTGCGCCACGTCGGCGCGGCGAGTCTGAAACTTCTCATGGCCCTATTCTCCAACGCGCCACTCCAGGATTCCGGCCGGCTGGCGGCCTTGTGCCGCGGCCTGCAGCCGGATAGCCGTGGTGTGAACCGGCGTAAAGCCAACCTGGTTGAATCTGTCCTTCCGGGTGGGGTACGCCGCTACGCCCTCGACGGGCTTCCACGCCGAACCGTCCCACCACTCGAGCCGCCACGACGCAGGCAGCGCGCACCCTCGGCCATCGGCGTCCGCCGCCCAGTAGACCTCCGCCCATCCGATGGTTCGCGGTTCGGAGTAACGGTACTCGATCCACATTCCGCCTTCGCCTTGCGGCCACACAAACCGGGGGATGGAGCGGTCGGCGGAATTGGACGGCGCCAGACCATCGAGAACGGCGGAAGGAGGCTCGAAATGCGAGCTCGCCGAAGCCTGCACCATGGGCGCGGGGCCGTCCCAGACATGCGCATCGGGGCCGTCGCCGATCCGCGGAAAGGAAGAAATGCGCAGCCGCGCCGCGCCCATCGGGATGAGCGTGATCTCCTCGACCGGCTCGATGCTCTTCACGGGTCCGGGCTCGACTTCGCCGGCCATGCCGTTCGGCTCCAGTTTCCATTGCGGGATTCGCCGGCCTTTGGCGCGCAATACGATGGGGGCATCCTCGGCGGCGAAGGGCTGCGCCGCGGTTTTGCCCGTCTTCACCACCTGAAACGACTCCTCGGGTTTTTGCACGTTCAAGACCAGCCCGTAATTCCAGGGCGTGGCCGGGTAGACTTCCTGCGCCGGGAACTCGTCTGTGCCGCCTTCACGGACCCAGCGCTCACCGATCTTGAGCGAGTACGTCAGCGGGCCGCGGCTGACGGACACGGTGTTGCGATTCTCTTTCCAGACCTGCGCGCGGATCTTCATGGGCAGCGCCAATACCACCTTGTCGTTGGCGTTCCACACGCGGTCCACGACCAGCCACCCGCGCGCGGCGTCCTTGGGCGCGGGAAGCGGCTTGCCGTTCACGCTGACGGAGGGGTTGGCGCACCACGCCGGCACGCGCAGCACCAGCGGGAACCGGACCGTCTTCGGCGTCTCCACCGCAATCGCGATGGACTCGTCGAACGGATAGTTGGTGGACTCCGTCAGCTTGACCTCAGTGCCATCGCCGACCTTGGCCTTGACCTGGCTCGGCGCGTACATGACCGCCGCCAGACCGTTATCGCGAGTTGCCATCCACAGGTACTCGGAGAAGTACGGCCATCCGAACGCCGCATTGTGCTGACAGCAGCGGTACTCGTAAGGGTCGTAACGGAACATGTCGCCGCTGTTCTCAATCATGGGCGCCTTATTGGCGCGGTCGAGCTGAACCTGGTTGGGACTCGTGATGTAATGCAGCCCCTTCAAATCCGGGGTCATCGACGCCGGGAACGAATTGAAAGCGATCTCCTCGGCCCGGTCCGCCCATATGCGGTCGCCGGTGATCCCCACCAGCATCTCGTCGCTGAACATCATCTCGACCCACGCGCACGTTTCCGTGCCGTTGCGCGGTCCATTGAACCCCGGCCGCGCGTTCTCGTCGGCTGCATACCCGCCGCCGGGGACCTGGCCGTAAAGCCTGCGCATCGCATCGTAGTTGCGCACCGTGGCTTTCACGTATCGCGCGTCTTTGGCCTGCTGGAAGAACTGCGCCGGCTCACGGAAACATTCGGCGAAATTCACGTTGTGCCAGGAAGCGATGCCGCCCGACCAATCGTTGGTGCGCTCGTGGTTCACCCTCGCCAGGTCGAGCAGCCAGGGCTGGCCCGTGCGGTTGTAGAGCCAGTAGATGGAATCCAGGTTGTCGCCCGCGCGCTGCTTCTGCCAGCTTGCCGAAAGCAAGTCCTCCAGGGGAATGGTCGTCTGCCAGCGAAAGTATTTCGTCAGGAACGGTATGATGCGCGGATCGCCGGTCGCCTCATAGAGCGAGCGCAGCGGGAAGAGCATCACCATGTTGGGCCACAGATCGAGCATGCGGCTGCGCACGCCGTTGACGCGTTCGCTATCGACGTTGCTCTGGCTGCCGAAATAGCCATCGGGCCGCTGGGTCGAGATCACCGCATTCAACCACTGGTTGGCCCGCTTGACGATCGCCTCGTCCCCGAGCACGTAGCCGAGGTCCACATAACCGCGAAGCCAGTACGGCACCTCTTCCCATCCGAACTTCCCCTGGCCGGCCGGGCTGGTCCATTCGTTCCCCTCGAACTTGCAGAACTGGCTGATCTCTTCCAGCTTGCCCGAGAAGCCCTTGGTTTCCAGAACCAACTGGCGCCGCAGCCAGCCTTCCGGGCGCACGCTCCCCAGCGGGAGCTTGAGGAACGGGTTCGGCGCCAGCGGCGCGCGATTGCCGGCATAGTAGCTGTTGGCGCCCTTCGCCGAT
>Ga0224534_1000496_pt1 | contig 24968 bp, 21 predicted proteins | sample 714E12024metaG_FD_172012 | JGI IMG/M metagenome (GOLD analysis project Ga0224534, IMG submission 172012) | Peat soil microbial communities from Stordalen Mire, Sweden - 717 E1 20-24 | ecosystem: Environmental > Terrestrial > Soil > Wetlands > Peat | place: Sweden: Norrbotten County, Stordalen... | reverse complement strand
ATTTTGGAAAGTTTCCGTTTCTGCGCGCGGCTCAAGCTAGACACGTTCGGCTTCAACCGGCTGTGCGTTTATCGTGGCACGCCGCTGTGGCACGAATATCTCAAACGCGGCATCCTCGATGACGAGCGCGACTGGGCCAAATGGTTCAAGTGTTCGGACATTGACCCGACGGTTCTGCCCAGCGAGGTCGTCAACCGCGCGCGGCAAAAGGGCTACGCGCTGCTGTTTGCCCGGCGGATTTTCTTCCGCCCCATCCAAACCTTCAAGCTGCTCCGCACCCTGGGCCGGCACATGAAATACACCGATATTCTCCGGCTGTTGAGCAGCCCGTTCCGCCGACGGGTATTAAATCGCAAACCCGAGCTGCCGGCCGGGATGATCGAACTGGGATTGACCGCGCCCATCCGAACTACCGTGCCGTTGGATGTCCCCGGTGTTCCCGTGTGACGCGGCCGGTAGTTGTCCTAATATCATAAATGCTGGTTGCGCCGCTGCGGCAGCACCGCCGCCACCAAATTAGCATCTCTCTGCCAAACAACGAACCCGTTTTCGACGATAATTGTGGTTCCGTCTTCGCCGGGTTGGGATACTGCCTCCGGCTCGTTGGGCTTGCAAATTTCCCCGGAAACGGTTTCGATATGTGGAACACAAACTGAAAAGGCTGGCTGGTTCTGCGGCCGATTCAACAAACATTATGGCTGAATTCAAATTTTCCTGTCCGCAATGCGGACAGCACATCCAGTGCGACTCCGGCTATTCCGGCACGCAAATCAACTGCCCGTCGTGCCACCAGGCCATCGTCGTGCCGCAGGCGCCGCGTTCCGCCGCCGCGCCACCCGCACCGCCAGCTCCGCCGCCGGCCTCGCCGGGCCCTTCGGCAAAATTTAGCACTGCGGTTCCTGTAACTGGACGGCGATTTGCCGGCGCGCCCAGCCTGACCGGCGCCCCGCCGCCCAAGCCCAAATCAAAGGCGCTGAAGACCGTTTTGGTCATCACCGCCTCAATTGTGGTTCTGGCCGGCCTCGGCGCGGGCGGCTGGTTTGGTTTCGGAAAATACAAGGAACACAAAGCGGCACAGGAAGCGAAGAAGGGAAATCCCGCGGCCCAAGTCCCCACGCCGACCGCCACGGCCGCCACCGGAGCACTGGATGTTTTGTTGAAGGTGCATCAGGCTTACACCAATTTAACGAGCTTGAGCGCGGAGGGAACTTCCGTGTCGGTCATTGACATGTCGCAACTCACGGCCGCCGATTTGAATCCAAACCAGCCTGCAAACAAAAAAAATGCGACACGCCGCCCGGCGAACATCCCCAAGGCATTGACGAACATGACCACCGTTGCCATCAAGCTGGCGCGGCCGGATTTGTATCGCATCGAGGGCAACGTGAAAAATGTCGTCGGTCGCATGACCAACAACATAACCATCGCCATCTGGTCGCCGGGCAAAACCAATTACACGCTGATGATTTACCCGGGGATGAAAAATTTTACGACGGTCAAGGACCGCAATATGGCCTTTGCGATGACCAGCCAGTCCGGCGGACTGGCGATGGTGATTCCGCAGCTTTTCTTTGACGAAACCGGGGGGATGGCCAAGCTCATCAAGGATTGGGGACTGACCGATGACAGCGCGGTGAATGGACAGGATTGTTACACATTGACCGGGAAAATGCTGGGCCAAAAATTGAAAATCTGGGTGAGCAAAACCAGCTACATGATTTTGCAATCGCAAATCACGCTCGGCGGGCCGATTAGCGACGCGGACATCAACGCAGCCATGGACGCTTTCAACACCAGCACAAACCAGATGCAGGCCGCCCAGCAAAAAGCGCAGGCAATGCAGCAAGCCGCGATGATGACAAAAATTCGCGGCACCGTCACCGAAACCTACGACAACGTCGGAATGAACCAGACTTTCAGCGCCGACGATTTCATTTATCCCGTGCCGAGGGGCACCCGGTTGATCCCCTCGCAATTTTAATTGACCGCGAATTCCGAAACGGTTGACTCGCCATCAAAACGCCGGCCTGCTAAACTTTCCCCATGGGACGCCAATGGCTTCATGCAAAACGCCTGGTCGCCGGCCTTAAAAAAGGCCGCACGACCGGCAAACTCGTCCGCGAAATCTCCGTCGCCGCCAAAATGGGCGGGCCGGACCCGGACATGAATCCGCGCCTTTTCACCGCCGTCGAAAAGGCGAAGAAGGAGAGCGTGACGAAGGATGCCATCCAGCGCGCCATCAACAAGGGCGCGGGCATCGGCGGTGAAAAGCTCGTGATGGAGCACGTCGTGTTCGAGGGTTACGCGCCGCACAAGGTGCCGGTCATCGTCGAGATTTACACCGACAACGTGAACCGCACCGCGCCGGAAATCCGCGTGCTGTTCAAGCGGGGCCAGCTTGGCACCACCGGCAGCAACAAGTTTCTCTTCGACCACGTCGGCCTCGTCGAGGCGCATCATCCGGACGCGAACATTGACCGCGAGGCCGCCGCCATCGAAGCCGGCGCGAATGAAGTCGAGGCGCTGACGGGCGAACAAAACGACGACATTCCGGAAGGCACGGCTGGCGCAAAATTTATTTGCGACCGCGCGGCGATTCATGCGGTTTCAAAATGGCTTACGGCAAACGGCTGGACGGTCGTGACGAGCGAACTCGGCTATGTGCCGAAAATTTTCCCCGAACTTACCGACACGCAGCGCGCCGAAGTGGGCGAATTTTTGCAGACGCTCGACGACCATGACGATGTCCATCGCGTCTGGGCGGCGGTGAAATAATCTCTCCGGGAGCGCTGGCGTCCCGTCGGCGCTCCCAGGCCGGTGGGAATCATTCCCCTCCGCTGTTTCCGTTTTTGCGTTCCCAGCGGCGGGGCGCGCGTTCGGGCAAATTTGCATCCACTTTGGCGTAGTAAGTTTCCTCGCCGAACCGCGCGTCGGCCTCCTGCTGCAATTCCAGCGACGGCGCGACGTTGAACCGCTCGTTGGTGTCCACGAAAACCACTTCGCCGCCGGGCCGCATGAAACAAAGCAGCAGCGGGCATTTTCCGGGATGCGCGGCGACCAGTTCGCGCACCGAATCCAGTTGTTCCGGCTTCAGATGCGCCGTGTGCAACCGAAGATGCACCTGCTTTGTGAACCGTTTCGGCGCGTCCTCCAGCGGCATGATCTCCTGCGGGAATATTTTCGGCTTGTCCTCGCCGGTGCTGACTTCGCCGATGACGAGAATCGCCTTGTTCGCTTCGAGCAGCGGGCGGAATTTGTCGTAATCGTTCATCACGAGCAGTTGCACCGAGCCTTCCAAATCCTCCAGCGTCACCATCGAATACGGCTTGCCGGATTTTTTCGAGAAGCCGTGCGTGACCGCCGCGATCAGGCCGCCGATGCGCGTAAGCGAGCGGTTCGGCAGGTCCGCCAGCTTCGCGGTGTTCGCCAGGCAATACTTTTCCAAAATCGGCGCGAACGGCGTGAGCGGATGGCCGGTGACGTAAAATCCGAGCAGCTCCTTTTCGTGCGCGAGGAGTTCGTGCTGCGGCCATTCGGGCAGATTGCTGATGCTCTCCGGCATCGGCGGTGCCTTTTCCTCCAGCGCGCCGAAGAGCGAGCTTTGGCCTTTTTGCTTGTCGGACAGGATGCTCGCCGCGCGGGCCATGGTGCGCTCGATTTGCGCGAACAGCGTCGCGCGCGTCTGGCCGAAACAATCGCACGCGCCGGTTTTGATGAGCGCTTCAAGGGTTTTCCGGCCCAGCGAGCGGCCATCCACGCGCTCGCATAATTCGGACAGCGTCTTGAATTTCCCGCCTTCATTCCGCGCCTTCAAAATCGCCTCGACCGCGCTTTCGCCAACACCTTTGATCGCCGCGAGGCCGAAGCGGATGGGCGCTAGTGGCACGGGCGTCCCGCCCGTGTGTTCCCCGCTTTCATCACACGGGCGGGACGCCCGTGCCACTACTGCGCCCGGCGCAAAATACATCTGACTCTCGTTCACGTCCGGCTGCAAGACCTCGATGCCGAATTCGCGCGCCTCGGCGATGTATTGGGCGAGCTTGTCTGTGTCGCCCATGTCGTTGGTCATCATGGCGCAGAAAAATTCGACTGGATAATTCGCCTTCAGATACGCGGTCTGATAGGCGACGATGGCGTAGGCGGCGGCGTGCGACTTGTTGAAGCCATAGCCGGCGAATTTTTCGAGCAAATCGAAAATCTGGTTCGCCTTCGCCTTCGGAATCTGGTTTTTCTCGTGGCAGCCCTTGACGAACTTCTCGCGCTGCTTCTGCATTTCCTCGACCTTTTTCTTGCCCATTGCGCGCCGCAAAATGTCCGCCGCGCCGAGCGTGAAGCCGGCAAGGATTTGCGCGGCCTGCATCACCTGTTCCTGGTAAATCAAGATGCCGTAAGTTTCCTTGGCAATCGGTTCGAGCAGCGGATGCTCGTATTTGATTTCAATTTCGCCGTGCCGGCGCTTGATGAATTCCGGAATCAGCTCCATCGGGCCGGGCCGGTAAAGCGCGACGAGCGCGGTGATGTGCTCAACGGAACTGATTTGAAACTTGCGGCACAAATCGCGCATCCCGCCGGATTCCAATTGGAACACGCCGAGCGTTTCCGCGCGGTTCAGCAGGTCGTAGGTTTTCTGGTCGTCGAGCGGCAAATCGTCAATGACCACCGTGTTGTTGCCACGATTGTGGTTGACCATTTCGCAAGTGTTGCGGATGACAGTCAGCGTCTTGAGACCAAGAAAATCCATCTTCAACAGGCCGAGGTCGCCGACGGGATTCATCGCGTATTGCGTGACAATTCCACCATCTTCATCGGCCTTGAGCGGCAGCAAGTTCACGAGCGGCTGGTCGCCGATGACGACGCCGGCGGCATGGACGCTGGCGTTGCGCGTGAGGTCTTCGAGAATCAGCGCGGTGTCAATCAACTCGCGCGTGACTTCCTCGGTTTCGTAAGCCTCCTTGAATTCCGGCGATTGCTTGAGCGCCTTCGTCAAATCCATTTTTAGATCGAACGGAATCATTTTCGCCAGCCGGTCGCATTCGCCGTAGCTCAAACCCATCACGCGGCCCACGTCGCGCACGACGGATTTCGCGCCCATCGTGCCGAACGTGATGATTTGCGCGACGGAATCGCGCCCGTATTTTTCGCGGACGTATTCGATGACGTCGGCGCGGCGGTCGTCGGCGAAATCAATGTCAATGTCCGGCGGATTGACGCGCTCCGGATTCAGAAATCGCTCGAACAACAATCCGTAGCGAATCGGATCAATATTGGCAATTTCCAGAAGATATGTGACGAGCGAGCCAGCGGCGCTTCCACGCGCGACGCACGAAATTCCTTTGCTGCGACCGTAACGAATGAAATCACCGACGATGAGAAAATAGGAAATGAACCCGGTCTTTTCGATGACTGTCAGTTCCTTTTGCAAGCGGTCAATGACAGCCTTGATGGCAGCGGCAATCTCGGGTTCTTTGATATCATAGCCGCCCTTATTTATCGGGCGCTTGGGTTGTGCGTAAGTTGGCAATCGTGCCGGGTCTTCGATGGTGGTGTCGAGCAGGACGAATTCCTGTCCTTCGGCCTTGAAATGAATTCCGTAACGGCGATGCAATCCCTCGGCGACCAATTTGCGCAAAAATCCCTCGCGCGTGAAATGCTCCGGCGGATGAAACACCGGAAAATGCAACTTGCCGAACTTGATTTCCAAATTGCACTTCTCGGCGACCTCCAGCGTGTTCTTCACCGCGTCCGGCGTGTCGGCGAAGCGCGACTTCATTTCCTCCGCGGTGCGCAGATAAAACTGTTCCGGCTCGTAGCGCATCCGCTTGGTGTCGGCGAGTTGCGTTTGCGTGCCGATGCAAATCAGGCAGTCGTGCGCGTGCGAATGGCTTTTCTCGATGTAATGGACATCATTCGTCGCGATGAGCTTCAGGCCGAAATCCTTCGCCCACTTGATCAAATGGCGGTTCACCTTCGCCTGCTCCGCGATGCCGTGGTTCTGCAGTTCGAGGAAGAAATTGTCCGGGCCGAGCGTCTGCTTGAACCAGTCCACCGCGTCGCGCGCCTTGTCCAACTGGTCTTTGGTGATCAAATCGGGAATCTCGCTCGCGAGACAGCCGGACATCGCAATCAAGCCTTCGCGGTATTTCGCCAGGATTTCCTTGTCAATGCGCGGCTTGTAATAATAGCCCTCCAGATGCGCGGCGGTGGTGAGCTTGATGAGATTTTTGTAGCCGGTCTCGTCCTTGGCCAGCAGGCCGAGATGATGATAAACATCGCGTCCGCCGCCGGTGCCGCCGGTTTTCTTTTCCAGCCGGCTGCCCGGCGCGACATACACCTCGCAGCCGATGATGGGCTTGATGCCTTTTTCGCGCGCCGCCTTGTAAAAATCAATGACGCCGTGCATCGCGCCGTGGTCGGTGATGGCGAGCGCGGGAAATTTCAGTTCATGCGCCTTGTCCACCAGCCGGTCCAGCCGGCAGGCGCCATCGAGCAGCGAATACTCGGTGTGCAAATGCAAATGGACAAAATCGGCGTGCGACATGGGGACAATTTAACTTTTCACCGCCAAGACACCAAGCCGCAAAGTTATCAACCACGGGTGAACAGGTATGAACATGGGTTTTGGACTGCGCGGACATGTCCGCGCTTTCAAAGCGGCGACGTGTCGCCACACTCCAAATCAATACACCAGCACCAGCACCGCCGCATCCTGCGCCGACTTCACCACATCCTCAAACTTCCGGTCAGCTGTGACCGGCGATTTGAGTTTGGCTGAAACCGCCGGCACCGATTCCAGGAAATTGAATCGCATGATCTAACACCATCGCAGGAATATGGTGATTACAAATTGCATCTAGTTCGTGACTATCAAGGCACATACTTCCGCGAGATTCCTTCGCTCAACTTGACGCAGTTTCTCAATCAATACGCTCAGTTGATTTGAACGCCGTAGGCGTGAAATCTTTGTAGAAGAAGCAAACGAAAAAAGATTTTCAAGCTCCGTTAGGAGCGGCATCTCCAGCGCATGGCCAACACCTACACGCAAATTTACATCCATGTGGTATTTGCCGTTGAAGGCCGGCAAAATCTCATCACGCCGGAGCACAACGACGAGTTGCAGAAATACATCACCGGCATCGTTTCCGGTCAAAAGCAAAAGCTGATTTCCATCAACAACATGCCCGACCACATGCATTTGCTCGTCGGCTTGCGACCGGATTCATCGCTTTCGGATTTGGTGCGTGATGTAAAAGCAGGTTCGTCAAAATTCATAAACGATAAACGATGGGTAATCGGGAGGTTTTCTTGGCAGGAGGGATTTGGCGCATTTTCGTATTCACGTTCACAGCTTGGCACGGTGATTCGTTACATTGAGAACCAGCAAAAACATCACGCCAAAAAATCATTCCGCGAGGAATACGTTGCGTTGCTAGAAAATTTCGGTGTGGATTACGATGCCCGCTACATTTTCAAAACCGGCGATGAGTGATTTACAGAATATGCCGCTCCTGACGGAGCTTGAAATTTGTTAGCGTCTGGTTTCTACAAAGATTTCGCACCTAACGGTGCTGGAGGCATCAGATTGCTACAATCCGACCGCTGGCTTTCAATTGTCTTTCAGCATTGGGACATCAGTTATTTTGCCACGATTCTGGAAACCGCCAGCGCGTGCGGCGGCGAACTCAAGGCCGCCATCACGCAAACCGGCGATGTAATTTGGTCAATGCACAAAAAGAAAAACTCCGCGAGTATTCTGGCCGGTGAAATGATTCTGACTTTTTACAAGCCCGCCAAAGTTTCCAAATCCGGTCATAAAACAAAATCTCCCGACATTGAAAATCCAACGGCTGTTCTCTCCGAGGCTTTTGATGCGTGCCTTAATCACGGCGCGACCAATTTTACCAACGAAGCCTTGTTCAACCAACTGGTGATGGAACTCTGGCAGCGGCGGGCGCTCGACTGTTTAAGCCTCGACCGCGATGAATTCATTGAGCAACTGGAAAAGCGCGGCTGGATTTACAACACCCGTTCGCATCTCTGGTCAAAACTCGGTCAAGGCAAGAGCTTCATCGGAGAAATGATGCTCTTTGAGGATTGAAATGCGTTTTCGCGTTGCCCAATCGTCCAACCCAAAATGAATACCGGAAAAGAGTTCCCGTCCGTCTGCATCAGATTTCCGTCATCGCCCAGCCTCGTGCGCCGAGCCATGCGCCCCGTTGCCCCTGCGGAATTCGGAATGCGGCTTTGGAGTGCGCGGACACGTCCGCGCTTTGATCCGACTCGACACGTCGCGTCGAGGAAAGCGATGTCATGCCATCGCACTCCACAGACTTCGTCCGCCCGCGCCAAACGCCAAACTAAATCCGCTTGTAAATCTCACGCCGGTTGCCGACGTAATGCAAATAAATCCGGCCAAGTTTCAAATCAAATTCGTAAAGCACGCGGTAATCGCCGACGCGGAGTTTGAATTCAAGACGGCCTTTCAGCCGTTGGTGCGGGAAATTTTCCAGTCGTGTTCCCATTTCGTCAATTTTGCGCTGCACGGTTTCGCGGATGCCGGGCGGCAAATCATCAAAGGCTTTCGAGAAAGTGTGCGACCCGATTTGGAGCGCGGCGGCCACAATTATGCCGGCTGGCGGGTGGTGCAGCGACCTTCCGCGATTTCGCGGCGGGATTGATCCAGTTTGGCCTTCACTTCGTCGGTAAGTTCAAGCTGGTCTTCCAAAAAATCATCAATCCACGCGCGGACCACTTCAATCTCGGCACGTGACAGCTTGGGCAGAACCGCTTCAATTTCTTGAACCGAACTCATGGCATAAAAATAAACCGGCGCGGGCCATTTGCAAAGCCGAATTATTTTCCCGGCGGCGTTCCGATTTCACGCGCTCGTCCATCCCAAAATGAATGCCGGAAAAGAGTTCCCGTCCGCCTGCATCAGATTTCCGTCATCGCCAAGCATCGTGCGCCGAGCCGGCGCGACCCGTTGCCCCGGCGGCATTCGGAATGCGGCTTTGGAGTGCGCGGACACGTCCGCGCTTTGGTTCGCCGCGACATGTCGCGTCGAGGAAAGCGATGTCATGCCATCGCACTCCACAAACCTCGTCCCGGCAGGGAACACCGGAAATTAGATGGCATGGGTATCGGCGGGTGAGCGAAACGGCGCTACACCTAGCCCGGCACACCGTGCCGGATGCAACGTCCAAAACAAAATCCGTTCTGAAAGGACGGTGGAATCATCGCGCCTTTTCCATCGTCGCTCCGCGACGCAATCCGTTTTTCATATTCACCGGGGACGTTGTCCCCGGCAAATTTCCGATGCCGCTTCGCGGCTTTGCGCCTTGGCGTTAAATCCGTTGCCCCGAAATCATCCCGCCGCGTCCAGCCGCAGCAGGCAGTGGCCGAAATCCACCACGGGCTGGCCGGGCGTGGGCAGATATTGCTTCGGAACCTGGTAGAGCCGCCCGCGTCCCCGCACCATCAGCCCGGCCCGGCGCAACATGGCGAGGTGCTCGGAGGCATTGTCGTAGCTGCAACCGGCGACCTTCGCCATTTCGTCAATGGTTCGCGGTTCGCCCGCGCTCAATTCCTTGAGCATTTTCCAGCGGGTCGTGTGTGGCTTGGACAAGCCGACGGAGGTTTTCAACAGCTTCAGTGCTGCCAGACTCGGCGTGCGACATGAATGCAGTTTAACTGTTCACCACAAAGACACCAAGCCGCAAAGTTATTAACCACGGATGGATTGGCACGGATTTTCAATTTCTGATTTCTGCTTTCAGCATTTCAGTTTTTCCAAACATTGACACCGCCGGATTTACAGCGCGCGGATAATGATGAAACCCGGAACGCGTCCGATACGTCTTGTCCGGTAAATCGTGAACCCAACAAACGCACATGGCGGCGTGGCCGCCGCCCGGCTTTACGCCGCCAAACCAATCTGTATTGCCCTGCTCATGACGGCCATGGTGCGTGCTTTCGCCGCGGACGTGTCGGACACCAACGCACCTGCTCCCGCCGGGCCGCCAACAAGTTGGGTGGACCCCGACACCGGCCACCGCGTGATCCGGCTCACGCGCGAGCCCGGCTCTGACAGCTTTTATTTCAACTACAACGGCTACACGCCCGACGGCAAAAAAATGGCCTACTCCACGCCCAACGGCATCTCGGTGCTGAATCTGGAAACCATGGAGGCGAAGCAGCTTGTCGCCGGGCCGACCAAGACGATCATCGTGGGCCACAAGACGCCCAACCTCTATTACACCCGGGCGACTGGCGATAAATTTTTCTTCACGCTGTGGTGCGTCAACCTCGACACCGGGGAGAACCGCAAGATTGCCGATCTCCCGCGCCGCGCCAGCGTGACCACCATTAACGCCGACGAAACCCTCGGTGCCGGCACGTTCATCGAGGGCGACGCCAACGCCGGCGGCGCGTATGACGGCACCGTGCCTTTGGGACGGATGACCGACACCAACCTCGGCGAGCCGGAAAACAAGGGCGAATTGATGGCCCGGCGCCTGGCGGCAAAACTGCCGGTGACGATGTTCACCATTGATTTGCGGACGGGAAAAATAAAGAAACTGCTGAAGCACCGGATTGACTGGTTGAACCACCTGCAGTTTTCGCCCACAGACCCGGCCCTGCTGATGTATTGCCACGAGGGTTCATGGCAAATGGTTGACCGCATCTGGACCATCCGCACTGACGGCTCGCACAATCAGTTGATCCATCGGCGCACGATGGAGAACGAGATTGCCGGCCACGAATGGTGGGGTGCCGACGGCCAAACGGTGTTCTACCAGCTCCATTTTCCCCGCGGCGGGAGGGTCTCGTTCATCGCCAGCTACAACGTCAAGACCCAGGAACGGGTCTGGCTGCAATACGGACTCGATCAATCGTCCATCCACGACAACTCGTCGCCCGACGGCAAACTTTACTGTGGTGATGGCGACAACCGCTCCCCGTGGATCTTCCTGTTCCGTCCCGTGCTGCTCAACAACCAGCGCACCCTGGGCGAACACCTGATCAAGGGCGGCTATCTGGTGTCGGAGAAGCTGGTCAACATGTCCCGGCAAAACTATCGCCTCGAACCGAACCCCAGCTTTACGCCCGACATGAAATACATCGTCTTTCGTTCGAACATGTTCGGGCCGGATTACGCCTTTGCGGTCGAAGTTGCGAAGGCGAATCCATCGCCGTGAACCCTAAAAATTCTTTGCGTCCTTTGCGTTCTTTTGCGGCAAATCCATTTCGCGTCATTGGCGTAATCGCGGTTCAATTCTTCGTTGTTATCTTTGGGTTGAAGTTTCCAGACCATCAATCTGGGCATTGTCTGAAATGACCGGCGCGCCATCTGCCGCCAGAATTTTTGAGTTGATGAACCGGATGCCTTTGGCGTTGCGGATGCTCAATCCCTTCGGCGAGGAAATCTGCACGTTTTCAAAAACCACGTTGGATATGCAATTCTCCGGCAAGCCTTGAATCGTGCCTGCCGACTTCTGGCTTGTTGCTTTCAAATTGGTCACGCGAATGTTTCGATAAACCGGGATATTTTGACCGGGGGGCGGCGCGGTGTTCGTCTGCGCGGCGGATGAGCGGGTCGCGTCTCCGGCGGAATTATTCATGTAATAACAGGTGAACGTGATTGCCGGCAGGACGTTCGACATGGTGATGTCGCTGTAGCTGATGTTTTCCACAAGGCCGCCGCGCCGGACATCGGACTTGATGCGGATGCCGTTCTCGGTATTTTCAAACGCGCAATTTTTCACCGTCACGTTGCGCACGCCGCCGACGGTCTCGCTGCCGATGCTCATGCCGTGTCCGTGCGAGAATGTGCAGCCTGTTACCATGAAGTCCTCGCTCTGGAATTCCTGCCCCGGCATTTTTTTCCCGGCCTTGATGGCGATGTTGTCGTCGCCCACGTCCATTTTGCATTTCGTGATCAAATAGCGGTGTCCGCTCGGGTCAATCGCGTCCGTGTTCGCCGCGTGTGACGGCGCAAGGAAGGTCACATTCGATATCACGACGTCGTCGCAATCCACCGACATGAGGTGGGATTTCGGCGAATTTTGCAGCGTGATGTTTTCGACGCGGACATTTTTGCAGCGTTCCAGTGAAACCAGATTTGGCCGGGGCAAAGTGTAGCCGGGCCTGATTTGACGCGCCTTCTCGGCCTCGCCCCACCAGACCGCGCCGCCGCCGTCAATCACACCGGCGCCGGTGAAAGTCACATTCGTCAAATCCCTGCCATCAATGAACGGGATAAAACCGCCCCGGGCCTTGGTCCAGTCGCCGGGTGTTTTCATGAAATCATTCTGGTTCGTGCTCGCCCGCAACGTCGCGCGCGCGTCCAGTTTCACCGTCGTCATGGAGTGCAGCGTGAGCGGCCGGCTCAAATAATTCCCCTTCGGAAATTCCACCGTGCCGCCGGAATTCGTGCAGGCGTCGAGCGCTTTTTGGATTGCCGCCGTGTCAAAAGTCGTCCCGTCGCCCTTTGCGCCGAAATGGCGGACGTTGAAGATTATTGCGGAGGAATTGGCAACCGTGCCGGGGCCGGTCAGGCAACCGGCCATGGCACACATCATTGCCAACGCGGACAACAACCGCAGGATCGCCGCCGGTGCGGACTTGAGATTTAGACGGTTCATGGATTTGATGGGCGGAAGTTCATGGTTAATTGCCATGTTTTATTTCGGCGCGGCCCGGATAGAAACTTTTACTTTCCGGCTGTTGGCTGTTCGCCGGTATAGGCAACATCGTTAATCTTCACCTTTGTAAATTTTAAGTTCTTCACATTTCGAGTCACCACCGCGGGATTTTTCAACGTGATGTTGATGTTCTTGAAGGTCAGGTTTGACACGTTGCTTTTTTTCGGCCCATCCACCTTCCCAAAATCATGCAGTGTGCCGGTGATGTTTTCCAGGGTCACATTGGTGACCCATTGGCTGGGCGCGGGCTTGCCCTCCAAATCAAGGTATTGCCCCCAGCCCGCGATTGAAATCAGTTGCGCATTCGTATTCTGCACCTGGATGTTCCGGGCGGTGATGTTTTCGTAATGCTCTTCGGTGTCGGGGCGGATCTTCAGTTTCAGGACGCAGTTTTTGTTCGTGCCCGTCAGCCGGCAATTTTCGATGATTACATCGCGCACCACCGTGGCCTCGCTGCCGACCGTCAGCGCGGAATTGCCCATCCCGAACTCGCAGCCGGAGACGCGGACATGCTCGACGGGCGGGACCGTCTTGTCGTCCAGCGCGGAAGTTCCCTTGTTGCCCTTGAGGCAGATGTTGTCGTCAATCACGGAAATGTAGGAACCCTTGATCGTCACATTCCGGCAGCTATCCACATCAATGCCGTCGGTGCTGGGCGCGCGGAGCGGTGCGCGGATGTCCACGTCTTTCACCAGCACATCCGTGCAGCGGAACAGGTGCAAATTCCAGAAACCCGATTCGCGCAATGAAAGGCCGCTGACCTGCACGTCCTTCGAGTCCTCGATGAAAATGTTCCGGGGACGCTTCACGTCGACATTCGTGACGAGCCGGTTCGTCCGGAAGGCCCGCCCCAATTCATCCCAAAACGGCTTGCCGCCGCCGGCAATCGTGCCTTGGCCCGTGATGCGGAGATGATCCACGTTGCTCGCGTTGACCAGCGCTGGAACCCAGACCTGAAAATGCCCCTCGATGCGCGTCTCCAGCTCCGGATAATCCTCAATGTTCGTGGAACCCTTCAGCACCGCGCCCTTGTCCAGATACAGATTCACTCCGCGCTTGAGATAAATCGCGCCCGACAAAAATTCACCCGTGGGAATCACCAGCGTCCCGCCACGATTCGTGGCCAGCGTATCAATCGCCTTCTGGATGGCGGCCGTGTTGAGCGTCACACCGTCGCCCACCGCGCCCGCCGCCGCGATGGACAACTGTTTTTTCGCCATTGTCGCATTGGACAACTGCTTTGCCGTCGCCGTCGCGCCGGGAACAAACAAAGCAAGCAACGCCGGAAGGATGACGAAGCCGCAAAGCTTTTGTGAAAGAGATTTGGATTCGATGGACACAAGGTTGTTATACACTTCCAACAATTTTTGAAAAGGCCAAATCCCGCGCGCAACTCTGGTGGCTGGCAATCCGCCCGCGATCATGCGTCCGTTTCGTGAAGGAGTCGGTCCGCATTTGACACGCGGCGGATGCGCACGGATTGATTCTGGTGGGGCGAGCGTCCTCGCGAGCCGAAGGTAGGGCGCGTTACTCCGTGCGCGCCGGCTTTGGTATTTGAACGAGCGGCGGGCAGAGGACTGCCCGCCCTACCAAATCAGTAAACCAGCACCAGCACCGCCGCATCCTGCGCCGACTTCACCACCTCCTCAAACTTCGGGGTGGCCGTCTGCAAAGACTTCGGCGCTTTGAGTTTCAGTAATTGCCAAAATAATTGTTTTGCTTCGCTTTTTTGGTCTGCGCTTGCAGGCACCTTATCAATGGCGTTCAATATTACCTGTATCGAGTTGTCAACATTTTGAGTGTTATCATCACCAATCACGACGTTGCTTGAATTTGAAACATTGATAATCTTGATTTCGATTGGGGCCCCAACTCCTTCCCGCTCCACAATGTCAACCCCTCTGGCAGTAAGCCGCCAAGCCAAACATGCACTGTTACAGCTTTCCGCCAAATTGTGCTCCTGTAGCTGCAAACCGATGCGAATAATTTCTAGTTGTGTAATTGGGAATGAGAAATCGGCCGGGCTCAAACCATAACTCATATCTTGGGCTTCCCTACGATGTTCGTAGAGCTTTTGCAGAAATAAGCCACGCAATACATTGTCTTTCATATTACACCTTTGCCTTGCATGGATTCAAACGCCAAATGCCCCAATCGTCCATCGCAAAATGAATACCGGAAAAGAGTTCCCGTCCGCCTGCATCAGATTTCCGTCATCGCCAGCGCCTCATGCGCCTCGCCCTGTGAAATAATGCCCCGCGCCAGGGCTACCCATTGTCTCCACCGTATTTCACAGGGCGAGCCACGCGCCCCGTTGCCCCTGCGGCATTCGGAATGCGGAGTGCTGGTTTTGTTTCACAAGGCGCAGGCTTTGAGCAGCGCGACCTTGACTTTTTTCAAATCGGGTTCCGGCACGACGCCGAGCCGCTTTTCAAACCGCACGGACGGCAATGAGCCGATGGCCTGCACATTGGCGACGGATTCGGGATCGAGAAACGGCAGATGGCCGAGCGGCACTTCGAGTTCGCTCCCGCGATTCTGCCGCGTGATGGGAATGTGGATGATGAGCGAACGCGGGGCGTCGAGATGGTCGGCGATGAGAACGACGGCGGGGCGGATCTTGGCGGTCATGCCCATGTCCACCAGCCAGACTTCACCGTGGCGCGGATTCATTTGCCGTCGAGGATGTCCAGCTTTTCCTGCTCGACTTCGCGTGAGGGCAAAACGTCCGACCATGCTTCCTCCTCGCGCTGGCGCTCAAGGAATTTCATGTAATGCAAAACCTCGCGCACCAGCGGTTCGGGCTTGTGCCTGATTTCTTCGATCAAAATTTCCTGCGCACTCATGTTTTAATTATCCGGCAAAATCATTTTTTGGCAAGCTGTATTGGCCGTTCGTTCATCCCAAAATATCCAAAATGGAGCCGCCAGCATTCGAAATGGAGCGAGCATTTCTCAAAATGGACGCGGCACTCCCGAATGTGGAGCGGTTATTTCACTCCTGATCCGTGACGGTGTCGTGGAACTTCAGGATGTCGCCCTTTTCGCCCTTCAATTCGGCTTCCTTGAACTTGATGGCGGTGCGCGGATGCTGGTTCAACATACCGGTGAGCAGATACGGCAGGTCGTAGCCCCAGAGCAGCTTCGCGCGCATCGGCTCGATGTGGTTCTGCACGCAGTCGAGCACGGGGCGCAGCTCGTATTTCGGGTTGTGCAGGAAGGCGAGCAGCAGTTCCATCGGGCAATTGCCCGCGCCGCGGCCGAGGCCGGCGATGGTGGCGTCGAGAAAATTCGCGCCTTCGATGATGCCCTCAATGGTGTTGGCGAACGCGAGCTGCATGTTGTTGTGCATATGCACGCCCACTTCCTTGCCGGAGGATTTGCAGTAGCCGAGATATTTTTTCACCAGCGCGCGGATCTGTTCGCTGTAAAACGCGCCGAAGCTGTCCACGACGTAAATCGCCCGGGCCTCGGATTTCGCAAGCATTTCCAAGCCCTCGTTCAACTCGCGATCGGGAATGGCCGAGGCGGCCATGAGGTTCACGGTCGTTTCGTAGCCCTTGTCATGCGCGTCCTTGACCATGTCCAGCGCGGTCGGAATCTGATGGATGTAGGTCGCCACGCGGATCATGTCGAGGATGGAATCCTTCTTCGGCAAAATGTCCTCGTGATAATCGGTGCGTTCGGCGTCGGCCATCACGGTGAGCTTGAGGTCGGTCGGGTTGTCGCCGACGATGCGGCGGAGGTCGTCCTCGACGCAGTATTTCCAGCAGCCGTGTTCGCCGGCCTTGATGTTTTTACGCGACGCCTTGTAGCCGAGTTCCATGTAATCCACGCCGGCGGCAACGCAAGTGTCATAGACGACCTTCACGATTTTGTCGTCAAAATGGTGGTTGTTCATCAGGCCGCCGTCGCGGATGGTGCAGTCGAGGACCTTGATTTCAGGCCGGTAGGAGAGCCAGCGGCTGGTGGCTGTGTCTTTGATTTTTGTCGCTTTCATGGTTTTTAATGCTCGGAACTTGCCGAAACCGGGACATTATGCCCTGAATTAGGCGGGAATGGACAGAAGAAACTCGCCGGTGCGGCAAAATTTTTGCCTTGTGCGCGAGCAGAACGTTTCCGCCTACTTGCGAAAGAAATCCCGGATCACCTCCGCCACGCGCCGGATTTGCGCGTCGGTCAGTTCGGGAAACATCGGCAGGCTCAAGACCTCGCGCGCCGCCTTTTCGGCGACGGGAAAATCGCCGGGCTGGTGGCCGAGGTGCGCGTAGGCCTTCTGCAAATGCAGCGGGAGCGGATAATGCACCGCGTTGCCGATGCCGTTTTCGTCGAGGAATTTCTTCAATTCATCGCGGCGCGGGTGGCGGACGGTGTAAAGGTGCCACGCACTTTCGCAGCCGGCGGCTTCCTGCGGCAATTGCAACGGCGTATCCGCCAGCAATTCGGCGTATCGCTTCGCCACGCGGCGGCGTTCGGCGGTCCACTTCGCCAGGTGTTTCAGTTTCACGCCGAGCACCGCGCCCTGAAAGCCTTCCATCCGGTAATTGTAGCCGACCTCGTCGTGATGATACCGCTGCGTCGAGCCGTGCTCGCGCAAGGATTTCGCTCGGGCGGCAAAGTTGGAATTGTTCGTCACCAGCGCGCCGCCCTCGCCACAGGCGCCGAGATTTTTCGCCGGATAAAAGCTGAAGCAGGAAATGTCGCCGAGCGTGCCGATAGTCTTGCCGTTGTATTTCGCGCCGTGCGACTGGCAGGCATCTTCGACCAGCGACAGATTGTGTTTGCGGCAGATTGCCAAAATCGGATCCGCGTCAAACGGATGGCCGTAAAGATGCACGGGCAAAACCGCCTTCGTCCGCGGCGTAATGGCGCGTTCGAGCAACTTCGGGTCGAGATTGAAAGTCGCGTCGTCAATGTCCACATAGACCGGCTTCGCGCCGCAGTAGGAAATCGCCCAGCTCGTGGCGATGAACGTGAACGGCGTGGTGATGACCTCGTCGCCCGGCCCGACATTGAGCAATCGCATCGCCACATGTAGTGCGGACGTGCCGCTGTTGAAACCGAGACAGTGCGTCGCACCGCAGAATTTCGCGAAGTCCTTTTCAAATTGCGATACGTCGGGGCCGAGGCAGAAACTGCAATTGTCGAGCGCGCGGGCGAGCGCGGCGTTGAGTTCGGTGCGCAGCGACTTTATTTGCGCACGCAAATCAAGATAAGGAACGGATTCGGTCATGCCGGAGGATTCTGCCTGTTTTTGAATTGCTGGACAAAACAAAACTCGTTCAGCACGATGAATCGCGCGTGTCCTTCGTTTCCTGGCAATATGCGCTTTTTTTGCCCGCCATCGTGTTGCTTTACTGGCAACTGCCATGGCGCGGGCGGATTTTCCTGTTGCTGGCCGCCAGCTACTTTTTTTACGGAATGTGGGACGCGCGCTTCCTCGCGCTGCTGCTCACGACCACGGTGGTGGACTATTTTGGCGCGCTGGCCATCGCGGGCCGGAGAAAATCCGCGGCAAAAGTCATCGGCATCGGATTGCTGCCGCTGGGCTGGCTGCTCGGCTGTCTGGCGTTTTACACCGCGCAGCGAACTGTCGCGGAAGGGATCATTTTCGCGGCGGCGGCCTTCCCCGTCGTTTATGGAACGGTTTATCATTTGCTGTGGCGGCTGCCGGCGGAGCGGCAGCGGCGCGCCTTTTTACTCTTGAGCCTGGGCAGCAACCTGGGCGCGCTGGGCTTTTTCAAATACTTCAACTTTTTCACCGGCTCGCTGGACGCGCTGTTTGCAAAGGTCGGCTGGAATCCCGGCTGGACGCTGCTGCACGTCATCCTGCCCATCGGCATTTCGTTCTACACGTTTCAATCCATCAGCTACGCGGTGGACGTGTATCGCGGCGTTGCCAAACCATCGGACGATTTTTTCACGTTCGCGGCGTTCGTCTCGTTTTTCCCGCAGCTCGTGTCCGGGCCGATCGAGCGGCGGAACGATTTGCTGCCGCAACTGGAAAAACCGGCGCAATTTGAAATCGCCAACATCCATCTCGGCCTGCGGCTCATCCTGACCGGCCTGTTCAAAAAAGTCTTTGTCGCCGACAACTGCGCGCTGCTGGCCAATTACGCCTTCGATCCGAAGACCGCGTTGAACGGCCCGTGGGCGCTGCTCGGCGTGCTGGCGTTCGCGTTCCAAATCTACGGCGACTTTTCCGGCTACACGGACATCGCGCGCGGCTCGGCGCGACTGCTGGGAATCCGCCTGAACTTGAATTTCAACTTCCCCTATTTCGCCGCCAGCCCGTCGGATTTCTGGCGGCGCTGGCACATGACGCTTTCGTTCTGGTTTCGCGATTACGTTTATATCCCGCTGGGCGGAAACCGGCATGGCGGCTTGAATACGTTCCGCAATCTCTGGATCACGATGCTGCTGGCCGGACTCTGGCACGGCGCGAACTGGACGTTCGTGCTGTGGGGCGGCTATTACGCGGCGCTGCTCACGCTGTATCATGCCACGCCGGGATTGCGCCGGCTTGCCGAACCGGAAAAGAATCCGCGCTGGAAAATCATTTTCGGCGTCGCTCTGATGTTCGCGTTCACGCTGGTCGGCTGGGCGATTTTCCGGAGCAAAAATCTGGAGCAACTGGGCGGATGGTTCGCCGCGTTCGGCAACTGGCACGCGACGGTGGGCTGGACAAAATCATTTTATTGGTGGCTGCTTCACGTCGTGCCGCTGCTGCTGCTGCAAATCGCGTCGTGGAAATCGCGCGACGAAGTCGAGTTCGCCTGGTTCCCGTGGCCGTTGCGCGGGCTGGTTTACGCGCTGCTGTTTTTGCTCGTGGCCAGTTCGGTCGCGCCGGACGTGGAATTTATTTACTTTCAATTCTGATGAAACGCTGGCTGACACCCTCATTTCTGCTGATGCTCGCGCTGCTGGCCGGCAGCGAACTGGTCGTGCGCGTCTTCTTCCAGCGCAGCATGTCGGGGCGGTTTGAATACGGCTACAGCCCCGACGCCGGTTTCGTGGAAAATGCCGACGGCACGGTCAATCTCATTCGCGCCGGCGGACGGCCGTTTTTCCCGCAGACTTTTTCCAGGACGCCGCCGCCCGGCACGTTTCGCGTGATGGTCATCGGCGATTCCGTTCCGCGCGGGGCGAGCGTGGCCACTTCCTACGCCGGGCAGATCGGCGAAAAATTGCGCGCGATGGGAATCAAGGCCGAGAGCTTCGATCTCGGCATCGGCGGCAACGGCTCGGCGCGCAGCGAAATCATCCTGCGCAAGGCGCTCGATTATCAGCCGGGCCTCGTGATTCTCCACGTGGACAACGGCGACGAATTCGAGGACGAGCGGGAATACAACCGCGCGCAGGCGTTCAAGAGCTGGCATCCGAAAAACTGGCTGATGAAAAGCCTTTTCATCCGGCGCATTTACGAATTCAAGACGGAGGATATTTTCTGGAAATGGGTCCCAACCGAGGTCCGCACGCTCACGGCGGTAAATGACAACGGCAGCAAGGCGCTGGCCGGCCAGGATCCGGAGACGCGCCGCCGATGGGATGAGCGCGTGCGAAAAAACACCGCCGAAGGCGTGGCGCTGGCGCGCGCGCGCGGCGCGAAGGTGCTGCTGCTGACCGAGGCGCGCGAACACGAGGACGGCCACGGCGGATTTTATCTCGATGACCGCGGGCTGGATGATCTGGTCCGACCCATGCCCGGCGACGGCGTTTATTTTCTGTCCATGAAGCAAATTTTGCAGAAAACGGACTTCGCGCCGCTGTTCAGCGACGGCACCCATTTGCGCCCGCCCGGCCATGCGTTCGTGGCCGACGCGGTTGTGGAAAAACTTTTGGAGGAGAAAATCGTCGCCGCCGGAAAATAAAGAAGGTTGACTGGCATAGGCGGCTGCAAAGTATAGTGACGGCAGATGGGCAACATCGGAACAGTCTTTCGTTTTGGCGGGCACTACCTGCGCCGTTATTGGACGCGCCTGGCCGCCGGAATCGTTTTCGGGATTTTGTTCGGCCTGACCAGCGCCAGTTTCATGCTGGCGACAAAAGAGGTGGTCAATCGCATGACGCCTGCGGTGGCGGTCGCAGCGGCGGCACCGGAAACAACGTCCACAAATCTTTCTTCCACCAACGCCGCGCCTGCCGGATTCACGGCCAGATTCAAAGCCGGGGCGGCCGCGTTCAAGGTCAGGGCGGAAACCGCCGCCGACCAACTGGTTGACCCGTGGCTTCCGAAATCGGGGCGCGACATTGACTGGCGGCAATTTCTCGGCGGCCTGCTGTTCCTCCCGCTGCTGGCGGGGATGCGCGGTTTTTGCGGCTACTTGAGCAGCTACTGCATGGCGTGGGTGAGCGAGCATGTCGTGAACGATCTGCGCGGTGACGTGCTGGAAAAAATGAGCAGCCTGTCGCTGGATTATTTCAACCGCTCCACCACCGGCGACATGCTGACGCGGGTCAGCGGGGACACCGGCCAGTTGCAAAAATGCCTCACCTTGAGCGGCGATCTGGTCAAGGAACCCGTGACGCTCGCCGGCATATTTCTGGGGCTGTGCCTCCTTGACTGGCAGTTGACGCTGATGGCGATGGTGTTTGTGCCCCTGTGCGTGCTGCCCGTGATCGTCCTCGGACGCAAGGTGCGCAAGGCCAGCAATCGCGGCTGGGATTCCAGCATCAACCAGTCCAGCCTGCTGGTCGAAGTTCTGTCTGGCATCCGCGTTGTCAAGGCGTTCGGCCTCGAATCCATGCTGGTGCGGCGCTTCCGCGAAATCTCCAAGCGCATCCTGCATTTCAGGATGAAAACCGTCCAGGCGGGCGAGCAGATGAATCCCATCATCGAGACCGTTTCCATGCTCGGAATGGGCCTGCTCATGCTTTACATCATCCACAAACAACTGAAGCTCGGGGACGTGGTCGGCTATTTCACCGGGATGATCTTCTTTTACACCTCGATAAAAAAACTGGCCGGAATGCACGTCATGTTCCAGCAAACCCGCATCGGAGTGGAGCGGCTCGCCAGCATCATGACCGAGCAGCCCAGCATCAAGGAAGACCCGCAGGCCAGGCCCGTCACCGGATTCCATTCCGCGCTCCGGTTTGAAAATGTCACCTTCGCCTATGGCAGCATCCCGGTGTTGCAGGACATCGGACTCGAAATCAAATGCGGGCAGAAACTCGGCGTGGCCGGCGAGAGCGGTTCCGGCAAAAGCACGCTCGTGAACCTGGTGCTGCGGTTTTACGACCCGACCGCCGGCTCAATCCAGATTGACGGGCTGGACCTGCGGCAGGCGCGCATCGGCGATGTGCGCAGCCAGATGGCCCTCGTCAGCCAGGAAATCGTCCTGTTCAACGAAACCGTCGCGGACAACATCGCCTACGGCAAACCCGGCGCGACGCGCGCGGAAATCGAAACCGCCGCCAAAGCCGCGTTCGCTCACGACTTCATCCTGCAACTGCCGAAAGGCTACGAGACATTCATCGGCGAAAAGGGCGTCACCTTGTCCGGCGGCCAGCGCCAGCGGCTGGCGATTGCGCGCGCGTTCGTGCGCAACGCGCCGCTGCTTGTGCTGGACGAGGCGACCGCGTCGCTCGATTCGCAGGCCGAGGCGGAGGTTCAGGCCGCGATTGACCGGCTCGAGGAAAACCGCACCGTCATTTGCGTCGCGCACCGGTTGTCCACGCTCACGAAAATGGACCGCATCATCGTTCTGACCGCCGGGCGCATCGTGGAACAGGGAACATTCAACGAACTGCTCCGGCAGAACGGCGTGTTCGCCGCCATGGCGCGCAAACAGGGAATTGACACGCGGGGCCGGTAAAGTTTCTGTGGAGTCGGCGCGCGGGTTGTAGTTAAATGGCGTCATGAACTGGCACGATTCAGTGGTTTTGGTCACCGGCGGCACCGGCTCTTTCGGGAAGAAATTCACCGAAACCCTGCTGCGGCAGCAGCGCCCCAAAAAACTCATCATCTTCAGCCGGGACGAATTGAAGCAGCACGACATGCGGCTGCAATTTCCCGAAAAGGAAAATCCCTCGCTGCGCTTTTTCATCGGCGACGTGCGCGACCCCAACCGGCTGGAGCGCGCGTTTCACGGCGTGGACATCGTCATCCATGCCGCCGCGCTCAAACAGGTTCCGGCGTGCGAATACAACCCGTTCGAGGCGATTCAGACGAATGTCATGGGCGCCAAGAACATCATTGACGCCGCGATTGACCAGGGCGTCAAACGCGTCGTGGCCTTGAGCACCGACAAGGCGGTGAATCCCGTGAATCTTTACGGCGCGACGAAGCTGTGCGCCGAGAAACTTTTTGTGCAGGGCAACGCCTACGCCGCCGGCGGCGGCACGCGGTTCAGTTGCGTCCGCTACGGCAACGTCGTCGGCAGCCGCGGCAGCGTTATCCCGCTGTTTCAGGAGCAGCGTAAAAAAGGGAAAATCACCATCACGGACGCGCGCATGACCCGCTTCTGGATCACGCTCGATCAAGGTGTGCATCTGGTCATCAGGGCCGCCGAACAAATGCACGGCGGCGAAGTGTTTGTTCCGAAAATTCCGAGCATGAACGTCATGGACCTGGCGGGGGCCGTCGCCGCCGGTTGCAAGATTGAAACCATCGGCATCCGGCCCGGCGAAAAACTTCACGAAGTGCTCATCTCCGAGGACGAAGCCCGCTGCACGGTTGAACTGGAAGACCTCTTTGTCATCAAGCCCACGCATCCGTTCTGGGCGGAGCGCCGCTGGAACAAAGGCAAGCCGCTGCCCGAAGGCTTCCGCTACGGCAGCGACAACAACACGCAATGGCTCAAGGAAAAAGACCTGCAAAAGCTCGTGGCCGGACTGGCCTGAAGCCGCTGCCCTACGCGCGCCAATCCATCAGCCGCGAAGACGTCGCCGCCGTTGTGGCGGCGCTGCGCTCCGACTGGCTCACGCAAGGCCCGGCCATCGGGCGTTTTGAAAAATGCGTCGCGGATTATTGCGGCGCGAAATATGCCGTCGCCGTTTCCAGCGGCACCGCAGCGCTGCATCTCGCCTGTCTCGCGCTTGGCCTGAAATCCGGCGACACGCTCTGGACTTCGCCGAACACTTTTGTCGCCTCCGCCAATTGCGCGCTTTACTGCGGCGCGAACGTGGATTTCGTGGACATTGATCCGCGCACCGGCAATTTGAGCGTCGAAAAATTGCGGCAAAAACTTGAAGCCGCCGCCCGCGTCGGGAAGCTGCCGAAAATCATCGTGCCCGTTCATTTCGCCGGACAGCCGTGCGAAATGAAAGCCATCGGCGCGCTGGCGCGACGCCACGGCGTCCGCGTGATTGAAGACGCGTCGCACGCCCTCGGTGCGCGTTATCAGGGCAAACCGGTCGGCGACTGCCGTTTTTCCGACGCCGTCGTTTTCAGTTTTCATCCGGTGAAAATCATCACCACCGGCGAAGGCGGCATGGTTTTGACCAACCGCGGCGGGCTGGCTGAAAAACTCGTCCGCCTGCGCACGCACGGCATCACGCGCGACCCCGGTCAAATGAGCGGCGCGTCGCACGGCCCGTGGTATTACCAGCAGGTCGAACTCGGCTTCAACTACCGCATCACCGACATCCAATGCGCGCTGGGCGCGAGCCAGATGAAGCGGCTGGAACAATTTGTCCGCCGCCGCCGGCAGCTTGCGCGCCGCTACGACAAATTGCTGGCCGGCCTGCCGCTCACGCTGCCGTGGCAGCATCCCGATGCCGAATCAAGCTGGCACCTTTACGTCATCCACCTGCGGCTCGACCAGATCCGCAAGACGCACCGGCAGGTTTTTGAGGAATTGCGGCGCGCGGGCATTGGCGTGAACCTGCATTACATCCCCGTCCACACGCAGCCGTATTACCGGAAGCTCGGTTTTGAGCCGGGCCAGTTTCCCGAAGCCGAACACCACTACGCCGAAGCCATCAGCCTGCCGATGTTTTATGGGTTGAGCGATGCCGGTCAAAATCGTGTTGCCGCAGTTTTACGTCGAACGCTTGAAGACGCATGAAAAAAATTGAATTGAACGAGCTTTCCCGGTGGTCGCCCTGGCCCGCCCGGCTGCTCAACCTGTCTCCGTTTCAGCAGCCGAACCGGACCATCGAAAAAGTTGACCGGGAATACGACAAGGACAAATACGCCAAATGTCTGGAGCAATATGTTGCGACAGGGTCGAAATGGAGTCCCGAAGATGTCAAACGATTTGAATTCGGCAACGAGCCGGAGAAGGAAATATGCGTTTCGCTGGGACAGGATCTTTATGCGCTG
>Ga0224534_1000492_pt1 | contig 25107 bp, 21 predicted proteins | sample 714E12024metaG_FD_172012 | JGI IMG/M metagenome (GOLD analysis project Ga0224534, IMG submission 172012) | Peat soil microbial communities from Stordalen Mire, Sweden - 717 E1 20-24 | ecosystem: Environmental > Terrestrial > Soil > Wetlands > Peat | place: Sweden: Norrbotten County, Stordalen... | reverse complement strand
GGTCTTGCAGACGGTCGCGAAGGACAAACTCCAGCGCGTGCTGGCCGATCCCGCCTTTCGCAAGAACATTGATGACCTGCTGCGGGCCAAGCGGCAGGCGGCGGAGACGCCCGCGTGGTTTCAGCAAAAACATCCGCAGTCGCCCTTGAAGTGTGTCGCGTATTTCAGCATGGAATACATGTTGAGCGAAGCGCTGCCCATTTACTCCGGCGGGCTGGGCAATGTGGCCGGCGACCAACTCAAAGCCGCCAGCGATCTGGGCGTGCCGGTGGTCGGCGTGGGGCTGCTCTACCAGCAAGGCTATTTTCGCCAGGTCATTGACAAGGACGGAGCGCAGCAAGCTCTTTATCCGTATAACGACCCCGGGCAGTTGCCGATCACACCGTTGCGGCAAACGAACGGCGAGTGGTTGCGATTGGAAATTACCTTGCCGGGCTATTCGGTCTGGCTGCGCGCCTGGCAGGTGCAAGTGGGCCGGGTGCAACTTTACCTGCTGGACAGCAATGACGCGGCGAACTTTCCCGCGCATCGCGGGATTACCAGCGAGTTGTATGGCGGCGGACCGGAGCTGCGCCTCGTGCAGGAAATGTTGCTTGGCATCGGCGGCTGGCGGCTGCTTGCCGCGTTGGGCATCAAACCGGAAGTCTGTCACTTGAATGAAGGTCATGCGGCCTTTGCCGTGTTGGAGCGCGCCCGCAGTTTCATGCAGGAGAACGCGCAGCCTTTTGAAGTGGCGCTGGCCGCCACGCGGGCGGGAAATCTTTTCACGACCCACACGGCAGTGGCCGCCGGCTTTGATCGTTTCACTCCGGCGCTCATCGAGCAATACCTCGGTCGTTATGCCACGCAAAAACTCAGCATCACCCTCCATGATCTGCTGGCCTTGGGCCGCCAGAATCCGAACGACGCGTCGGAAAGTTTCAACATGGCCTATCTGGCTATCCGCGGCAGCGGGTCGGTGAATGGCGTGAGCCGATTGCATGGAAAAGTCAGCCGGCATCTTTTCGAGTCGCTTTTTCCGCACTGGCCGGCGGACGAAGTGCCTGTCGGATACGTGACCAACGGAGTTCACATGCCGACTTGGGACTCGGCGGCCGCTGATGACCTTTGGACGAAGGCCTGTGGCAAAGACCGCTGGCTCGGGACGGCGGAAAATTTGGAGCGGGACATTCGCCGCGTCTCCGACGACAGTCTTTGGCAATTTCGCCTCGCCACCAGCAAGTCGCTGGTGGAATACGCCCGCGAGCGTCTGGCCCGGCACTATGCCGCCGCCGGCGCATCATCCGAGACGGTTGAAGAGGCGAAACATCTGTTTGATCCCAACGCATTGACCCTGGGTTTTGCGCGGCGATTTGCGACCTACAAAAGACCAAACCTGCTGCTGCATGACCCGGAACGACTACTTCGACTGTTATCAAATCCGCAGCGACCGGTGCAACTTATCATCGCGGGCAAGGCTCATCCGGCGGACTTGGCGGGCCAGGCCCTGATTCAGAAATGGATACAGTTCATTCGCCGACCGGAAGTTCGTCCTCATGCGATTTTCTTCAGTGACTACGACATGCACTTGACCGAACGCCTGGTGCAAGGGGTGGATGTCTGGCTCAACACGCCACAGCGACCCTGGGAGGCGTGTGGCACGAGTGGCATGAAGGTGCTGGTCAACGGCGGCATCAATCTTTCGGAATTGGATGGCTGGTGGGCCGAAGCCTACACGCCGGAAGTGGGCTGGGCGCTGGGCGACGGACAGGAACATGACCACGATCCGGCTTGGGATGCCGCCGAAGCTGAGGCACTTTACGAACGACTCGAACGCGAGGTGATTCCCGAATTTTATACCCGCAACGAAAAAGGAATTCCCACGGCCTGGGTTGCACGAATGCGCGAAAGCATGGCGCGGTTGACTCCGCGCTTCTCCGCCAACCGCGCCGTATGCGAATACACCGAACAGCATTATCTCCCGGCGGCGATCGCCTGCCAGGCGCGCGTGGCCAATAAAGGCGCAGTCGGCAAGCAAATAGTGGACTGGTGTCATGCCGTGGAACAGAAATGGGCTGAACTGCATTTCGGCACCGTAAAGGTGGAGACTCGCGATGGGAAACACATCATTGAAGTTCAAGTTAGTCTTCATGGCCTCGACCCCAAGGCGGTGCGGGTGGAACTTTATGCCGACGGGATCAAAGAAAATCCTCCGGTGCGGCAGGAGATGACCTGCCTTCAGCCGCTGGCCGACGAATCAGGCGGCTGCGTTTACAGCGCGACCGTGTCTGCGGCACGGCCACCAACGGACTATACGGCGCGATTGATGCCGCGCTGTGACGGCGTTGCAATCCCGCTGGAAGACCCGCGAATCCTCTGGCAACGATGATGAAACACCTCAATGCGAATCGCGCAACCGCATCCCGGATAAATAACCAAACGCGAACCACACAGCGGGCATTACCTAAAGAATCAATGCACTCCATTCTGACCATCAATGGCGGTTCCTCGAGCGTCAAGTTCGCACTCTACCAGGCTGGCGAACCGCTGAAGCGAGGGCTGTATGGAAAGGTTGACCGCATCGGTTTGAGCGGGACCAATCTGACGTTTCACGATGCGGACGGAAAGCCGCAGCCGAGTCGCAAGCTTGCCGCCGCCGACCACCAATCGGCAGCTAATTCCTTGATAGACTGGCTCGAAGTCCGATCGGATTTCGCGTCGGTCAAAGCAGTGGGACACCGGGTGGTTCACGGGATGAAACACACCGAGCCGGAACTGATCACGCAGGAATTGTTGGATGAACTGCATCGCATCAGGCCGTATGATCCGGATCATCTGCCCCGCGAGATCGAATTGATCGAGGCGTTTCGTCAGCGCTATCCGAAATTGCCGCAAGTGGCCTGCTTCGACACGGCATTTCACCAGACCATGCCGCGCGTGGCCAGGCTGCTGCCGATTCCGCGCCGCTTCGACGCCAAGGGAATTCAGCGCTACGGTTTTCACGGTTTGTCCTACGCCTATCTGATGGAAGAACTCACGCGCCTCGCCGACCCGGCGGCCACGAAGGGCCGGGTGATTCTTGCGCATCTCGGCAATGGCGCGAGTCTGGCCGCCGTGCGCGACGGCAAAAGCATTGACACTAGCATGGGCTTCACGCCGACGGCGGGATTGGTGATGAGCACCCGCTCGGGCGATTTGGATCCCGGCCTCGCGCCGTATCTGGCGCGCACCGAGAAGATGACCACGCAGCAATTTTACGAAATGGTCAACCACAAGTCCGGGCTGCTCGGCATTTCGGAAACCAGTTCGGATATGCGCGACCTGCTCGACCGTGAAAAGAAGGACGTGCGCGCGGCGGAGGCAGTGGCGCTGTTTTGCTATCAGGCGAAAAAGTGGATCGGTTCCTTCGCTGCCGCGCTCGGCGGCTTGGACACTCTTGTCCTCACCGGCGGCATCGGCGAAAATGCGCCGGTCGTCCGCGCCCGCATTTGTGAAGGACTGAATTTCCTCGGCATTCAACTGAACAAGTCGCGCAATGCGAAGACTGCGGCGGTGATTTCCAAGAATTCCAGCCGCGTCACCGTTCGCGTCATTCGCACGAACGAAGAACTGATGATTGCGCGCTCGATCTGTCGCCTTCTCGGTTCCGGCGCATTGAACAAAGATTTGAATTATGAAAACAAACACCCTTACTCCCGAATTGCTCCCAAAAATTGACGCCTACTGGCGCGCGGCCAATTATCTGTCGGTCGGCCAGATTTATCTCCTCAACAATCCGCTGTTGAAGCGCCCGCTTGCGCTCTCGGACATCAAGCACATGCTGCTCGGACATTGGGGCACGACGCCGGGGCAAAACTTCATTTATGTCCACTTGAACCGGGTCATCAAAAAGTATGACCTCGACATGATCTACGTTTCCGGTCCCGGACACGGCGGCCCGGCGGTTGTGGCCAACACTTACCTTGAGGGAACCTACAGCGAGATTTATCCCAAAATCAGCCAGGATGAGGCCGGACTGCAAAAGCTCTTCAAGCAATTTTCATTTCCCGGCGGCATTCCCAGCCACGCCTCGCCGGAATGTCCTGGCTCAATCCACGAAGGCGGCGAACTAGGCTATTCCTTGAGCCATTCGTTCGGGGCGGTGTTCGACAATCCCGATCTCGTCGTCGCCTGCGTCGTCGGCGATGGCGAGGCGGAGACGGGGCCGCTGGCAACGTTGTGGCAGTCCAATAAATTTCTCAATCCCGTCACCGACGGCGCGGTGCTGCCCATCCTGCACCTCAACGGCTACAAGATCGCCAACCCGACCATTCTTGCCCGCATTGAGCCGGAAGAACTGGATCAATTGCTGCGCGGCAACGGCTGGGCGCCTTACTACGTCGAGGGACACGAGCCGGCGCTGATGCACGAGGTGATGGCCGCGACGCTGGATCAAGCAGTCGAGGAAATCAAACGCATCCAGCATGAAGCCCGCGTGAACGGTAACACCATGCGCCCGCGCTGGCCCATGATCGTCCTCAAATCGCCGAAAGGCTGGACGGGGCCGAAGTGGGTGGATGGCCTCCAAATTGAAGGCACGTTCCGCGCGCATCAGGTGCCGCTATCCGACCCGGCCACGCATCCCGAACATCTCAAGTTGCTGGAAGACTGGCTGCGAAGCTACCGACCGGATGAACTTTTCGATGTGAAGGGTAAATTAAAACCGGAACTGGCCGAACTCGCGCCCAAGGGCGAACGCCGGATGGGTGCAAATCCTCATGCCAATGGCGGCAAGCTTCTCCGCGACCTCGTCATGCCGGACTTTCGTAAATACGCGGTGAAAGTTCCGTCACCCGGATCAGTTCAGGCTGCAGACGCGCACGAACTCGGCGTGTTCCTGCGCGATGTGACCAAGCTCAACCGGGACCAACGCAATTTCCGAATCTTTGGCCCCGACGAAACGCTCTCCAACCGCCTGAACGCCGTGTTTGAGGTGACCAACCGGCAATGGGACGCCCGGACGCAGGACAACGATGAATTCCTCGCCTTGGATGGACGCGTGATGGAGATGTTGAGCGAGCATCAATGCGAAGGCTGGCTCGAAGGCTATCTGCTCACCGGCCGGCATGGGCTGTTCAACTGCTACGAGGCGTTCATCCATATCGTTGATTCGATGTTCAACCAGCACGCCAAGTGGCTGAAGGTCACGGCGACTCTGCCGTGGCGGCGTCCCATCGCGTCGTTGAACTATCTGCTGGCCTCGCATGTCTGGCAGCAAATGCACAACGGATTTACCCATCAAGACCCTGGTTTCATTGACCACGTCGTGAACAAAAAATCCTCCGTGGTGCGCGTCTATTTGCCGCCGGATGCCAACTGTCTGCTCTCGGTCTGGGATCATTGTCTGCGCAGCCGCCACTACGTCAACGTCGTCATCGCTGGCAAGTATCAGGCGCCGCAATGGCTGACAATGGACGCTGCCGTCAAACATTGCACCGCCGGCATCGGCATCTGGCAATGGGCCGGCAGTGACGCCGGCACCGAACCCGATGTCGTCATGGCTTGCTGTGGCGACGTGCCCACGCTGGAGACGCTGGCCGCCGTGTCCATCCTGCGCGAGCATCTGCCTGACCTGAAAGTTCGCGTCATAAACGTGGTGGACCTGATGAAGCTGGAACCGCAGAGCGAACATCCGCACGGGTTGAGCGACGACGCTTTCGACGCGCTCTTCACCAAGGACAAGCATGTCATTTTCGCCTTCCACGGGTATCCATGGTTGATCCACCGGTTGACCTATCGCCGCACCAACCACGACAACATCCACGTCCGCGGTTACAAGGAAGAGGGCACAATCACGACGCCGTTCGACATGACGGTGCTGAACGATCTGGACCGCTTCCACCTCGTGATGGACACGATTGACCGTGTGCCGCAGACCGGTAAAAAAGGCCAAGCCCTCAAGCAACAACTCAAAGCCAAGCTCATCGAGCACAAGCAATACATTGATAAAAACGGAGAAGACCTGCCGGAAATCCGCAACTGGAAATGGCCGGGGGCACCATTATGAATCGCGACATTCCCAGCCACCGGCCTTACTGGAGACGGGCGCATCGCGACTGGCGTCTCTGGGGCATCGTGATTCTGATGTTGGCAGCCATGGCGGTCTATCTGATGACCGGCGACTTGCGCTGGCGGCTTCAAGCTCCGGCGCAGCCCCGGCAATCCATTTCCGCCCCAGCCGGCAACTGAAATGTGACCACCAGGATCATCACCACAATAATCATTATGAACACGCAAATTCTAACCGACACCGCGAAAGCGATGGTGGCCGACGACAAAGGCCTGCTCGCAATGGACGAAAGTAATCCCACCTGCAACAAACGATTCGCGAAGCTGGGCATTCCGCAGATGGTGGAGGCCCGGCGCGCGTATCGGGAATTAATCATCACCACGCCCGGTCTCGGCGAGTGCATCAGTGGCGTGATTCTTTACGACGAAACGATTCGACAGCAGAAGAAAGATGGCACTCCGTTTCTCAAAGTCCTAACCGATGCGGGAATTATTCCCGGCATCAAAGTAGATACCGGAGCCAAGGACCTGGCCGCTCATCCCGGCGAAAAAATCACCGAAGGTCTGGACGGTTTGCGCGCCCGGCTCAAGGAGTATTTTCAAATGGGCGCGCGTTTTGCCAAGTGGCGCGCGGTGATCACCCTCGGCGACGGCCTTCCCACCCGAAGTTGCATTGAGGCCAACGCGCACGCATTGGCCCGCTACGCCGCGTTGTGCCAGGAAGCCGGACTGGTTCCAATCGTTGAGCCGGAGGTGTTCATGGACGGCGGTCATTCCTTGGAGCAGTGCCGCGAGGTGACGGAAGAAGTATTGCGAACGGTTTTTAACCAGCTCAATTCCCAGCGCGTGCTGCTGGAAGGCATGATTCTCAAACCCAACATGGTGCTGCCGGGATTGACCTGCCCCCCGCATCAAGAAGTGAAAGAAGTGGGCATCGGCGAACAGCAGTATCAGGTTCGATTGACCGATCAACAGCTGGACGAAGTGCAAGCGGTGGATGAAGTGGCTGACGCCACGGTGAAGAGTTTATGGCGAACCGTTCCCGCTGCGGTTCCGGGGATTGCATTTTTATCCGGCGGACAATCCGCCGAACTGGCGTCGGCCCGTTTGAATGTCATGAACCATCGCTTCAAGACGCAACTGCCCTGGGCGCTCGCGTTTTCATTCGCCCGTGCCATCCAGCAACCGGCTTTGGAGATTTGGCGGGGTCAAGAGGCCAATGTGAACGCGGCGCAACAAGCTTTGCGCCATCGCGCCAAGTGCAATCGCGCCGCGCGCCGTGGCGAATATACGGCGGCGATGGAACGGGCCTGAGCAGCCTTCCCAAACGCGTGTCTAGCAATTGTTGCAGCGGCGAAGGAAAGAATATTTCAGAGTAAATTATGAGCGATGTTGTTCTTGAAATTAAAAAACTGACCCGCTGTTTTGGCGCGTTCACGGCGGTGGATGATTTGACGCTTTCAGTCAACGCCGGCGAGGTCTTCGGCCTGCTGGGCTCCAACGGCGCGGGCAAGACGACCACGATCAAGATGCTCACCACGCTGTTGCCGCCCACATCGGGCGAGGCGCGCGTGGCTGGATTTTCCATCATCACCCAGCCGGTGAGTGTGCGCCGCGCCATCGGCTATGTGCCGCAGGCGGTTTCCGTGGACGGTTCGCTCACCGGCTACGAAAACCTGCTCATCTTCGCCAAACTCTACGACCTGCCGCACCGCGAACAGCAGGCACGCATTGCGGAGGCGTTGGAATTCATGAACCTCACCGCCGACGCGAAGCGGCTGGTGGGCGAGTATTCCGGCGGCATGGTGCGTCGCTTGGAAATTGCGCAGTCCACGCTGCATCGGCCAAAAGTTCTTTTCCTCGACGAGCCGACGGTTGGACTGGATCCGATTGCGCGCGACGCGGTCTGGAAACACCTCGTTGATCTGCGGGCGAATTACGGCACAACGATGTTCTTCACCACTCACTACTTGGAGGAAGCAGAGAGTCATTGTGATCGGATGGCGATCATGCACCTCGGCAAGGTGGCTGCGCTCGGCACCTGCAAAGAACTTGAAAATTCGCTCGGCAGCGGCCACACGCTGAATGATGTCTTCACCCACTATGCCGGCAGCGCGCCGGATTCCGGCAATAACTTCCACGCCGTCTCCGCCGAGCGCGCCACGGCCCAGCGCTTGGGATAGCCTATGACTGCCACTTTCATCCATCCACTGACCGGCTTCATCGAGAAGACGTTTGTCATCGCCGAGTTTGAGTTGCGCAAGCTGCGCCACGATTTCACGGAACTGATCACGCGCGCCTTGCAACCGGCGCTTTGGCTGCTCATCTTCGGTCAAGTATTCGCCCGGAGTGGGGCGATGCACACGGGCAACATTCCCTATCTGGATTTCATCGCGCCCGGCATCCTTGCGCAAAGCGTTTTGTTCGTGGCCATTTTTTACGGCATCAATGTCATCTGGGAGCGCGACCTCGGCATCGTGCAGAAATTTCTCGCCAGCCCGACGCCGCGCGCGGCGCTGGTGCTCGGCAAAGGTTTCTCCGCCGGCATCCGCACACTGTCGCAGGCGGTGATCGTTTATAGTCTCTCGCTGCTGCTCGGCGTGAAGCTGAATGGGAGTCGGTTGGCGCTCCTCAACGTGCTGGTCATCGTCATTTTGGCCGCGACGCTGTTCTCGACGTTTTCGCTGGTCATCGCGTGCATCGTGAAAACGCGCGAACGCTTCATGGGCGTCGGCCAGGTGTTGACCATGCCGCTGTTCTTCGCGAGCAACGCGATTTATCCGACCGACATCATGCCCGTCTGGCTGAAGGCCATTTCGCATCTCAATCCGCTGACCTACGTCGTGGATGCCCTGCGCACTTTCATGCTGGCCGGCAGCACGAGCACCTTCGGCCTAAGTCTCGACTATGCGGTCATCCTTTTGACCACTACCGTCCTGGTTTTCATCGGCGCGCGATTGTATCCGCGTCTGGCAACGTAAAACGCAACTTGGAAAGAAATAGAAAACAAGACAGGAAATCACGATGCCGGAAACAACCAGCATAAGCCCGGTAGTCAAACCCGCTGCAACAGTTGATAATCCGCCCGCAACGCCGCCGCAGGTTCATCAACCGAAACATCGCGCCTTCTGGCGGCGACGCGGCGTGTGGCTGCTTGGCGCGCTCCTCCTCGTCGGTGTCGGCGTGTTCGGGTATCACCGGGCGTTTGGCAAAGCCAAGGTTCATTACACCACCGCGGCCGTCACGCGCGGCGATGTCGAAAGCACGGTCGTGGCGGCGGGAATTGTGCAGCCCATCAAGTATGTGGATGTCGGCGCGCAGACTTCCGGCAAGCTGAAATCGCTGAAGGTCAATCGCGGCGATGAGGTGAAAGAAAACCAGTTGCTCGCGGAAATTGATCCAGCACTGGCGGATACGGCGCTCACGGCGGCCAACGCCGCACTCGAAAGCATGACCGCAGAACACGCTTTGAAACAGGCGCAACTGGTGCTCGCCAGAGTGCAGGAGCTTCGCAACGACGAACTCTTTACAAACCACTTGATCTCCACCAGCGACCGGGACATCACCAAAGCCGCTTACGATGTCGCTTTCGCCGACGTCGCTTCGCTCACGGCGCAGATGAAGGAAGCGTCTGCAGCGATAGATACTGCCAATGCTAATCTGGGTTATACCAAAATCACGGCGCCAATGGCCGGCGAAGTCGTTTCCATCAGCCTGCTGGAAGGGCAGACGCTCAACGCGAATCAGTCGGCGCCAAATATCCTGCGGCTGGCCGACATCAGCACCGTGACGGTCTGGGCGCAAGTTTCCGAAGCGGACATTGTCCGCGTCAAGCCCGGCCAGGATGTCTATTTCACCATCCTTGGCGATTCCAAGCGCTGGAACGGCAAGGTCACGCAAGTTCTTCCCACCCCGGAACTCATCAACAACGTGGTGTTCTACGACGTGCTGTTCGATATTCCGAATCCAGATCGTGAGTTGAAGATCCAGATGACGGCGCAGGTTTTCATCGTGCTGGCGCAGGCGAAGGGTGTGTTGCTGATACCGGCTGCCGCCATTGGCAATGCCAGCGAAGGCACGACAACCAAGGTGCGGGTGTTGAAAGTTGATGGCACGGTCGAGCAGCGCACGATCAAGATCGGCATCAAGAGCGAAATTTCAGCGGAGGTAAAAGACGGTCTCAAGGAAAAAGAATTGGTCATCATCGGCGAAAGCATGGCCCAGGCCAATACCACCTCCAGCGCGTTGAGCGCGCGGAAAGGCCCGTAATGTCATCACCGCTGCTCGAATTGAAGTCGGTCAGCCGCACTTACACGACCGGTGGCGAGCCGCTGACCGTGCTCAAGGAAGTCAGCCTGACGATTCAGAGCGGCGAATTCGTCGCCATCATGGGCGCATCCGGTTCGGGCAAATCCACGCTGATGAACGTCATTGGCTGTCTCGACAAGCCGACCAGCGGCAGCTATTCGATTCGCGGCGTCGCCGTCGCCAGTCTCAACGGCGATGCGCTGGCTGCCCTTCGGCGCGATACGTTTGGTTTTATTTTCCAGCGTTACAACTTGATGTCCGACTTGAATGCCGTTGAAAACGCGGAAGTTCCCGCCGTTTATTGCGGCATGGCAAAACAACAGCGGGCGGCGCACGCCGGCGACTTGTTGAAGGAACTTGGACTCGGCGACCGGCTGCAACATTATCCCGGCCAACTTTCCGGCGGACAGCAGCAGCGCGTCAGCATCGCCCGCGCGCTGATGAACGGCGGGCCGGTGATTCTGGCCGATGAACCGACTGGAGCGCTGGATAGCCAGGGTGGCAAGGAGGTCATGGCCATTCTGGAGAAGCTGCACGGGCAAGGGCATACGATCATTGTGGTGACGCACGACAGCGACATCGCCGCTTACGCGCGCCGGCTCGTGCGCATTGCCGACGGGCGGATCACCTCCGACGAGTTGCAGCAGAAAGGCGAGGCCGGTAATCAGGCGAAGATTGGCGAAACGGGAAAGGATGCCAAGGCTGGTATGGCAGTCCTCGGCGAATCTCTGAAGATGGCGTTTCGTTCGCTGGTGCATAACCGAATGCGGACCGCGCTGACCATGCTGGGTATCATCATCGGTGTCGCCTCGGTGGTCGCATTGATGGCGATTGGCAACGGCGCGAAGCAGGACGTGGTTGAACGCATCCAGGCCATGGGCACGGACTTGTTGACGGTCATGCGCGGGCCGCCCGCCGTTCGCGCTTCAGCCAACGTCGTGACCAGTTTCCTGCCGGAAGATTTGCCCTCCATCCGCGGTGTGCCGGGTGTCGGCATGGCGGTTCCGGAAACGTCGTTGTCTTCCCTGCTGCGCTTTGGCGACCAGGACTTAACGGTCTCGGTGGTTGGAACCGGCGAGGACTTTCCCCAAGTGCATGATTGGCCGCCGCAGGCCGGCGTGTTCTTCTCGGCGGAACATGTGAAGCGCTATGCCCAGGTCGTCGTGCTCGGCCAGACCACCGCGAAGAATCTGTTTCCCGCTGACGCGAATCCACTGGGCCAGTATGTGCTCATTGGCAGCGCGCCGTTTTTGGTCATTGGAGTTTTGAGCAGCAAGGGCCTGACGCCACGCGGGGACGACATGGATAACTCCGCCTGGCTGCCCTATACCACGGCTGGAGCGCGCGTTTTTGGCCAACGCTTTTTCAACGATTTCGTCGTGCGGGTAAATCCGGACACGGACATGAACGTGGTGCAAGCCAACCTTCATACCTTGCTGATGAAACGCCACGGCAAGGAAGATTTCAACATTCGCAACATGGCCGACACCATCGCCACGGCCAACGAAACGCAGAACACGCTCACATATCTGTTGGCGGCGATTGCCGTGATCTCGCTCGTGGTCGGCGGCATTGGCGTGATGAACATCATGCTGGTCTCGGTCACCGAGCGAACCCGCGAAATCGGCATCCGCATGGCGATTGGCGCGCGCAGTTTCGACGTGATGTTTCAATTTCTCACCGAAGCGGTAATGGTCTGCTTTATTGGCGGCCTGGCGGGTGTCGTCGTCGGCTTGGGCGGCGGCTTGGCCACCTCCGCGATCGCCGGCTGGCGCGTGATCTTCACGGTGGCACCGATCATCATTTCCTTCGCGTGTGCGTTTCTGACGGGGATCATCTTTGGCTATCTTCCGGCAAGAAAAGCCGCGCAACTTGATCCCATCGAAGCGCTGGCTCGGGATTAGAACATGCTCCACTGGCTGCATTCATTACTGCCTCACATTCCGCATTACGGATATGTGCTCGTTTTCATCGTCGCGTTTTTGAACAACCTCGGCTTGCCACTGCCGGGGGAAACAATTCTCTTGGGGGCCGGATTTGTTTTGGGGAAAACTGCGGATTCACTGTGGCAACCCGTGGTGGCCGGAACGGCGGCCTGTTTTTTGGGCGGCATTTGTGCCTTCTGGCTGGGACGGCGACTGGGCCGGGGCAGCCTGGAAAAAATCCGCTGGCTCCACCTCACGCCCCAACGAATGAAGTGGCCCGAACAATTTTTCAAACGTCATGGCGCCAAGACGGTTTTTATCGCGCGGTTCATATTCTTGTTTCCGCCCGTCGTGGTCAATCTGCTGGCGGGCATGTCGAAAATGTCCTGGCGCACTTTTCTGTTTTACAACCTCACGGGGTCGGCGGCCTATGCCGCCAGCTACGTCCTGATCGGATATTTGTTCGGGAAGCAGTGGAAACTGCTCGAAGCCTGGCTGGGTCCCGTGGCACTTTACCTGATTCTCGCGGGACTGGTCATCGTGGCTCTCGGTGTGATTTTCAGACATTCCGTATCCGGATATTGGGTGCGCATTTTCCCCAAAGAGCGCAGGGGCAAATGATTGTTTTTCCCCTGACATCCCTCACCTGTCCGGCGGATATCCTCTCCCGTTCTTACGGACGAGTAATTTGTTTTATGGGGTGTTCGTTATTGGTAGCGCGCACGGGAATCGAACCAGTCTTTCGTTTCTACAAGGCAAACAATGTCAAAATAAAGCAATAATGACAGGCTAAAACGTAGTTGACATGGCCAAACTTTAGCACTATATTTAGCACTGTTATGGCAAGCATTCATCAAAGACCTCGTTCACCCTACTGGCACGCATCCTACCTTGGGCCGGATGGCCGGTGGATTCTCCGCAGCACCAAACAGGAAGACCGCAACGCGGCTTTGGCCGTGGCGATGGAATACGAGCGGGCATCCAAACTCGCCCGGCGTGGGGAACTGGTAGAAGCCCAGGCCCGCGAAGTCTTGAAGGACATAATGAAGCGGGCGGATATGGGCGAAACCTTGCAAGGCGTGTCCATCAAATCCCATTTCGACACTTGGCTTGCCAGCAAGTGCGGGCGGAAAGCCAAAAGCACCGGGGAACGCTACGGCGTGGCCGTGGCGGACTTTCTGGAAACGCTGGGCAAACGCGCCAGCAAGCCCCTGACAAGCCTGACAGCGGCGGACGTGGAACGCTTTTTGAATCATCGCATCGCCAAGAAACTTTCGCCCGCCACGGTGATTCTGGACGTGAAGATCATTGGCGGGGCTTTGAACGTCGCCCGGCGGCAAGGTTTGATTCCAACCAATCCCGCCGAAGCCGTGGAACTGCCCGAAGCCGTGGGCATGGAACGCGGGACATTCACCCCGGCGGAAGTGAAGATGCTCGTGGACACGGCGGAAGGCGAATGGAAGCTGTTAATCCTGCTCGCCTATTTCACCGGGGCGCGGCTTTGCGATTGCTGCCGGATGCAATGGGACGGCGTGGACTTGGCCGGTGAAACCCTGACTTACCAGCAAGCCAAGACCGGCGCGAAAGTGACCACTCCACTTCACCCTGACTTGTTGAAGGCTTTGAACAAACTGGCGGGGACAGACAAACCGGATGTTTTCATCATGCCGAAACTCGCCGGGCAACGCGGCGGCGGACGCCGGGGGCTTTCCGAAACCTTCAAAAAAATCATGCGGAAGGCGGGCGTGGATTCACAGACGGTGAAGGGCGCGGGCAATCAAATGTTTTCCCGGCGCACGTTCCACGCCTTGCGCCACAGCTTCACATCCGCGCTGGCCAATCAAAACGTGTCGTCTGAATTGCGGATGAAACTCACCGGCCACAAGACCGAAGGCGAGCATCAAAAATACACGCATCACGAAATGGACAATCTCCGCGCCGCCATCAAAAAAATCCCGTCACTAGGCTGAAATTTAATTCCCGCCCGCCGGACATCTCCAAACGCAGTTGACACGCTTGGCCATGTGATACATATTTGTCTCACTATGAAAACAGCGACCGTCAGAGATTTGCGAAACAGTTTTCCGCGCGTTGCCGCGTGGATTGCCGAAGGCGAGCCGGTGGAGATCACGCGGGCGGGGAAATTGTTTGCCCGCCTCGTGCCGCCCGCCAAAGCGCCCAAACTCGTCAAGCCCGACATCATGGCGCAGTTGAAAGCCACTTGGGGCGACCGCATTTTTTCCGCCAAAGAGGTTGCCGAAATGCGCGCGGCGGAATTGGAAGGCGAAGAAGGATGATTGCCTTTCCCGACACGTCGTTTCTCTGCGCGCTTTACGTCCGGCAGGACAATTCGCCAGAGGCGGCGGCGCATTTCAAGGCCATGCCGGAAGCCTTGCACGTTTCCAGTCTCATGCTTTACGAATTTCGCCAGAGCGTCCGCTTTCAAGTCTGGCTTCACGCGCGGGACAAAAACAAGGGCTACCCGCAAGCCATTGCCGAAACCGCGCTGGGGAAACTTCAAGCCAACATGGAAGCTGGCGCGGTGGTGCCCGTTTCCGCCGACTGGCCGGACGTTCACCGGCTGGCCGAAACCATTTCCAAACGCCACACCATGACCGGCGGACACCGGGCGTTTGACGTGCTCCACGTCGCCACGGCGTTGCACCTGGGCGCGCGGGAATTTCTGACGTTTGACGCCAACCAGCGCAAACTCGCCGCCGCCGAAAAATTGAAGGTGAAACCGTGAAACGCCCGGCCAACAAACTGCCGCCGATTCATCCGGGGGAAATTCTCCGCGAAGAATTCATGCTGCCGCGTGGCCTGTCGCAAAACGCGCTGGCGCGGGCGTTGAACGTCCCGCCGCGCCGCATCAATGAAATCGTCTTGGAAAAGCGCGGCATCACGGCGGACACCGCCTTGCGGCTGGCGCGCTCCTTTGGCACCAGCGCGGAAATGTGGACGGGTTTGCAGGCCGATTACGATTTGCGGCTGGCCCGTCACGAAAAGGCGCGTGTCATTGAACGCGACGTGGAACCGCTGCCCGCGTTGGAACTGGCAATGGCGTAAATCAGGGCGCGACCGGCAAAACGGATTTGACAACCGGGCGCGCGGCGCGTAGTGTCCGGGCGGATAACAACTCCGGCTTGAACTGTCACCGTATGGTGTGCGTTCCGAAAGGATAGAGCCGGAGTTTTTCTATTTCGGCCAGAACTGGACGTAAATTTCCCGGTGGGCAATGAGGCGGCGATACGTTTTCGCATCCTCCTTTTGGCTGTAGCTTCGCGCCACTGCTCCGCAATAAACCCGTCCTTTTCGATTTCAATCAACAAGCCAATTAATTCTTGGACAATTGGAATCTCGCACTGGGCACTGGTCAGTGTGACTCTTTCGCCTTCTTCCATCCATTTCAACGCGCTTACGGCCGGTCGCATCCTGACGGCCCGGACAATAAAACGGAGCGGTTTGTTGCCGTTCTGGAAATTCCGCCGGTTGTTTCGCCGATCACGGCAGTTCGCGCCGCTATCCGGGCAAACTCCCAAAAATGAAAATGAACCACGAAATGAAGAACGACGATTTCAAATTAAGACACTACCCAAAATTCCGGCGTTTCTGAAATGCGGGTGAGAATGGAATCACGCCGCCGCCGGTTGCAATTCCGCCAGCGGATGAACGTCGCGCTCAATCCGCTTCTCGCAATGCAGCCGGGCGATTTCCAAGTCATAGTCCGCCTGAATCCCCATCCACAATTCCGGCGAGACGTTGAACAGCCGGCCAAGCTTCAACGCCATTTCCGCGCTCACGCCCCGCTTGCCCCGGCAAATCAGGCTGATGGCAATGGGCGTCGCGCCGATGGCTTTGGCCACCGCGTAGGCGCTCAATTTCATCGGCTTCATAAAGTCCTCGCGCAACACGTCGCCCGGATGGACCGGATTCAATCTGTCATTTTGCTTGCTCATAAATTTTCAGTGATAGTCCGCGATTTCGACTTCCGCCGCGTTGCCGTCGCGCCACTCAAAACAAATCCGCCACTGGTCGTTGATACGGATGCTGTGCCAGCCTTTGCGATCTCCCTTCAACGCTTCCAGCCGGTTGCCCGGCGGCATCCGCAAATCGTCCAGCCGCCGCGTGCGGTGCAAGTATTCGAGCTTGCGCCGCGCCGTGTTTTGAATGTCCGGCGGCAATCTCCGCGAGCGTTCCCCGCGAAAGATGCGTTCGGTCTCCGCACAAGCGAAAGTGACAATCACCGGGACAGCATATCGCATGGCGATAACAAGTCAAGCCCGCGAATGTTCCTTGCGCCGGAACGCCCCGAATGTCGCAACGCTGGCGAGGTTGCCCGTTGCGCCCGGCGCGGTGTCCTTCGCGCACAATCGCCCCAAGCCGCGCGTCAACAAAATCGTTAAATCTTAACACGATCCTATCAACCTGTGTTTTTTTGTGAAAAGTTGGCTCATAGAAACCGGCAGGAGTGCAAGATTGCCTTGCTGGGAATCGGCTTAAAAAGATTCCTTTGAAATTTTCCAGCCGTCCCTGCCGCGCCGGAGCGGACGCCTTGAATCACCGGGCGGACGCATCCGCGCCCGTTGCAAAGCCGCAAAAGACGTATCAAGAGCTACGCCCCGCCGGGTGATCAAGCCCCGTGTTGCCCGAAATTCGCGCATCATTGCCAGCGTCAAACATAGTTGAAATGCGTGGGCTTTTTAGCACTAGACTTTAGCACTGGCCTGTTTTTGAAACCGCCAAAACTCACAAAAGCATTGATTCTATTGAATGGAATTGAGATTGGTAGCGCGCACGGGAATCGAACCCGTCTTTCAGCCTTGAGAGGGCCGTGTCCTAACCGATAGACGAGCACGCCGCCAAGACAATCGTAGCGAAGCGGGGCCGGCTGTCAATCGCGGCCATGAGCCAAACTTGGGAGCGCCGGCGTCTCGCCGGCGTGTTTCGCAGCGAAGCTTGCCCGGCCACCCGCCGCCGGTTTTCGGCAAGTGCCTGGCATCCGTGCGTCCGCCTGGGCAAACCGCTCCGTTTGATTCTTGACTCTCAACTCCCAACCCTCAACCCTCAACGGCAATGCAAACATTTCAGATAGTCTTCACGCCGACCGCCGCCGCCGATCTGTCGCGGATGCCCAAGGAACTGCAACTGCAAATCCTCGGCGAGTTTCGCGGCCTGCCCCGGCAGGTGCTCGGCACGGAACTGGACGAGTTCGGCAAGCTGGAGCAGGGCGGGCGCATCCTGCACCGCTTCCGGGTGGGCGATTACCGCGTTTATTTTGAGCGGCATGAACTGGGCGTGCTGGTGCATCGCATCATGAGCCGGCACACGCTCAAGGATTTCCTGTTCCGCTCCGGTCTGAAAACGGGCGAGGACGAGGCGCTTCAGGAAAATCCGAAGTTCTGGGAACTGATTGAATCGGCCAAGACTTCCGCGAAGTGACGCCAGAAGATTTAGGCACTGGAGGCTAATTGCCGTCTGTAGTGTTGAATGGGGTCAATGATGTGGGCGGAAGTATTGAGGGTGGGTATTTCGGATGGGGATCGCTCAATAGTGCGGCGCGTTGAAGTTCAATCAAGGTCTCTGATTCCTGCCGTGTCATTTGCGGCACGTCTTGCGGGGGCTGATAGGTGCGTCCCTGCGTGGAATTGCCGAAATCCGTGCCGTTGTTCGCACTGTTTCCAGCGCCGTTGTTGAAACCGGCGGTGCCGTTTCCCGTGCCGCCATTGTTTCCGCCAGGTCCGGCGCCAAACCGGGTTAAGCCGCCGGGTCCGCTGTTGCCACCGCCGCCGGCTGGTCTCGGCGTCATGCCGGGATTCATCCCGCCGGGTGAAGATGGCCCCGACGGCGCGCCGCCGGAGGCGGACGGGTTGGCCAGGGGCAGTTCCTGCGTGAAGCCGTGATTGTCGAACGTCACGAGGCTCTTCTTTTCGTCAATCTTTATGACCTCGATGTCGTCCTGCCGTTGGCCCTCGCTCAAGATGTAGTATTCATCCTTGGCCGGCGGTCCCGGCTTGGCAGGGGGGGCGACCTTGAGCAGCACCTGCCAATTGCCGAAGACGCCCATGATGCCAGTGGGCGTGATTTTCGGCAGGCTGGCTTCCAGCAGCGCGTTGGGGTCATTCGTCACCACCACCGGCGGGTTCAGGCCGAAAATATTTCGAATCGCAATCGCCGCGTAAGGATTGTCCGGCAACGGATTGTTCGCTGAATTGTCCGCTGCCGCCGGGCCGGCCGCGCGCAGGCCGGCGTTTAACGCCAAGCCGCCCGCGAGGCAGACTGCGATTTTGCCAAGACGCTTCATGGTTTTAATATACCGTTTGAAACACCGGTGGCAAACGGAAGTTGCGGTGCGGCTGACGGTTGTTGGGATTAACCAAGAAACACACAAAATGAATGACGAATTCCGAAATCTGAATGACTAAAGAATGTCCAAATCCAAATGACCAAACACCGGAAAACGCCGGTGCCATTTTGAATTTTGTCATTGGAAATTTTTTAGTCATTAGTCATTAGGGCTTCGTGATTCGTCATTTCCCCAATGAACTTCGCCGGTTGTGTGGTTTCAATGCTATTCCACATCCTCGCCCAGCTCGACGTTCCAGTAGGCGAGGTCAATGAAGTGTTTCCAACTGTCGTGCCGGTGCAGGCTGAAGTTGATCTGGACGAACGGCCGCCACTTGGGCCGCTTGGGCTTGCGGATGAGGTGCAACTCGGCCTCCTGCGGTGTGCGGTTGGCCTTTTGCGTGTTGCACTCGATGCAGGAGCAAACGATGTTTTCCCACGTCGTCGGGCCGCCGCGGTCGCGCGGTATGACGTGGTCCAGGTTCAAATCCTTGCGGTCGAACACGCGCCCGCAGTATTGGCAGGTGTTTTTGTCGCGCTCAAAAATGTTGTGCCGGGTGAACTTGACCTCCTTCTTGGGCAGCCGGTCGAAAATGAGCAGCAGGATGATGCGCGGCACGCGGATGCGGAAGGAAATGGTCCGGACGGATTCCTCTTGCGGCGCGTCCCCGGAAAGGTCCTGCCATTCCTCAAAATTGAAGGTGCGGAACGAGCCGTCTTCGGCGTTGACGACGACCTGCGCCTGGCCTTGAAAGAGCAGCGTGAGCGCGCGGCGGGCGGTGCAGACGTTGACCGCCTGCCACAACCGGTTCAACACAAGCACATGCTGGTTCAGCGCGGTGTTCATGGCACAGACAAACGAACGCTATCAAAAAGGGCGGCACAGGTCAACCGCCCGCGGGTATTTCCCGGTTTATCGTCCTCGTCCCCGATGTTCGGATAATTCCGAGGACGTGAACGAGAATGAAAAGGAGGAGATTGGAACGAACCAGCGTTGCCAAACCGTGCTGCGTTAGGCTATTTTTCCGGCATGAAACGTTTTGCCGCACTTTTGGGTCTGGCCCTTGCCGTCGCGTTGCCGACGGCGCGCGCCCAGCAAAATCCCGACGACCAATACCTCGCCATCTACAACCAGATGCAGCAGGCGGACACACTTCAGGCGTCCGGCCAGCCGCGGCAGGCGCTCGCCGGTTACACGCAGGCGCTGGCCGGATTGCAGAAGTTCCAAAAAATGTTTCCGTATTGGGACCCGGAAATCATCGCCTACCGGTTGAGTTATCTCGCGGACAAAGTCAACGGACTGGCGGCGCAGTTCCCGGCCGTTCCTCAAAGCGCGACGGCGACAAACGCGGCTGTCAATCCAGCGCCGCCGGCGGCGAGTGCGGTTCCCGCCGCCACGCCCGCCACGGATGCGGAGGCGCAATTGAACGCCTTGCGCGCGCAGGTTCAGAATTTGCAGGCGGACAACGAGACGCTTCAGGCCAAGCTCAAGGAAGCCTTGCGTGCGCAGCCGGCAACGGTGGACACGCAGGAGCTGGCCAAGGCGCAGGCGCAGATTCTCTCGTTGATGAAGGAAAATGATTTGCTGCGCGCCAGCCTGGCCACTGGCGCCACCACCGGTGCCGCGCCGGGGGAATTGGTGAAAGTGCGGCAGGCTCTGGCGGACGCGAATAAAAAGCTGGCCGAGCAAACCCGGCACGCCGACAAGCTGGCGCGGGAAAATCAAACATTGCAGTCGGATGCCAAAATCAACGGGCTGGAAAAGACGGCGTTGGAGGCCCGTTTGCGGCAGCGGCAGACCCCGGCGGCTTCCGCGCCGACGGAAACCAGCGACGAGGTGAAGACGTTGCGAGCGCGGCTGGCGGTGGATGAAGCGCAACCCGTGCCCTTCACGCCGGAGGAACTGGCCTTGCTGAAATCACCGGCGCCGTCTCCGGCTCCGGCTGCCAGTCCCAGCGATCAGAAAAAACCCATCAGCGAACTGCCGGGCGGCTCGGCCGCGCTGGCTGCCGAGGCTCAAAATTATTTTTCCGCCGGGGACTACGACAAGGCCGGGGCCGATTACCTCCAGATTTTGCAGCGCGACCCGAACAACGCGCTGGCGCTGGCCAATCTGGCGACCATCGAATTGCATGAAAACAAGCTCGAGGATGCCGGGAAGCACGCGCAAGCCGCGCTGGCGCAAAGTCCGAATGACGCCTTCAACCTGGCCATCCTCGGCAAGGTGGAACTGGCGCAGGGGAAATTGGACGCTGCGTTTGATGTGTTGAGCCGCGCGGCAAAATCCGATCCGCAAAATCCGGAAATGGAAAATTATCTCGGCGCGACGCTGGCGCAAAAAGGTCTGCGCGCGCAGGCGGAAACCGCGTTTCGCAAGGCGATTGAACTGGATCCCAACTATGGCGACGCGCACAACAACCTCGCCGTGGTTTATCTGGGCGAGAAGCCGCCGATGGCCGCGCTCGCCCGCTGGCATTATCAAAAGGCGCTCGATCTCGGCCAGCCGCGCAATCCCGATCTGGAAAAAACACTCGCCGACCTGGGCGCGCCAGTCTCGCAGTGACATAATTATGGATTGCGGCGACATGTCGCCGCTTCGAAAGCGCGGACATGTCCGCGCACTCCAAAATGCTTCGCCAAACGTTCCATGAACTGACCATTTCCACGCGCGGGCGTGGCCTTCACGAATTCACGCGCGAGGTGGAGCAATGGGTGGAGCAAAATAAATTCAAGGACGGCCTGCTGACGCTGCATTTGCGGCACACCTCGGCCTCGCTGCTGATTCAGGAAAACGCCGACCCGGACGTGCGCCATGATCTGGAGGCGTTCTTCAAACGGCTCGTGCCCGACGGCGATCCGCTGTTCATTCACACGACCGAGGGCGACGATGACATGCCCGCGCACGTCCGCACGGCGTTGACGGCGGTGAATTTGAACATCCCGGTTCGCGGCGGCCGGCTCGTGCTCGGAACATGGCAGGGGATTTATTTGTGGGAACACCGCACCCGTCCGCATTCGCGCCGGATCGCGCTGCACTTTATCGGAGAATAAAATTTGTAGTGTCGGCGCTGTGCGCCGATAAATCGAACCGCAGGCTCGACCCTGCATCCCGAATAAACTCGCCAACCGCGCCGGCCAATGGCAGCTTGCGGGAGTTTTATGCGAGTTATTAAATTATCACATTGCGTCGCGCTGGCGGCATCGGTTTTCGGTCTGGCCTTTACCGCTTGTGGCGAGACGGCCACGAACACTTTCGGTTTTTCCGGCCACGAGACTTACCCGATTGATGACGGAATCAATCTGCTTCATGCGGCGGATTTGGACGGCGACGGCCTGAACGACCTCATCGTCGTCAACAACCTGCGCTCGAAAATAAACCTGCTCTACAACCAGACCGGCAAGACAAATCAACCCGCGAAACCGGAGCGCAAACTGGAAATCAACGAACTGCCGCCCGATGCGCGCTTCCGCATTGATTCCATTCCCACGGACGAGCGCATCGCCGCGCTGGCGGTGGCCGACCTCAACGGCGATGGCCGGCCGGATCTCGTTTTTTACGGCGACGCGAAAGACCTCGAAATCATTTACAACCGGGGCACGAACGGCTGGAGCGAGCCGAAACGCTGGCACATCGAGGACGGGCGCATGGACGGCAACTCGCTGGTCGTCGGCGATTTGAACGGCGACGGTCGCCCCGACATCGTTCTGCTCGGCGACAACGGCTCGCTTTATTTCCTGCCGCAGCAGCCCGGCCACACTTTTGGCGAGCCGCAGAAAATTTCCTATTCCGGCACGCCCGAGTGCGTGCAAATCGCGGATGTGGACGGCGACGGACGGAATGATTTGCTGTTCGTGGATTTCAACAGCCTGACGCCAATCCGCTTCCGGCTGCAAAATGCCGCCGGCCAGCTCGGCCCGGAGATTTATTTCAAGACCCAGCCCATCCGCTCCTATTGCGCGGACACGCTGGAGGGCAATTCCAAATTGTATGTCGTGACCATCGCGCAAAATTCCGACCGCGCGGAAATCTCGGAATTCACGCGCAAATCCGCCGAGGCTTTGTCCGGCGTCTTCCGGCGCGGGCAGTTTCAAGTCCTGCCGCTCAACAAGACGGAGGCGGCGCAACGCGGCGTGCTCTGGGCGGACGTCAACGGCGATGGCCGTCCCGACCTGCTCGTGGCCGAGCCGGAAAGCGGGCAGCTTTCGGTTTATTTGCAGCAGCCGGACGGCTCGCTCGCGCCGTCCCGGACGTTTCCGACCCTGGCCGGCGTGAGCCAGCTCGCGGTGGCGGATTGGAACGGCGACGGTCATCCGGAGATTTTCCTGTTGAGCCAGAAGGAACGCGCCGTCGGCGTCACGGCGTTCGACCAGAACGGACGGCTGCCGTTCCCCACGCTCATTCCGCTGGACGGCAAGCCGCTGGTGATGGCCGTCGGCGCGCTGAAGGCCGGCGCGAAGCCGGCGCTGGCGGTGATCGTGGACAAGGATGGCCAGCGCTCGCTCGTGACGCGCGCGGCGGACGGCAAAATGCGGACGCAGAAATTGAGCGACAGCTTCAAATCAAACCCGGCCACGCTCTCGGTTCAGGACGTGAACCAGGACGGCCTGGCGGATTTGGTGGCGCTGATTCCCTACGAAAAAATCAAGGTGCTGCTGCAAAAGCCCGGCGGCGATTTTGACGAGGAGGACGTGGATCCGCCGGGCGGCGCGATTGAGCAGCCGTGGCTGGCGTCGGCGGACGTGGATGGTGACGGCAAAACGGAACTGCTTCTGCCGCAGAAAAATTTTATCCGGGCCGTCGTGCTCGAACAGCAGACCAAAACGCAGGACTCCACCAACAAGCCGGTCTGGGTCTTTCGCGTGAAGGACCAGATCAACGGCGCGGCCAGCGACTCGCGCATCGTCGGCGCGACGGCGGTGGCAAACGGGACGAATTCCATGCCCTCTCTTTTCCTGCTGGACGCGGAGCACAAGCAGTTGACGCTGTGCGAGCGGGACACAAACGGCGTCTGGCGCGTGGCGCGCAATGTGGACCTGCCGGTCTCGGATTTCAGCGGCCTGCAAGCCGTTGCGCTGGGCGGAACGAATGTTCAGAGCGTGGCGTTTCTCGGCCAGAACGCGGTCGCGTGGATGCCGCTGGCGGGCGAGGTCTGGAATTTAACCGAGCTGGACGGCTACGACACGCCCATCAAGGACGGCTACCTGAACGACGTGATCGCCGGCGATTTGACCGGCAGCGGGCGGAAGGACCTGGTGTTTCTGGAGACGGCGAAAAACAATCTGGACCTCGTCCGTTTCGATTCAAACCACAAGCTCGTGCCCGGCGAACGCTGGCAGGTGTTTGAGGCGCACACCTTCCGCGGCGCGGCCAACGCAGTGCCCGAACCGCGCGAGGCCCTCGTGATTGACGTGACCGGCGACAAGAAAAACGACCTGATCGTGCTGGTGCATGACCGGATTCTGGTTTATCCGCAGGAGTAATTGCTATTGAATCGTTAAATCGTGAATCGTTGACGCGGATGATGTGATTGAGCAACGAAGGAACAAAGGAACAAAGCAACGAAGCAAGGAATGCTGATGACGCGGTTTATATTGAATGAACCTTCAACACCTCATCCCCGTAATGATGGATCACCTTCACGGCAATTTTCTTGTTCTTGGGTGACGGGAACTGGTTTCCCCTTGAAGGAAATGCGGTTTCCCTTCAAGGAAACGTCGTCCGCAAGTGGCTGCGAAGATTGTGCCGGATTGCAACAGGCGGACAATAGGAAGGTCAGCTCGTCAGCGCACCCGCGGCGGCGGCGTTCTGGTTGAACACCAGCTTGTCGCCCTCGACGGTCACCGTGATCGGGTCGCCTTCGTGCAGTTTGCCCTTGAGGATTTCCTCGGCCAGCGGGTCTTCGAGGAACCGCTCGACGGCCCGGCGCATCGGTCGCGCGCCGTATTGCGGGTCGTAGCCCTTCTCCACCAGAAAGTCCTTCGCCTTGTCGTCCAGCGCGAGCTGAAGATTCTTGTGACGCAGCCGCGCCAGGACTTTTTCCACTTCCAGACTCAAAATCGTGATGAGGTCGGGCTTGGTGAATGTGCGGAACACGATCACGTCGTCGAGCCGGTTCAGGAATTCGGGGCGGAAGGTCTTCTTCGCCTCGTCCAGAATCCGCTCGCGCATCTTTTCATGGCTGGCCTCCTCGTTCGCGGGCGCAAAGCCGAGCGTGCCCTGTTTCTTGATGATGTCCGAACCAACGTTCGAGGTCATCAGGATGATGGTGTTGCGGAAATTAATGACGCGGCCCATGTTGTCGGTCAGTTTTCCTTCCTCAAGGATTTGCAACAGCGCGTTCCAGACTTCGGGATGCGCCTTTTCGATTTCGTCGAACAGCACCACGGAATACGGATTGCGCCGCACCTTCTCGGTGAGCTGGCCGCCTTCCTCGTAGCCGATGTAGCCGGGCGGCGCGCCGAAGAGCCGCGAGACATTGTGCTTCTCCGCGTATTCGCTCATGTC
>Ga0224534_1000488_pt1 | contig 25245 bp, 24 predicted proteins | sample 714E12024metaG_FD_172012 | JGI IMG/M metagenome (GOLD analysis project Ga0224534, IMG submission 172012) | Peat soil microbial communities from Stordalen Mire, Sweden - 717 E1 20-24 | ecosystem: Environmental > Terrestrial > Soil > Wetlands > Peat | place: Sweden: Norrbotten County, Stordalen... | reverse complement strand
TGCCCGGTTTCGCGGCAGACTTCCTGTTCCTATGCAGCAGGTAAATCTTGGCATGATTGGCGGCGGCACCGTGGGCAGCGGCGTGTTTCACGCGCTCCAGCTCAACGGCGGCCTCATGGCCTCGCGCATCGGCGTGAAAGTTGCCGTCCGCAAGGTCGCCGTGAAAGCGTTCGACGAACCGCGGCCGTATCAAATCCCGCGTTCGCTCATGACGCTGGACTGGGAAAGCGTCGTCAACGACCCGCAGGTGGACATCGTCACCGAACTGGTCGGCGGCACGGGCATCGCCCGGACGATGGTTCTGGCCGCGCTCAAGCTCGGCAAACCGGTCGTCACGGCCAACAAGGCGCTGCTGTCCGCGCACGGCGAGGAACTGTTTGCCGCGGCCAGGAAATACGGCACGAATTTATACTACGAAGCCAGCGTTTGCGGCGGCATTCCCATCATCAAATCGCTGCGCGAAGGTTTTGTCGGCAACCGCATCGAGGCGCTGTATGGCATCGTCAACGGCACCTGCAATTACATCCTCACCCGGATGAAACTGGAAGGCGCAGACTTTGCCTCCGTGCTGGCCGACGCGCAAAAGCAGGGTTACGCCGAGACGCCGCCGGACCTGGACATTGACGGCCATGATGCCGCGCACAAAATCGGCATTCTCGCGTCGCTCGCGCATGGATTCTGGGTGAACCCGAAGAAAATCCATGTCGAAGGCATCCGCCATGTTTCCGCTTTGGACATCAAATTTGCCGGCGAGCTGGGGTACACGATCAAGCTGCTTGGCATTATCAAACAAATTGACGATTTACGATTGACGATTGACGCGGCGAAACACAAACCGGCGCGTAAATCGAATATCGCAAATCGTAAATGCAAAGTGCAGGTTTCGGTTTATCCGACGCTCGTGCCAAACGCGCACGTTCTCGCCAGCGTAAACCACGTGTTCAACGCCGTGTTCGTGCGCGGCGACATCGTCGGCGACACGCTGTTTTACGGACGCGGCGCGGGCAAGGATGCCACGGCCAGCGCGGTACTCAGCGACCTGGCCGACGCGGCGCTGGACTTGAAGTCCGGCAGCAAACAGCGCGTGCCGCCGTTTGTGCCGCACGAATGTGCCGGGGCGGTTGTACCCATCGCAGACGTCGTCTCACAGTATTTTCTCCGGCTTAACGTCGTGGACCGTCCGGGGACGCTGGCAAAAATCGCCGCCATTTTCGGCGCGGCGAAAATCGGCATCTCGTCCGTCATCCAACCGGAAGGCCATGAAGGCGGGAGTGTGCCGCTGATTTTCATGCTGCATTACGCGAGCAACGGCGCGGTCAACGGCGCCTTGAATAAAATTGGCAAATTGCCGGTCGTCAAAAGCAAGCCGGTGATGATTCGCGTCGAGAATTTTGAATAATCACCCGTAACGGCTCCCGGGCAGAGAGCCGCATACTTCTCTTCCTCTTTTTCAGATGGCGGCGCTCTGTCGAGACGGCGGTACGCCGCAATCCCAGATTACTTTTAATATTTGACAAGCCGCGTTAAAGGCTCTATAAAGACGGTATGACGACGCTAACCATTACCAAAGCCCGCGCCAACCTTTCCGAATTGCTGGAAAAAGCCAAGCGGGGCGAGGACATCGGCATCGTGTCCGGCGACCAGATCGTGGCGTTGCGTCCCGTGACGGTGTCGTCCGATGATTACGCCTGGCGCGAATACGGCGCGACGCCGGCGGAACTGGCGCGTTTTGAGAAGCGGATGGAACAGCAAATTTCAACGGAGCGGAAGCGCGGAAAAATCAAACGCTTTTCCGGCAATCTGGAAAAGGATCTGGCCGATTGAAACCGCTGGATTTAAGCGGGCCGTTCCGCGCGCGCGTTCGGGATTATCCCAAAGAGACGCGTGGGAAAATCGGGCTGGCGTTGCAACATTTGGAACGGGATTTCGGTCATCCGCACCGTCATCAGGGTTTGGGCATTCGCAAGCTGACGGGGAATTTTTTCGAAATCCGGGTGGGGCTGGACATCCGGCTGGTTTTCCAAAATCGCGCCGAGTGCCTGTTGTTTGTGATGGCCGGCAATCACGACGAAGTGCAAAAGTTCCTGCGCGGACTTTGAATTCCAATTCCGCACTTTTCAAACGCCGGCAATCTGACTATTCTCCCGTCCCGAAAATTTAACATGGCTCTGATTGTTCAAAAATATGGCGGCACGTCGGTCGGCAACCCCGACCGCATCAAAAATGTCGCGGCGCGCGTGGCCAAATACCGCGCCAAGGGCGACCAGATCGTCGTGGTCGTCTCGGCAATGAGCGGCGTGACGGATAATTTAATCAAACTGGCCAAGGAAATCATGCCGCTGCCGAATGAACGCGAGATGGACGTGCTGCTCGCGACCGGCGAACAGCAGACCATCGCGCTCACGGCCATGGCGCTGCACGCGCTGAACGTGCCCGCGGTATCGCTCACCGGCCCACAGGCAGGCATCGTCACCGACGTGGTTCATACCAAGGCCAGGATTCACAACATCACGCCGAAGAAAGTCCACGACCTTTTGAAGCAGGGCAATGTCGTCATCGTTGCCGGCTTCCAGGGCGAGACGCCCGAAGGCCAGATCACGACGCTGGGCCGCGGCGGTTCGGATTTGACGGCCATAGCGCTCGCCGCCGCGCTCAAGGCCGACCTCTGCCAGATTTACACGGACGTGGACGGCGTCTATACCGCCGACCCGCGCATCGTGCCGAACGCGAAGAAGCTGCCGGAGATTTCCTACGACGAAATGCTCGAACTGGCGAGCCTCGGCGCGAAGGTGATGCAGAGTCGCTCGGTTGAATTTGCCAAAAAATTCGGAGTGGTCTTTGAAGTCCGCTCCAGTTTGAACAACAACCCCGGAACCATTGTGAAAGAAGAAACCAAAAGCATGGAAGGCATCGTCGTGCGCGGTGTCTCGCTCGACAAAAACCAGGCCAAAATCACGCTCGTGGGCGTGCCCGACAAACCCGGCGTGGCCGCGCGCATTTTCAAGGCGCTCGGCGACGCGACCGTGAACGTGGACATGATCGTGCAAAACATCAGCCACGGCACTCCCGACAAAGTCGGGACAACGGACATTTCCTTCACGGCGGACAAGCCGGATTTGCTCAAGGCGCAGAAGGTCATTGACGGACTGAAAAAAGAACTCGGCCTGCGCGACGTGATCACCGCCGAGAAAATCGGCAAGCTGTCCATCGTCGGCGTCGGCATGAAAAGCCACACCGGCGTGGCCGGTAAACTTTTTGAAACGCTGGCCAAGGAAGGCGTGAACATTGACATGATTTCGACGAGCGAAATCAAAATCTCCGTCGTCATTGACCTGGCGAAGGGTGAAGCCGCGATGAAAGCCGTCCACGCGGCGTTCATCGGTTGAAGAATTAGAAATGTTCTAATTTGACGAAAACTCAACTTTTTCGAATCAACATATTTGGGACGGCACCTCGGAGAATTTTGATTTCCTTGTCCGAATAAACGTAATCGCGCGCCACGCGGTTCTGCAACCTGTTGACCAATTCGTCCATAAGTGTCGCACCGTTCGCCATTGCGCGAAGTTTCAATGGAAGCAAAGCTCCATCTTGAAACATCAACAACAGTGAAGTCGCCTGTTTTTCAGCATAGAGTTCTTTTAATGCTGGAGAAACCAATGCGTTGGTTCCCGGGATTGGCATTTGACCGGGTAATCCAATAATGATTTTTTCGATGGAAGAAAGTGGATAGCGAATCTTTCCTGTTATCCCTCCGATTAGCTCCGATTGAGTCAATCGCCAGAAATGACGATTTACAAGGCGACTGGTAAACCAAAATGCAACAACAGCACCAAACAACAAGACTCCGACAATTGCCCATGAAGGCGCCGTGCCAGTTGGCGTGTGGACATAATGTGACTGGAGCAGGAGCATAGGCAACATAGCTGCAATCGCCGTGAACATCGGAAAGCCAACAATATAAGCAATCCAGTCACTTGAAGTAGGGCGTGTCGAAATTTCCCATATGTCATCTTTCATAATCCGTTCAATAATCAGGTTAGATAAAAAACCAAGCCAAATAAAATCATTTGACCATTGCCATTTACTTCGTTAGTTTCCTCTTGTGAATTGCAATTTGAACCTGTTGCTGAACGCGCTGCGGTTGTGCCGCGCGGCGGTTGGGTTCTGATTCGTTCACGAGATTTATCGAACCCCACTGCCAAACGGCGGTGGGGTTTTTGTTTTAACCACGGATGAACACGGATAAACACGGATTCCAAAAGCTGAAGCTGGCGGAGCGCGGCTGTGTCCCGCAAAGCGGGATCAGCCGCAGCGCGTTCGCTTACGGAGAAGTCTCACGCAAGTTCCAACACTTCAACCGTAGCGTGGCTGCTGCGACTGGTGCTGCGCACACAGTCGCGCTCCGGCGGCGTATTTTATCCGTGTCCATCCGTGTTTATCCGTGGTTTAATTCCATCAACGCCTGAGTTTATGCACAAACAACCGTCGAAAAAATATCGTCCGTTCCCGCCGGTCAGCCTGCCCGACCGGCAGTGGCCGAACCGCGTCCTCAACCGCGCGCCCATCTGGTGCAGTGTGGATTTGCGCGACGGCAACCAGGCGCTCGCCGTGCCGATGAACGTCGGCCAGAAACTTGAGCTGTTCCAGACGCTGGTGAAATGCGGCTTCAAGGAAATCGAAGTTGGTTTCCCGTCCGCATCGAATACCGAGTTCGCGTTCAACCGCCGGCTCATCGAGGAAAAACGCGCGCCGGACGACGTGTGGCTCCAGGTGCTCGTGCAGGCGCGTGAAGATTTGATTGAGCGCACGGTTGAATCGCTGGCCGGCGCGAAGAAGGCCATTATTCATCTTTACAACTCGACCTCCCCCGCCCAACGCCGCGTCGTGTTCGGCAAATCGAAGGAGGAAATCGTCGGGGTCGCCGTGCGCGGCGCGCAATGGATCAAAGACCGGTTGTCGCGCCTCAAAGGCACGGAAGTCATGCTCCAGTATTCGCCGGAAAGTTTCAGCGCGACGGAAGTTGAATTTGCGAAGGAAATCTCCGAAGCGGTCATGGAGGTGTGGCAGCCGGCGCCCAAGCGGAAGATGATTTTGAATTTGCCCGATACTGTTGAGGTCGCGATGCCAAATGTTTACGCCGATCAAATCGAGTGGATGTGCCGGAACATCAAAAACCGCGAGTCGCTCATCATCAGTCTCCACGCGCACAATGACCGCAACACGGGCGTCGCGGCGACGGAACTCGGCCTGCTCGCGGGCGCGGACCGCGTCGAAGGCACGCTCTTCGGCAACGGCGAGCGCACGGGCAATCTCGACATCGTCACCGTGGCATTGAACCTTTACCAGCACGGCATTGATCCGAAGCTGGATTTCACGGATCTTAATTCAATCATCGAGGTTTACGAACGTTGCACGGGCATGACCGTGCCCGCGCGCCAGCCTTACGCGGGCGAACTGGTTTTCACGGCGTTCAGCGGTTCGCACCAGGACGCCATCCGGAAAGGTTTGAACGAATGGAAAGAGAATAGTCGCACGCATTGGGACGTGCCGTATCTCACGATTGACCCGAGGGACATCGGGCGCGAATACCGCGAGGTCATCCGCGTCAACAGCCAGTCCGGCAAGGGCGGCGTGGCGTATTTGCTCGAAAGCGAATTCGGCATCGAATTACCGAAGGACATGCAGCGTGAGTTTGGGCCGATTGCCAATGAAGAAGTGGACCGTCTGGGCCGCGAAGTTTCCGGCACGGAGTTGAAGAAGATGTTCTGGCGCGAATACATCGAACGCAACCAGCCGTGGCAGCTCAAGAGTTTTGAAACTGAGGGTAAAAACGGCGTCGTCCGTTGCCGCGCAAAATTTTTGCGCGACGGCAAGCCGGTTGAACTTTCCGGCGAAGGCAACGGCCCGCTCGCCGCGCTCGTCCACGGTTTCGGAACAATCGGGGTGCGTTTCGAAATTGCAAATTACAGCGAGCACGCCTTGAGTTCCGGCGAAGAGGCCGTTGCGATTGCTTACATTCAAATCAAGCACGCCGATGGCAAAACCCGCTGGGGCGCGGGCGTGGACACGAACATCGAGCTCGCGTCCGTGCGCGCCGTGCTCAGCGCGCTGAACCGGTCGTAATCAAATGACACGCTAAAGCGTGGACACCAAACGTTTGGTGTCCACCCTTCAGGGTGTTCGGACAGGAAAGGAAACCGCCTGTAATGCGACACCAGCCAGCGGCACTATATTTTGCAACCAAGCCATTTCCCGCTCGTCAAACAGGGACGAATGGTTTAGTTTCCAGACCTGACCATGAAATTACGACGTGTTTTTGTTTGCGGAATCGCGGGCATCGTTCTTGCCGGCGGAAGACTTTTGGCGGCGGACAGCAATCCCACCAACGCGGTGGCGGCCACATCGCCGGTTTATGTGCCGGACACATCACACGCTTCCGAGGCGCTGGCCACCAACACGCTCCTTTGGGACAGCACATCAAAGGAGACGAATGCCACTGCGGACGCCGGTAACGCTCATTTTGTTTTCAGCTTCACGAATGTTTCAGCAGGCAACGTCGTCATTTTGAATGTCCATACGTCGTGCGGCTGCACCACGGCGCAATTGCCGCCGCTGCCGTGGATCATTCCGGCCGGAACAAACGGCCAGATCGGCGCGATTGTCAATTTTGCCGGGAAGAGCGGCACGCTTTTGAAGACCATGACTGTCACCAGCGACAAAGGCTTTCAAACCCTCATGCTGAAAATCACCATTCTGCCACCGGTGGTTCCGACCCAATCCGAGGCCGATCGCGCGCGCGCCCTGGAAATGGCCAAAGCCGACCGGCAGGCGGTTTTTCGCGGTGATTGCGCAGCCTGCCACGTCAAACCCGGCGAGGGCAAATACGGCAAGGCGCTTTATGACGCCGTCTGTGCCATCTGCCACGAATCCAAAACACGCGCCAGCATGGTGCCGGATTTGCACAACATCAAAACCCCGACCAACGTGGATTTCTGGCAAACTTGGACAGCGCATGGCAAAGCCGGCTCGCTTATGCCCGCCTTTTCCACCGCCGATGGCGGTCCACTTTCGGACATGCAAATCGCCTCCATCGCCGGTTATCTGAACGCGACGATTCCATCACAAGTCCCTGCAAATAAATAACTAAACTCGGATTCCAGCGGGGAATTTGATTTTTTTGTTGCCAAGCTGGACATTATTGTCTATATTCTAGACAGTTTTTTGCTAAAGTTCAGGTTTAATGATGTAAAAATATAGAAATGGAGGCTTATGGCTGTTTCAGTGCAATTAAGACCAGACACCGGTACCAGACTCTTTTTTGTAAAAGATCATGTCCGGCAGATATCGTGGTCTGGGTTTTTCCGACAATGCTGGGCTCTGATCATTTTGGCGGTCTTGGGAACACTAAGCTATCTGTTGATCAGCCATTACATCATTCAGGCCGTTCAGGTGGAAGGCTACAGCATGTATCCCACCCTGACCGACTCGGGACATTATTGGTTGAACCGATTCTCCTATGTCATAAGCGAGCCGCGACAAAACGACATCGTCGCGTTGAAAGACCCGCGCGATAATACACTTGAGGTCAAACGCATCATCGCCATGCCGGGACAATCGGTCTATCTCAAAGACGGCAGAGTTTATGTCAATGGCAAGCTGTTGAGTGAACCGTATCTCCTGGCCAAAACACCAACCTATGCCTACCAAAGGAATGCGAACGAGTTCATTTGCATCGGCAATGACAAATTCTTCGTCATGGGCGACAATCGCAACAATAGCATGGATAGCCGCACCTTCGGAGCCGTCCCGCGCCAGAACATCATCGGCAAGGTGATCGAATAGCGCGTTCCCCGCCGGCCGGTTCCCCGCCGGCGCCCGACCCCGGCGAGTCGCCGCTTGCGTTAATCGCTTCCGGTGCTAACCTGTCAACCATAATGGCAAAACTGGTTGACGCAAACCCTCGATCACAAATCGCCCGGCTCGGCGAACGGATTTTAAATAGCGGCCAGATTTCCCGCGACGAGGCGCGGTCGTTGTTTAATCTCGAAAACTCCGCCGACATTTTCGATTTGCTGTCCTGGGCCAACCGCATCCGCGAAAAATTCAAGGGCAACAAAATCCATCTTTGCTCCATCGTCAACGCCAAGGCCGGCGCGTGTTCCGAAAATTGCAGTTTTTGCGCGCAATCGTCGTTTTACCAGACCGGCTCGCCCAAATACGGCTTCGTTGATCCCGAACCCGTGGCCGAAGCCGCCGACGAAGCAAACACGAACGGTGTCACCGCCATCGGGCTCGTTGCCGCGTGGAAAGGTCTCAATGAAGGCCCGCTGCTGGACGAAGTTTGCGCCCGCGTGCGTGAATTGAAGGCCGGCGGCAAAACGCGTCCCGACGTCTCGCTCGGCATCATCAAAAGCCAGCGCGTTGCCGACCGGCTCAAGGAAGCCGGCGTCGAGTGCTACGGCCACAATCTCGAAAGTTCGCGCCGGTTTTTCCCGCAGACCTGCACGACGCACACCTACGATGACCGCCTTGAGACCATCGGCCATTTGAAAAAAGCCGGCATCAAGATTTGTTCCGGCGGCATCATCGGCATGGGCGAAACGCGCGAAGACCGTTGCGACCTTGCGTTTTCGCTCAAGGAAATCGGCGCGAACGTCGTGCCCATTAACATCCTCAACCCAATCCCCGGCACGCCCTTTGAAAAAAATGAGCCTCTGTCCGTCCTGGAAATTTTGAAGACCATCGCCTGCTTCCGCTTCATTTTGCCGCGACAGGAAATCATGATCGCCGGCGGACGCACGGTGAATCTGCGCGACGCGCAAAGCATGATTTTCATGGCCGGCGCGAGCGCGCTGATGGTCGGCAATTACCTCACCACGCTGAATCAGCCCGTCGAAAAAGATTTGCAGATGCTCAAAGACCTCGGCCTCGACCCGAACTGGGACAGCCATGATTTCACTGATCAGGAGGAAACCGGCTGCGGCTGCGGAAATGGAAATTGCGAAGCGGAAACAGCAATGGTATGAATTTCAGATGGCCTCTGAAATGAAAACCGAAGAGAACGATTATTGTAACGTCCAAGAACGTGCCAGAGCATTAGTTGCTTTGAAAGAAGACCGTGCTAGCGATGCGTGGGATAATTTAATTGAAGCACAAGGCCACGTCTCAACAGCCATCAAATCTCATGACAACTTTAGGTATCTTGAAAAATATGCTGATAAACTTTCTGCGATAGAGCAGCTATTATTTCCGCCGCAGACTTTTTGCAGTCCAGGTATGATTGTTAAGGAATCAGAATGTTCAATTTGCAAGCAAGATTACGGAGAATGCGACCATGTAAAAGGCAGGGCTTACATGGGTGAGCTTTGTGTTCGCATCATTACAAAAGCCGAGTTGCGAGAAATTTCTCTTGTGAAAGAACCCGCCAACAAACATGCACGTGCATTGCACTTTTCAGAAAAAGAAGGCAACCGGGACATCATTACTTGGCGCATAAAAAAGGAAACAAAGGAAGAACCCATTCTCTCTGAAAGAGAAGTTGAAGTAGCTCTCCCGCCTCTAAATAGTTTGGGATAATTGTCAGCGCCGTAGGCGCGACATCTTTGTAGAAACCCAAACCAAAAATTCCCCAGCCCCGTCGGGGCGGCATCTTCCGTCCTTTGCCAGAAGATTTCGTTCCATCCACCAGCGTCCACCCAAGAAAGCGGCAGAGGGCTGCCGCACTCCAAGACGCTTCGCGCAGCACGATGATAATTGAAAACGCGCAGCGTCTTGGACTGCTCCAGCCCTCTGGAGCTTTGGCCGTTTTGATTCTCCAACTACACAGGCCAGCCCTACGGCTTTGAAATCAAACCGTTGGTTTTATTTCCGGCTCCCCTCTCGCGCCGTGCCAGAAGCGCAGCACATAAACTGTTTTTTGGTCGGGGAAAATTTCGTGGATGATCCGATATGAGCCGTGAATGATTTCGCGGACGGCTGGCTCGCCAATCTCCGGCACAACGCGGCCAAGTTCGGGAAAAGCGGCGACGGAAAGCGCACGGTCAATCAATTCATTGCCAAAAGTGCGGGCGCGTCCGGGATTGTCTTTGGCGATGAAGGTGACGATTTCCTCCAAATCGTCCAGCGATTGCGGCGTGAGAATTACTTTGAAGCCCATGAGTCAACCAGCTTGCGGGCGTCTTGCGCCGGAATTCCCTCGCGGCGGCGCGCTTGTTCGCGGGCGGTCTGGATGCCGGCGAGCAGTTCAATCTCCCGTGCGATTTCCGCCAGCGGCATTTCTTCCGGCAGCTTGTTGACAAGCTCAATGACTGTTTCCCGGCTGCTCATATTGGAATTATCCGCCGTTGCCAAAAAAATGCAAGTTGAACAATTTTCTTTGCGTCTCAGCGCCTTTGCATGAAATTCTCTGCGTGCAAAAGCTCGGCAAAAATTACGGCGGCTATCACGGCGAGACGATCGCCATTCGCACCGTGTTACGTGATGTTGAAACGGCGGCACAAGAACACGGCTGGACTTCCGAGACGTTTGGGAAGCAAGGTGAATTTAACCTGCTCGCCCTCCATCGCCAGCCACCCTCAACCCTCAATCCCTTGGCGCGGCGAAGCGAAGCGGAGACGGCTCAACGCTCAACCAGGATTTACCTCAGCGCCGGCATTCACGGCGACGAGCCTGCCGGGCCGCTCGCCGCGTTGTGCCTGCTCCAGGAAAACCAATGGCCGGAGAACGCGGAACTGTGGTTTTGCCCGTGCCTGAATCCGATGGGCTTCGTTTTGAACCGGCGCGATAACGACAAGGGCAAGGATTTGAACCGCGACTACCGGCACCTGGAGACGGCGGAGACGCGCGCGCACATCGCCTGGCTGGAGCGCCAGCCGCAGTTCGACCTTTGCCTCTGCCTGCACGAAGACTGGGAGTCGCACGGCTTTTACGTTTACGAATTGAATCCGGAAAACCGCCCATCGCTGGCTGAAGCCATCATCGCGCGCGTCGCGGAAACCTGTCCCATTGACCGCTCCGAAATCATCGAAGGCCGCCCGGCGCAGAACGGCATCATCCGGCCAAACCTCGACCCTGTCACGCGCCCGCAATGGGCTGAGGCATTTTACTTGATCGTGAACAAGACGCGGTTGTCCTACACCCTCGAAGCGCCGTCGGATTTTCCGTTGACCACCCGCGTCAACGCACTCGTCGCCGGCGTGAACGCCGCGCTGGCAACGTAGGACAGGCAGCCGGCCGATCCCCTTCTCCTGCTTCAAGCCGACTCTGCGTCCCTTTGCTTCATCCAGGTTTTGCCCAGTTCAGCCAGCGTTTCGTCTTTCATCACCTGCTCGGCCAGCGGGAAAACAATCCGCTCCTCGCGGTCGAAGTGTTTGCGCGATGCGATCACGGCCAGCAGCAACAACTGTTGCGCTTCGGACAGCCGCTTGGCGGTCTTCACCCGCAGGAGACTGTTGTCAATTTCCCGATGCTCGTGTTCAAAACTGTCGCGCTGGCCAAGTTGTTCCAGGTAGTGATTCAGCGGAGCGAACACCAAATCCTCCTCCGTCTTGCCGTGGGCGAGCAGCAGCACTTCCATCAATCCAGCCCATCCTTTTACCTCGGCCAGCGTTTTCAGTTTCGGCACGACGTGTTCGATGTGGTCGAAAATGTTGTGGAACACGACGTGTTCCGCCAAAAGTGCATCGGTTATTTTCATGGTCAGGGTGCGATTAACTTCATCCAATTTATCAATAGCGCGATACGGCAAATTCCGCCAGCCGTTTCTTGGCTTTTTTTCAGACAGGTGAAGCACAGTTGAAAACGCATCGTTCTACTTTTCTTCGCGTCCCCGGATGATCTTGTGCGTGCCATCCGGCAATAAAACTTCAGCAACAACTGGCGAACGATTTCCGCGCAGGGCATCGCAAATTCGCCGATGCAATTCCGCAAACGTGATGCGTGAATATTCTTCGCCGGTCAGCACCAAAAGCGGGCTGGCGTATTCCTGACCGCTTCGCTCCGTGCCTTTGATCGTGTATTCGGTGACGAAGACCACAGCCCGGTCGTGCGGGGCAAGACCATCCTCGTCAGTTTTAACCGCCGGCGGGAGAAACGCGGCGAAGGGATCGCCGCCTTCGTAACCGTTTCCCGGCGTGGGCGAGCCGACATGGGGCGGCACGGCCTGCGCCGTGACTTCGATCCACTCGCAACCCAAATGCTCGTCGCCTTCCTTCGGGAATTTCAACTTCCACAATGTCGCGTAAATGCTCATGCGCCTTGGATAGAGCACGAACTAGGTGGAACTAAACTCGCGCCATGTCCTTTGAATTCTTTCACGCATAGCCGCAATTCAAGCCGCTGCGGCAGCCAGAGGGCGGACGTGGAGAATTTCCTTTGCGGAGAGCGATTCGATTTGCGATTCGCGCAGCGTGATAACGGCAACGGTTTCGCCCACGGCGTTGAACACTTCAAGGCTGTAGCCTGGTTCTTGTCCAGGCCGGCCTTTATGATATTCCACGATGGTCGCGAGGTCGCCCCGGCGAAGGCCGTGTTCCAGCACGTCAGTTTTCAGCGCCACCCGGCTGAACATTTCAAATTTCATGTTTTGTCAGGATAAAGGGTCACAAACTTTGTCCGGCTCGTTGCTTCTTCAATCATCCAGAGGCTCATCACGCGGAGCTTTCTGCCGTTCGGCCCAGTCAATATGCCACGAATCCCGTATTTGTCACCGTATTCCGTGGACTGGACGAATTCTGCTTCGTCAGCCAGCAAACCACGCAAATCTTCGAGCAATTCGTCAGCGTGCGCAAGCGTGTAGCCGGCCAGCGAAAGATACTTTGATTTGTCATCCTCGACGCGCGGCGTCAGGAGATATTGCGTCACTTTCGCGCGGGCAATTTCGCTGTCAGGCGGCAGTTTCATTCGCTGGCTTCAACTCGTGTAATTCTCCATCCCTGCACACGTGCAAACCGGATTGCGGTCGCCAAAGACGTTGTCCACGCGCCCGACGGCCGGCCAGAACTTGTAATCGCGCAGCGATTTGACCGGGAATGCCGCCGATTCGCGCGGGTAAGGCCGGTCCCAGTTGTCCGCCGCGACCACGTCCGCCGTATGCGGCGCGTTTTTCAGCAGGTTGTTCTGCTTGTCCGCCGCGCCGGATTCAATGGCCGTCATCTCGGCGTGAATGGCAATCATCGCGTCGCAAAAACGGTCCAGCTCGAACTTCGATTCGCTCTCGGTCGGCTCGACCATCAGCGTGCCGGCGACCGGCCACGAGAGCGTCGGCGCGTGAAAACCGTAATCCATCAGCCGCTTGGCCACGTCCTCGGCGGTGACGCTCTTGAACCGGCGTAAATCAAGGATGCACTCGTGCGCGACCAGACCTTTGCGCCCGCGATACAGCACCGGGAAATAATTTTCCATGCGTCTGGCGATATAGTTGGCGTTCAGAATCGCAAACTTCGTGGCTTCAGTCAGGCCGTCCGGGCCCATCGCGGCAATGTAAGCCCAGGAAATCGGCAAAATGTTCGCACTGCCCCACGGCGCGGCTGACACAGCTCCGCTGTGCGATTTCAAATTGGAGATTTGAGATTTGAAATTCACGACGGAATGTCCGGGCAGGAACGGCACAAGATGTTTGGCCACGCCGATTGGGCCCACTCCCGGCCCGCCGCCGCCGTGCGGAATGCAGAATGTCTTGTGCAGGTTCAAATGGCAGACGTCCGCGCCGATGTCCGCCGGACGGCACAAACCGACCTGTGCGTTCATGTTCGCACCGTCCATGTAAACCTGTCCGCCGTTGGCGTGGATGATTTCGCAGATCTCCTTGATCGTCTCCTCAAACACGCCGTGCGTGGATGGATACGTGACCATCAGGCACGCGAGCTCTTTTTTGTGCGCCCCGGCCTTGGCGCGTAAATCAGCAACGTCAATGTTGCCGTCCTTGTCGCACGCGACCGCGACGACCTTCCGTCCGGCCATGACGGCGCTGGCGGGGTTCGTGCCGTGCGCGGAGGTCGGGATGAGGCAGACGTTGCGGTGCGCTTCGCCCCGGCTTTCGTGATAAGCGCGAATGACGAGCTGGCCGGCGTATTCGCCCTGTGAACCGGCGTTGGGTTGCAGGGAAATTCCGGCGAACCCGGTGATTTCCGAAAGCCAGTCCTCAAGTTGTTGAAACAAAATCTGGTAGCCCCGCGTCTGTTTCAGCGGCGCGAACGGATGGAGCCGTGCAAACTCCGGCCACGAAATCGGAAGCATTTCAAAGGCGGCGTTCAGCTTCATCGTGCAGGAGCCGAGCGGAATCATCGAGGCCGTCAGCGACAGGTCGCGCGATTCCAGCCGTTTGATGTAGCGGAGCATTTCGGTCTCGCTGTGATACGAGTTAAAGACCCGGTGGGTAAGAAAGGCTGAGGTGCGGGCATGTGGGGCAGACATTCCTGTCTGCCGGTTCTCCGGACATTCTTGTCCGGACTTTTTGGAACTGGCGACTGGAAAGTCGCCAGAACCCGCAGGCAAGAATGCCTGCGCTACATCCGACACGGTGAAACCTATGGCCTTGTCCCCGTTGAAGACCTGCCAGATTTCAGCCACATCGGACTCGTTCGTTGTTTCATCGAGGGAAATGCCCAGCGTGTGGTCGTCAATTTCGCGGAAATTCATCCGATGCGCTTCGGCAGTTTTGACGATGTCGGTGGCGTGCTTGTTGCCAAGGGAGACGGTGATGGTGTCAAAGTAGGGCAGGCGTCTCGCCTGCCCCTTCGGGGATTGGGACGCGGCTTCGCCGCTGGACAGGCGAGACGCCTGTCCTACTTTGAAGCCAAGCCTTTCCAATCCGGCGGCGAGAATTCCGGTCAGGGCGTGAATCCGCTGCGCGATTTTCTTCAAGCCTTCCGGCCCGTGATAAACGGCATACATGGACGCCATGTTCGCCAGCAACGCCTGCGCGGTGCAGATGTTACTGGTGGCTTTTTCACGGCGGATGTGTTGTTCACGCGTCTGGAGCGCGAGGCGCAAAGCGGGTCTGCCGCGCGAATCCCTGGAAACGCCGACGATGCGTCCGGGCAGGCTGCGTTTGAACTGGTCGCGCGTGGCGAAGAACGCGGCGTGCGGGCCGCCGTAGCCCAGCGGCACGCCAAAGCGTTGCGCGCTGCCGATGGCGATGTCCGCGCTGAATTCCCCCGGCGGCTTCAATAATGTGAGTGCCAGCAAATCAGTGGCAACCGCGGCCATCGCTCCAGCAGCGTGGGCTTTTTCCACGAATGGCGCAAAGTCGTGAATCGCGCCAAACGTATCCGGATATTGTACCAGCGCACCGAAAACTTTGTTGTTGAACTTAAAACTCTCGTGATCGCCCACGACAACTTCGATGCCGAGAGCTTTGGCGCGCGTCCGGACAACTTCGATGTTTTGCGGATGACAACTCTGCGAGATGAAGAAAATATTCCGTCCATCCTTGAGCCGGTGGCACATCGTCATCGCTTCGGCGCAGGCGGTGGCTTCGTCGAGGAGCGACGCATTGGCGATGTCGAGACCGGTGAGATCGGCGACCATCGTCTGAAAATTCAGGAGCGCTTCGAGCCGGCCCTGGGAAATTTCGGCCTGATAGGGCGTGTATTGCGTGTACCAGCCGGGGTTTTCCAAAACGTTGCGCTGAATAACCGCCGGTGTGATGCAATCGTAATAGCCCATGCCGATGAATGAGCGGCAGACTTGGTTTTGCGACGCGATTTCCTTTAGCGCGGCGAGGACTTCATGTTCGCTGCGCGCGGCGGGAAGTTGAAGCAAACGCCCGAGTCGAATCGGTTTGGGAACGGCGTCGCCGATCATCGCGTCGAGGCTCGCGTAACCGAGTTGCTTGAGCATTTCGCCGGCATCGGCGGGACGCGGGCCGATGTGACGGCGAACAAACTGGTCGGGATGCGGCGCGTTTTCGACGGGCTTCAAAATTTCATTCTGCTTTTCGGAAAAAGCCATGCGCGGAAACTAAAGTTGCGGCGCGGCAATGCAAGCGGATTCAGGGCAAAACGACAGCAAAACCCGGCACCATTTTTCTCTGAAACTGGCAACCGGCACGGGTTAGGGACGCCCCAATATGCGGCATAAGCCGGCCGGCATGGCCACAATTCATTGTGTTTTTAGGCGTTTTTTTGACTAAATAAAGGTTGTGTTAAATTGTCGATTTTTCTATTCTTTTTAAGCTTTTTCGGACCCGGTTAAAACGACCGTAAAAGTGAGCTTTTTATGCCGAAAACCAAAGAAGATACAGCCGAAGAAATCAGCAAAACCAGACCGTCTGCGACCGATAAATACGACGCTTCAAAAATAGACAAGCTCGAAGGTCTGGAAGCCGTTCGCAAGCGGCCCGGCATGTATATCGGCGATCCGGACGAGCGCGGTCTGCACCACAGCGTGTTCGAGGTGCTTGACAACTCGATTGATGAACATCTGGCGGGTTATTGCAACAAAATCGAAGTGACGATTCACGTGGACGGCTCGGTTTCGATCCGGGATGACGGACGCGGCATTCCGGTGGATATGCACCCGAAGTGGAAGATGCCCGCCGTCGAACTGGTGCTGACGAATTTGCACGCGGGCGGAAAATTCGGCCAGGGCGCCTACAAGTATTCCGGCGGCCTGCACGGCGTCGGCGCGAAATGTGTCAATGCGCTTTCCGACTGGTTCAAGGTCGAGGTCTCGCGCGACGAAAAAGTTTATTCGATGGAATTCGAGCGCGGCAAAACGACCCAGAAACTCGAAGTCATCGGCAAATCAAAAAAGACGGGCACCTTGATCACGTTCAAACCCGACCCGACGATTTTCACCCTCACCGTCGAGTTCAAGTTCGACATCCTCGCCAACCGCCTGCGCGAACTGGCGTTTTTGAATCCGGGCATTGAAATCGTGCTCAAGGACGAGCGCGACGAGAAGACGGAGACATTTTTTTACCGCGACGGCATCGAACAGTTTGTCCGCCAGCTCGGCCGGAGCAAGCAGCCGTTGCATCCCAAGCCCATCGCAATCTCAGGCAAACGGCCCAGCAAAATTGACGGCAAGGACGAAGATGTGTTTGTGGATTGCGTATTGCAATACACCGACAGCTACAGCGACCAGATTCTCTGCTTCGCCAACTCCATTGCCAATACGGACGGCGGCACGCACCTCACCGGCTTCCGCTCCGCGCTGACCCGCGCCATCAACCAATATGCCAAGCAGAACAATCTGCTGAAGGAAAAGGACCCGGCGATTTCCGGCGATGACGTCCGCGAAGGTCTGGTGTGCGTGCTTAGCGTGAAGCTGCCGAACCCGCGCTTCGAATCGCAGACGAAGGTGAAGCTGGTGAACACGGAAATTGACGGCATTGTTTCGTCTATTATTTACGACGGGTTGATGACGCACTTCGACGCGAACCCCGGCGTCGCCAAGAAAATTATTGAAAAAGGTTTGCTCGCCGCCCGGGCGCGCGAGGCCGCCCGCAAGGCGCGCGAGACGGTCCGCAAAGGCGCGCTCACCGGCGGCGGTTTGCCCGGCAAACTGGCGGACTGCTCCGACCGCGATCCGGCGAACACCGAATTGTTCATCGTCGAAGGTGATTCCGCCGGCGGCTCGGCGAAACAGGGACGCGACCGGAAATTCCAGGCGATTTTGCCGATTCGCGGCAAGTTGATCAACGTCGAGAAGGCGCGCCTGGACAAGGTGCTTCAGAACAACGAAATCCGCACGATGATCACCGCCGTCGGCACGGGCATCGGTGACGGCGAGGGTGAAGGCGCATTCAATCTCGAAAAACTCCGCTACCACAAGGTCATCATCATGACCGACGCCGACGTGGACGGCTCGCACATTCGCACGCTGTTGCTGACGTTTTTTTACCGCCAGATGCCGGCACTGATCAAAAACGGCTTCGTTTACATCGCGCAGCCGCCGCTTTACCAGATCGCGCGCAAAAAACGCGTTGAATACGTGGATGACGACGCGCGGTTGAATAAAATTCTGCTCGAACTCGGCACGGAAGAAGTGCGTTTGAAGAACCTTTCCGACCAAAAGGAGCTTTCCCAAAAACAGCTCGCGGAAATTCTGGAGTTGCTCGAATCGCTCGACAAATACGCCAGCGCGCTGCGGCGTCACGGTGGCGATTTCGCCGAATACGTCGAGCATCGCCAAAAGAAAACCGGCGATCTGCCGAAACACCTGGTCAAGGTGCGCGAAGGCAATGATGAAACGGTGCATTATTTCCACACCGAGGACGAACTGGCGCAATTCGGCGCGAAGAATGCCGACTTGAAATTGTTTGGTGCCGAGGAGGAAGGCGACACGACAACCTTCGAGAAGAAAAATGGTTCGACCCGGCGCGCGCGGCACGTCGAATTGCACGAAAACAAGGCCATCGTTGAATTGCTGGGGAAGCTCGACAAGAAAGGTTTCAGCATCGAGCACTACGCCGGACAGGACAAACCGTTGTTTGAATTGATTGAAGGCGAGGGTGAGCGCGAGACGGTGAAGCCGCTGTTTTCCATTCCGGAAATTCTTGCCGGAGTGAAAGAGGTCGGAAAGCGCGGCCTGTCCGTCAAACGTTTCAAAGGTCTGGGTGAAATGAATCCGAAGGAACTTTTTGAAACGACCATGGACCCGGTGCGGCGCAAGCTGCTGCGGATTGACCTTACCGACGCGGTCGAAGCCGAGGAGATGTTCACGAAGCTGATGGGCGAGGAAGTCGAACCGCGCCGTCAGTTCATCGAGGACAACGCGCTCAACGTAAGGAACTTGGATATTTGAAAATTTTACTTGCCAAATGTAGTCACGCGTGACTACATTGAGGTCATGAAAACCAAAAATATTAAATATCCGCCCGCCAAATCGGAGCCCATGGTGCTCAAAGAAGTAGCGGTTGCCCCTGGCATCGGAGAGGTCATCAGCGTCCGTTCGGCAAAGGCGCATCTCTCCGCGTTGCTTGATTTGGTGGCAAGCGGACATGAAATCACCATCACCAGTAACGGCAAACCCAAGGCCCGGTTGGTCAGTGCCGCGACGGCCAAGCCTCGGAAGGTTTTCCAAGGTATGGGAGATTACTTGTTGAAGCAGCCGATTCATCGGGGGCTGTCTGCCGATGAAGCCATTCGCCAAGATCGTGACGCGCGGGGCTGGTGATGTATCTCGATTCGGCCATCATTGTGAAGTTGCTCGTGCGTGAAGCCGACAGCGATTGGTTTAGCCATAAACTGTCCGGGCACGGCTTCGAAACTTCGGAGCTGGCCCTGACAGAAGTGTGCGCCGCCCTGCTCGCCAAAGAACGGGCGGGGGACATCACCGCACGCGAGCGTGTGGCCGCGACGGAGAATTTTTTTTTTATGATTGAAAGCGAATCCATCCGGCTGTTGCCGCTGAATCGCACGGTGCTCGAACGCGCCCGCGCGATTCAACTGGCGTGTCACCCGCGCATCCCGTTACGAACATTGGATGCGTTGCACGTCGCCACTTGTGATTTGCATCATTGCGGTAAAATGTCTGCCACCGATGCGCGGATGCGTGCCGCTTGCGAGCAATTCGCCATCGCACTGGTTCCGGCGAAAATCGAAGACATTGTCACAACCCAATAATTTGATTATGCCAGATAAAAGTTCCGAACAACTGCCCGCGGGCAACACGCCGCTGTTCGCCTCCGGAGAAAAAATCGCCAAGGTCAACGTCGCCGAGGAAATCAAGAATTCGTTTCTCGATTACTCGATGTCCGTGATCATTTCCCGCGCGTTGCCCGACGCGCGCGACGGCCTCAAACCTTCGCAACGCCGCATTCTTTTCGCCATGAATGAACTCGGCGTCATGCCGAACCGCAAGCACATCAAGTGCGCCAAAATCGTCGGCGAAACGATGGGCAATTACCATCCGCACGGCGACCAGGCGATTTACCCGACGCTCGTCCACATGGCGCAGCCGTGGGCCATGCGCGAACGGCTCGTGGACGGCCAGGGCAACTTCGGTTCCGTCGAAGGTGATCCGCCGGCGTCCATGCGATACACCGAGGCGCGGCTGGCGCATCTCGGCGCGGTGCTGATGGAGGACATGGATCAGGACACGGTGGATTTCGTTCCCAACTACGACGAGACCCGCACCGAGCCGACCGTTTTCCCCGCCGCCTTTCCCAATTTGCTCGTCAACGGCGGCACGGGCATCGCCGTCGGCATGGCCACGAACATGGCGCCGCACAATCTCGGCGAAATCATTGACGGCGTCTGCGCGCAGATTGACGACCCGAACATCACGGTCAAGGGCCTGATGAAATTCATCAAAGGCCCGGACTTCCCGACCGGCTGCATGGTGTGCGGGCTGGAAGTCATCAAGGAATACTTCACGACGGGCCGCGGCAGCATCAAGGTTCGCGGCAAGGTCGGCGTCGAACAACTCAAGGGCGGCAAGGAACAAATCGTCATCACGGAAATTCCTTACAACGTCAACCGCGCGGTGCTCGTCGAGCGCGTGGCCGAATTGGTGAACGAAAAAACGGCGGGCTTCACCGACATCACGGCCATTCGCGATGAATCGGACGAAAACACGCGCGTGGTCGTCGAACTCAAGCGCGACGCCATCGCCAAGGTCGTCATCAACAATCTTTACAAGCAGACCGCGCTGGAATCGAGCTTTGCCGTCAACATGCTGGCGATTGACCACGGCCGGCCCAAGACGCTCGGCCTCAAGGAACTCATCAATTGCTACATCGAGCACCGCCGCGAGGTCGTGTTGCGCCGCACGCGGTTCCAATTGAAGAAGGCCGAGGAACGCGCCGAGTTGCTCGAAGGTTATCTCATCGCGCTGGCAAACCTCGACGATTTCATCAAAATCATCCGCGGCAGCAAGACGCGCGAGGAAGCCCGGGTCAAGCTGCTCGCCTTCGAGTGGACGCAAAAGCAGGTCGAGCGCTGGGGCATTTTGATCCGCAACGAGTCGCGTTTGACCAAGGGCCGGTACGCGCTGACCGAACGGCAGGTGGACGCCATTCTGGAATTGCGCCTGTATCAATTGACCGGTCTGGAAATTGACAAGGTCGAAGGCGAATACAGGGAACTCCTCAAGCGCATCAAAGATTTGATGGACATTCTTGCGAAGGAAGCCCGCGTGCTTACCATCATCAAGGACGAATTGAAGGTGATCAAAGAGAAATACGCCACGCCACGCCTGACCGACCTCAAGCCCGACGAAGGCGAGATCAACATCGAGGACCTCATCGCCAACGAAGGCGTCATCATCACGCTTACGCACAACGGCCTCCTCAAGCGCACCAACGTCAGTTCCTATCGCGCGCAACGCCGCGGCGGCAAAGGCGTCATCGGCATGACGACAAAAGAGGGCGTGACGGATGAGGACAATGATTTCATCGAGCACCTTTTCACCGCCAGCACGCATGATTACCTCATGTTCTTCACGAACACCGGCCGCGTTTACGTCGAGCGCGTGCATGAAATTCCCGACATGGGCCGCGCCGCCAAGGGCCGGAGCATCGCCAATTTGCTCGAATTGAAGGCGGGCGAAACCATCGCCGCGTTGATCCGCGTCCTGTCCAAAACGAACGCGAACAAGGAAGACGTCACGTGGGAACAGCCCGGCGAACTTTTCTTTGCCACGAAACAGGGCACGGTGAAGAAAACCTCGCTCAATGAATTCACCAACGTGCGCAAAGGCGGCATCATCGCCATCACCATCGAGCCGGGCGACACGTTGATTGACGTAAAACTTACTCGCGGGAGCATCATTGAAAAGGATGAGGTTAAAGATCCTGGGGACGGCGTCGTGCTGATTACCCGGGATGGCATGAGCATCCATTTCAACGAGTCGGATGTTCGTTCCATGGGCCGGTCAGCCGCCGGTGTGCGCGGCATCAATCTGTCGAAAGGCGACGAGGTTGTCGCGCTGGCCATCGTCGTGCCGGACGCCAAACTGCTGGTTGCCGAAGAAAACGGCATTGGCAAGCGGACAGACTTCAAGGAATACCGACCTCAGTCCCGCGGCGGCAAGGGCATCATCACGATGAAGACCACCGAAAAGACCGGCGCGGTCGTCGGCGCGCTGACCGTGCGCGATGCGGATGAAATCATGCTCATCACCGTCAAAGGCCAGATGGTGCGCACCTGTGTGAAGGACATTCGTGAAGCCGGACGCAACACACAGGGCGTCAAACTCATCGAGTTGGATTCCGGCGACAAACTTCAAGCCATCGCGTCCGTCATCGGTGAGGACAAGGAAGATTCCGCTGTCGAAGACGAACCGGCGAAATAATTTTCAAACGTCCCTTGCCGGTCAGGTTATCTGCTGTATCAGGTTCCCCCAGGCCCGCTGGTTGGTGTGAAAGAATCATGAAAAGACGCATTTTCGCCGTATTTATTCTGGCGGTTCTGGCCGTGTCCGGCCGGGCCGCCAGTACCAATCAAACCGCCGTTGTCTCAACCAACAAACCGGCCTGGGAAAGCAGCGTCTCGGTGGGTCTTTCGCTCACCAAGAGAAACAGCGACACGCTTTTGACCACCGTGGCTTTCAAAACCCGCAAGAAAACGGCGGAAAATGAGTTCATGTTCGGCGCGGATGGCTCGTATGGCGAAAATGATTCCGTCAAAAACAATGAAACGCTGCACGGCGTCAGCCAATATAACCACCTGTTCGGCGAACGCTTTTACGGCTTCTTCAATTTGGAGGGTCTGCACGATGGCATCGCCGATCTGCAATATCGTTTCACGCTCAGCCCCGGCGCCGGTTATTATTTTATCAAGGAGACCAATACGACGCTGGCCGGCGAAGTCGGTCCGGCCCTGATCTTCCAACGACTCGGTGGCGTGGACACCACTTACGCGTCACTGCGTCTGGCGGAACGGTTTGAGCACAAGTTCAATGACAATGCGCGGGTCTGGCAAAAAGTGGAATTCCTCCCGCAGGTAAACAAACCTGACAACTTCCTGATCAATGCCGAAATCGGTCTGGAAGCCTCTATCTCAAAAAAACTCAGCCTCCAGGTTACCTTGCAGGACAACTTTGTCAACCAACCCGCACCCAGACGCAAGGATAATGATGTGAAGCTCATCAGCAGTCTGGTTTACAAATTTTAAACGGAAGCTGGGGATCACGCCCGTCCCGGGCGTTGCTGGACGCGCCTCGCGTCCGGCTGTTTGGTGTGTGTGGTTGTTTCCATGTGTGCACCTTAAGGCAAAACCAATGTTTCCCGCGAGGGCGCGGAAAACTGCGCCCGGGGCGGGCGCGCTCCCGATATCAACTTCGGTTTACGGGGCAAGCCGATCTAATTTCCATGAACCGTCTGTCTGGCGCGTGTAGCGAAATCGGTCGTGCAGCCGGTTCAACCGGCCCTGCCAGAATTCAATTCGCTCCGGCTTCAATACATAACCGCCCCAATTCGGCGGCAGCGGCACGTCGGCGGGAAATCGTGCCGCCATTTCGTTCCACTTTTTTTCCAGCGTCGCGCGGTCGGCGACCACGTCGCTTTGATTCGATGCCCATGCGGCAAGGCGGCTGCCACGCTGACGGCTTTTGAAATACGCCTCCGATTCATCGGGTGGCAATTTGCTCACTGTGCCCGCAACACAGACTTCCCGTTCCAAATCCGGCCAATAAAAAGTCAGCGCGGCGCTGGGATTTTCCGCCAGTTCATGGCCTTTGCGGCTGTCGTAGTTCGTGAAAAAAACGAAACCGCGTTCGTCCACACCCTTGAGCAAAACCGCGCGAGTTGAAGGCCGGCCGGCCTTGTCCACCGTGGCCAGCACCATGGCATTCACGTCAATCGGCACGTGGCCGAGCATGGCGTGCCAGAGTTTGAAGAGCGCAATCCCGATTTTCCGCCAGCGACTGCCCGATGCCGCCTGCGCAAACCACTGATTGAACTGCGCGAGCGGATTCGCGTCCAAGTCCGCGCGATTCAAGCCGCCGAGCGAGTATTCCCGCCTGATGTCCGCCATCGCCATACGGTGCGGAATTTACAACGCCGGCGGATTTTCAGCGAATCAATTTTGGCCACGCTCAGCCCGGAGGGCTGCTGGAAATGAGCCGGGCACGATCGTCATTTTTTCCTCTTGGGAGCGCTGGCGTCCCGCCGGCGAGCGGATAAGTCTATTGCCAGCAGCGGAGCCGGCGAGACGCCGGCGCTCCCAGAACTCGTACCAAAGTCGCTCGTAATCAGTCTTCGTGCCAAAATTTGATGGACTTTTCGCGCGTTTTCCAGACCCTGTTCCAACCATGTTCTCACTCCAAATGCTCTTCGGAAGTGGTGACCGGTTTTACCAACTGCTGGAGGATGCCGCGTGCGAAGCCCACGAAAGCGTCCGGCTGGTCATCGAGTTGATCAAATCCCCCGCGTCCGCCAAAGGTCTGGACGATCTGGTACTCACGCGCCGCAAGGAGAAAAAGATCGCGGAGCAGATCACCGCGGAACTGGTGAAAACATTTGTGACCGGCCTCGAACGCGAGGACATCGAGGCCTTGTCGCTGGCGCTTCGCAAAATTCCCAAGACGGTCGAGAAACTGGCGGAGCGCATCAACCTCGGCCATCAACACCTCGAAGGCATAGATTTTACCCGCCAGATTGAAATCATGGAACAAGCCACCGACGTGGTGCTGACCATGGTCAAGCAGCTTCGCGACATGAAACATCTGGAAAAAATCCACGAGTTGAACACCAAGCTCCAGTATCTCGAAAACGAGGCGGACCGGTTAATAATGGTATTATTGAAGGATCTTTACAGCGGGCGCTACGAGGCCACGAAAGCCATGGTCATCCGCGACCTTTTTGAATTGATGGAAAAGGTCATTGACCGCTGCCGCGACGCCGGCAACGTGGTCATGCACATCGTGCTGAAAAATTCCTGACCGCCGCGATGACCCTCATCTTTCTCGTCATCCTGGCGGCGCTGGTGTTCACCTACATCAACGGCTTTCACGACACGGCCAATTCCATCGCCACCGTCGTCGCCACCAAGGTGTTGTCGCCGCGCCAGGCCGTCATGCTGGCGGCAGTCACCAATCTGGGTGGCGCCTTCATGGGCACCGCCGTCGCCACCACGATTGCCTCCGGCTTGGTTGATCCGAAAGTGGCCACGTCGGAAGTCCTGATTTGCGCCTTGCTGTCCGCCATTCTCTGGAACCTGCTGACGTGGTGGTTTGGGATGCCGTCCAGCTCGTCGCACGCCCTCGTCGGCGGCTTGTGCGGCGCGTGCCTGGCCGCCGCGCACAACAACTGGAATGTCCTGGTCTGGTCCGTCCCCAATCACGAACACTGGTGGA